>Ga0157371_10002374_pt1 | contig 18004 bp, 17 predicted proteins | sample C45metaG_FD_113462 | JGI IMG/M metagenome (GOLD analysis project Ga0157371, IMG submission 113462) | Corn rhizosphere microbial communities from Kellogg Biological Station, Michigan, USA - C4-5 metaG | ecosystem: Host-associated > Plants > Roots > Rhizosphere > Soil | place: USA: Michigan...
CTTGTTTCATTATGGTAATAAGTATAATCTAAGCCGATACGATCATTCAAAAATCTAAACTCTCCTCCAACTTCCCAGGCTTGTTGAATTTCAGGTATCAATTTGGAATTTCCTGAATAGTATTGGTTACCAACACCCATGTAATTACCAATTGTAATCGGCGGATTTTCATAAGTTGCCGTAACATAAGGATTAGCATCTTTACCTACTCCAGCAACACTTGCACGAAGTTTACCAAATGAGAGAATATTGTTGCCATGCAACAATTGGGAAAAGATGAAAGAACCACTAAGAGAAGGATAAAAATAAGAGTTTGTGGGTGCCGGAATTAATGTAGATGACCAGTCATTCCGACCTGTTGCTGTAAGATATACCATGTCTTTATATGACACCCCTACTTCTCCATAAGCTCCCACCAAACGTCTCCTGGTTGTCGCATCAGTAAAAAATTTATTAGTATTCTCCATATTATTAAAACTAATGGTACCCGGTGTACTAAAGCCATATCCCCAATGGTTTTGATTTTTTGTATTAAAATCCTCGGAAGTAGTTCCTAATAACAGGTGTGTATCAAAATCGCCGAAGCTCTTGTGAAAGTTACTCATCACTGTTGTTGTAATATAGGTATAATTAACCATGTCTTTGCTTAGCCTTCCGTTTTGATACAGCGGGGCAAGGGCAGAACCAGGAGCTATATAAGTATAGTCGTTGGTAGTGTATTGGTCATAACCGACACGTCCTGTGATGTCCCACCAACTGGCAATTTTGAAATTACTGTTAATACCACCGGTAAAACGATTTGTTTTAGAAGTTAAATTGTCTTCATTAATGATCCAGTAAGGATTGTCAATATCGTCTTCCAAAGAAACAGTACCCGCATAGATGCGATGTTGTGTTCCATCAGGATTGATATAATTTTTGATATTATAAGTTGTTGGCCAGCCGTACAATGCCTGCATACTTCCTACTCCACTTCCATACAAACCTGCGGTAGTTAATGTTCTGTCGGTATTCGCAACAGAATAAGCAACATTCGCATTCAATGTCAGATCACCGTATTTCTGTTCACCATTAAAACGAAAAGTTGTTTTATCGTAACCTGTACCAGGAACGATACCTGTTTGCTTGAAGTTAGATCCGGATAAATAAAAAGAACTGTTCTGAGAACCACCCGATACGCTTACGTTATTATCGTAAATGGCGCCATGGCGAAAGAAATTACCGATATTGTCATAAATGGTGCTGTCAGCCGGGATTTTTGGTCCCCATGAATTATAAACACCCTCCGTACTCAAAACACCATTGCTGGAATAAACACCAGGACCAAATTCGGTTTGAACCTCCGGTAATTTATCAGCCCAGGAGGTGCTTGTTCTACTATTGAAACTTACGGATACTTTCCCTGCCTGTCCTTGTTTTGTGGTAATAATAACTACCCCATCAGCAGCACGTGATCCATATAATGCAGCTGCAGCAGCTCCTTTCAAAACAGACAAGCTTGCTATATCATCTGGATTGATATCCATAACACGATCTGAATAAGTGGTATTACTGCGGGATAGACCATCAGTACCAGTATTACCGGTCACTGTTGTTGAGTTATCATAAATAATTCCATCTACCACAAACAATGGCTGATTTTGCCTTGTCTCTGATGTTGAAGTTCCACCCCGAAGAGTGATAGTAGCTCCTGCGCCGGGAGCACCGCTATATTGGGTGATATTTACACCCGGAACTTTACCTGCAAGGGAATTGATGACATTCGTATTCTTGTTTTTCATCAGTTCATTTGCATTCAGCTGTGTAACCGAATAGCCTAAAGATCTTTCTTGTTTTTTGATACCAAGAGCTGTTACTACCACTTCCTGCAATTTGGAATTGCCGGGTTGAAGGGTAATTGAAACTGCTGAAGAGTTTCCTACTTTAATGTCCTGGCTTGTAAATCCAACGGCGCTAACTGTCAGTACGTCCTTTGGACTCGCGGTAATACTGAAATGTCCATTGGCATCAGTTTGAGTACCGGTGTTTTTCCCTTTAATAACAATGGAAGCTCCAACGACTGGAGAATCATCCTCTGAAACTACAGTCCCGGTTACTATCCGTTCCTGGGCAAAAGTTGCCTGGCTTACTTGCAGCAGTAGAAGTACTACAAGCGCCCTAATAAATTTTCTCATAGTGAAATTTTAATATTAATGGTTAAAAGTTGCTTTTTGACTGTTTTGGTTTTATGAGGTTGCGATTTATGGTATTATTATAAAGTTTACTTATTTGTTGTTTTACTACTGGTTGTTATATTACTGTGATACCGGCTCTCACATAAGGTTGCAACAGAGGGTCGTCAGGTGATAACTCAGTAATTAACGTACTTATCTTTTTACTATCGCAAACCTGGAATGGCTGCCGTGAATTGATTTTTTCTGAAATAGTAAGACAAACCAATTTCTGAGCAGATTCCAGCATCGCTTTTTTTATCTGCACCACTTCCCAATCATTATCAGAAACACCATTTTCAAGGTTAATTCCGGAAATACCAAGGATACATAGATCGACTTTTAATTCTTTAATCCGGGAAATGGCATCAGAGCCGACGCTGATCTTCGAATCTTTCGAAATCTTATCTCCTATCGCGATAACTTCTATATTGGGATGAATAATGTATTCACTTAGCGCCGGAATGCTTCCGGAAATAAATGTAGCATGAAGAGAAGGTGGCAAAGCTCGTGCAAGTTCGATTATAGTCGTTCCGCCGCCAGTCAGAATAAACATACCATCTTCTATTAAGGATGCAGCTTTTTTGGCAATAATCTTTTTCTGAGAATAAGCATATACCTGCTTTGATGCTCCATTGCCGTTGTGAAATGCAGTTGATAAAGCTCCTCCATGAACTTTTATTATTTTTCCTGATTCCGCCAATTCCTGAAGGTCTCTTCTAATGGTATCGTCCGATACTTGTATTTGCCTGCTCAGTTCGGTTAAAAGCACTTTATTATGTAAGTTAATTTCGTGTAGGATGAACGCCTGCCGTTCGGATTTAAGCATCTATTATCTCGATTATTGCCCAAATATATAACCACGAAAGGTTAAAAAACGCAAAACAGGAAGGATATTTTTTAAAAATCAGAAAAAAGCCGCAACATTTTACACAATAATGGCAATTCCCTGTGCTTGAAGAGCCCGGATACAGATTTCAAACAGTCATCTTTAGTTTTTTAAGAAAAGAATTGATTAGAATCGAAGGTAAATAGACTCAATTTTTTTGTAGAAGAAAGTATGCCGTCTTATAAGTAACAAGAAACAAATCAATAATCCGGTACTAAAACTGTTAGGCGTGCTGTTCAATATTCTTAATCATATCGTTTGTCATTGAAGCCAAATCAAATTTAGGTTTCCAGCCCCAGTCACTTTTTGCAACAGAATCATCAATACTTTGGGGCCAGCTTTCTGCAATTTGCTGCCTGTAATCCGGTTCATAACTGATGGTAAATTCCGGAAGATACTTTTCGATTTCTGCCGCTATTTCCTCAGGAGAAAAACTCATTCCGGAAATGTTATAGGAAGTGCGAACTGAAATTTTATCGATCGAAGATTCCATTAATTCAATCGTAGCGCGTATTGCATCAGGCATATACATCATTGGCAGATACGTATCTTTTTTTAAAAAACACGTGAAATGATTTTCTTCTATCGCGGCATGAAAAATTTCTACCGCATAATCGGTAGTGCCACCACCGGGTTCACTTTTGTAACTGATCAATCCCGGATAACGCAGGCTCCGTACGTCCACTTGATAACGATGATTAAAATAATTGCACCAAAATTCTCCGGCATATTTACTGATGCCATAAACAGTTGTCGGCTCAATTACCGTCTGTTGTGGACATTTTATTTTAGGAGAAGTAGGTCCAAAAACGGCAATACTACTTGGCCAATAAACTTTACGCACCTTTTCATCTTTGGCTATTTCCAAAACATTTATAAGACTCTGCATATTGAGATTCCAGGCGAGATGCGGATTTTTTTCCCCCGTGGCTGATAAAATTGCTGCAAGCAAATAAATCTGGGTAATATTTTGACGGATTACCTGCACATGCAGCATTTCTTTGTTCATCACGTCGAGGCTTACATAAGGGCCGGTGCCTTTTAATAAATCATTTTCGGCACGCAGATCAGAGGCGACGACATTAGCGCCGCCATAAATTTTACGAAGTTCTAAAGTAAGCTCCACTCCTATTTGACCGCAAGCGCCAATCACCAGTATTTTATCCTTAATCATTTTACTTTTTATACTGCAAAGTAAAATCTAAAAAGACAAAACCAATGAAATAGTAAACGAACTAACAATGACATTTTTAATTTTACTATTGATGCAATGAACCGCTTCTATTCGTTTTGTGCTACAAATTAAGCACTTTGAAATAAAAGTTTTAAAGTAAACAAACAAAGAAGAATGTTTTTATTTCACAAAAATTCGCTCATTTTCTCATTATCTAATTAAGTTATTTTTGCAGTTAATATTTTTTTGATGAGAAAACGAAGAATGGAAGAATTGAATCGCCTGTCTATAGATGAATTTAAAGAGTCTCAAAAAAATCCGGTGATAGCTGTTTTGGAAAATATTCGCAGCGCTTATAATGTCGGAAGTGTGTTTCGCACAGCCGACGCATTTTTAATTGAGTCTATTTTTATCACGGGATATACCGCAAAACCTCCGCATAAAGAAATTTCGAAAACCGCCCTCGGAGCACAGGATTCAGTGGATTGGAAATATTTTGAAAAAACGCAGGACGCAATTGAACATTTGAAAAAAGAAAGTTATAAAGTTTTTGCAGTAGAACAGGTAACCGATAGTATTTTTTTAGAAAATCTTTCTGATTTGTCTCTTAACAAAATCGCATTTATTTTTGGAAATGAAGTAACCGGTGTTGATGAAAAAATAATTCCATTGTGTGATGGATGTGTAGAAATTCCTCAATTTGGCATGAAGCATTCTTTAAATATTTCTGTAGCAGCCGGCATCGTTTTGTGGGAAGCGGTAAAGCCTGAAAATAAACATAAATAATGGATACAAACGTTGAAGATATAAAAGCTTCTTCCGGAATTGGAAGCGTATTAAATTATTTATCTCTTGTAAAATTTGCTCATACTATTTTCGCCATGCCTTTTGCATTGATTGGTTTTTTTTATGGACTAAAAAAAATCAATTACGAGTTGGACAGGCCCTGGTGGCTGCTTTTCATCCTTGTAATTTTATGTATGGTATTTGCAAGAAGTGCGGCAATGGCTTTCAATCGATGGCTGGATGCGGAGTACGATGCGATAAATCCGCGAACGGTAATCCGTGAAATTCCCGGTCGAATTATTTCTAAAAAAAATGCAATGATCTTTGTTGTTTTTAATTGTGTTGCATTTTTAATTACCACTTATTTTATCAACCAACTTTGTTTTATTTTAGCCCCTGTTGCTTTGTTTGTAATTCTTTTTTACAGCTATACAAAAAGATTTACACCACTCTGTCATTTGGTTCTGGGCCTTGGTTTGAGTCTTGCGCCGATTGGCGCTTATATTGCTGTGACTGGACAATTTGCTTTAGTTCCGGTCTTGTTTTCATTGTCAGTTTTATTTTGGGTCAGCGGCTTTGATATTATTTATGCATTACAGGATGAAGCTTTTGATAAAGCAAACAACCTTTATTCAATTCCCTCTTTGGTTGGAACCAAAAAAGCATTGCGGGTGAGCGAATATTTACATTTCCTGTCGGCTGCTGCCGTAATTATTGCCGGAATTACCGGCGGTTTTTCTTTCTGGTATTGGACGGGTGTAACCGTATTTTCCTTCTTTCTTTTTTATCAGCATACATTGATAACGCCAAAAGATCTTTCGAAAGTAAATAAAGCGTTTTTCAGTTCCAATGGCATCGCCTCAGTGGTTTTTGGGGTGTTGGTTTTGATCGACATATTCTTGAAAGTATGAGAAATCATTACTAACAACGAACTTCGTTCTCCAGTAAAAGAATAAAAAACTGGAATTTTAATTACAATAAATCAATTAATTAAAACACTTGCCCCGAATTCTTTGCATAGATTATGGTAAAAAGCGTACAGGCATAGCCGTTACAGATCCGTTACAAATTATTGCTACCGGCCTTACCACTGTTGATTCTCACGAGCTCATTTCTTTTTTGAAGAATTATTTTCAGAAAGAAAATGTTGAATTAATGGTAATTGGTGAGCCGAAAAATTTAGACGATTCGGATACACATGCTACGCCGCTGGTAAAAGAAATTATTAAAAAATTACAAAAAGAATTTCCAATGATTCCCATTAAAAAAGTCGACGAACGATTTACTTCAAAAATGGCAAAGCAGGCGATGATTGAAATGGGAATGAAAAAAAAAGACCGGAGAAATAAAAGAACAGTCGATGAGATAGCTGCCACCATTATGTTACAGGAATATATGGGAAGTGTTTCGTGATGTTAAATTTGCCCTTCCCGTTTTAATTTGCATGAATTATAAATCGCTCATTAATAGCTGCACTAAGCAAAAATTCTTAAATTTGCCTCCAATTTTATAATTAATAACTAATAATTTTTATGGTTCTTCCGATAGTCGCTTATGGCAATCCGGTTTTAAGAAAAGTAGGTGTAGAAATTACACCGGAATATCCCGGCTTACAAAAGCTGATTGAAGATATGTGGGAAACCATGTATAACAGTAAGGGCGTAGGTTTGGCCGCTCCACAGGTAAATAAAGACATTCGTTTATTTGTAATGGATAGCATACAGATTCTCGATAATCTAGAAGAGAAAGAAAAAGAGGAATACCCGGGAGATGAAGGCTATAAAGGTGTTTTTATTAATGCAACTGTTAAAGGAATTGACGGCCAGGAATGGGCATACAATGAAGGCTGCCTGAGCATTCCAAAAATCCGGGAAGATATTTTGAGAAAAGAAAGCGTCAACATACATTTTTTTGATGAAAATTTTGTGGAACACACAAAAACTTTTATTGGAATTACCGCGCGTGTTATTCTGCACGAATATGATCATATTGATGGTAAATTATTTATTGATTATTTAAAACCTTTGAAAAAAAGTTTGCTAAAACGTAAACTGAACGATATCTCCAAAGGAAAAGTTTCTGTAGATTACAGAATGACTTTTAATAAATAATTAGCTGATTGGCTAATTAGCTAATTACCTATTATGATTCGAAGGTTTTTCACTCTTTTTCTTCTGCTGTTTGCTTCTTCATTTCTTTTTGCTCAAACACAAAAAGACTCGATTGTAAAAGTGAATGAGAATTACATCACTCTTTCTGAAATCGTTGTCAATAGTAAATTAGATGTTTCCTCCTTTATTAAAAGAGTGAAAGATGACACTACTTTTTATAAAGCCTTTCGCAATCTTCACATCGTTGGTTATACAGCTTTGAATGATATCAAAATGTTTGATAAAAAGGGAGACGTGGAGGCAACATTGCGCAGTAAAACAAAACAAATACGAACAGGAAATTGCAGAACAATGCAAACGCTTAGCGAAGCCGTAACCGGTGATATGTTTGATGAGCAGGGGAATTTTAATTATTACACGGCTCAAATGTATGCGGCATTATTTTTCACGAAAGGTTCTGTTTGCGGAGAGAACAATATTGTAAAAGGTCATGAGTTTTCCACCGCCGGGTTGAGCGGGATGGAAAAGCATAAAGAGCAATTGAAAATGCTTTTTTTTAATCCTGGCAAAAAGATAAACGGGCTTCCTTTTATCAGTAATAAAACAGAAATTTTTGACTCGTCAATGGCTGGTAAATACAATATGAAAATTGATTACAAAACCTATGATTCAATTCCCTGTTATGTGTTTACGGTTAAAGCAAAAGCAAATAAAAAGAAAGATGTGGTGATTAATGAAATGACTACCTGGTTTAATAAAAAAACGTTTGAAATAGTTGCCAGAAATTATTCATTAAGTTATGATGCCGGCATTTACGATTTTGACGTAGCTATGGAAGTACAAATGACCAAAGCAGGTAATTTATTAGTGCCTTCATTTTTAAAATATAACGGAAGTTGGAAAGTGATTTTTAAGAAAAGAGAACATGGCATTTTTACTGCTACACTTTTTGATTTTATACCATGAAAAGTTTAAAATAATTTGATTATTTCTCAATAATGCTCTGCTACAAATCAACAACCTTTTCCGTCTTGCTGCTTTCTATTGCAGATACAATTATTTTTACTACCTCCGCTCCTTCTTCAGCTGTCACCGGCAAAGGTTTATTATTACGAATTGCTTCGTAGATTCCGTTATAATACTCATTATAATTTCCTTGTTCTGATTCAATAAATTTTCTAACGATCTGTCCGTTTATTTCTGTATGCAATAAACCTTTTTCTGATTCTGGTTCTGTACCCCAATCATCTTTATCCGGAAGATTTCCTTTCTGCAACATCGTTTCCTGAACGTCGGTTTTTGCTTTAATAAAAGAGCCTTTTAATCCGTGCAGAATGTATCCTGGCAAAGCTTCGCGTACCAGATAGCTGGCTTTTAAACGAACTCTTAATTTTGGATAATACAACAACAATTCAAAATAATCATCCACTTTTGATAACGGTCGCACGATGCGGATGTCTGCAAAAATTTTTTCCGGCATGCCAAATAATTGTAAAGCCTGGTCAATTATATGAGAGCCGAGATCATACAAAACTCCCGCGCCTGGCCCTGGCGTTTCTTTATGTTTTTTTGGACTTAATTCTTCGCGAAACCTGTCGAAATGGATTTCTACTTCTACTAATTCTCCCAGAAGATTTTCTGATAAAACTTTTTTGATCGTTTTGTAATCGCTGTCGTAGCGCCGGTTTTGATAAACGGATAAAATCTTATTTTCTGCCTTTGCAAGTTGAATTAATTCTTTTGCCTGCTCCACATCGGCGGTAAAAGGCTTTTCTACAATCACATGCTTGCCGGCGAGAAGCGCTTTTTTCGCATATTCATAATGAGTATAATTTGGTGTGTTTACAATTACCAATTCCACCAAGTCATCTGCCAGCATGGCTTCCAACGAACGGTAAGTTTTTACATTCGGATATTTTTGGGAAGCAATATTTTTTGTCCTTTCCAAAACCGCATAAAAATTAAAATGCGGATTAACACTTAGAAAAGGTGAATGAAAAACCAATCCGCTCATACCAAAAGAACATAAAGCGGTCTTAATGGGAGTTATCATAAAAATTATTTTTTTAAAATAGGGTCTGCGGTTGTATTTTCCATGACGATTATTTCTGATCTGGCAGACATATTTTTTATTATTAAAATTAAGAACAGTTAATTGCGGTTACACATTACCGTTATTATTAAAAAAAACAAATGTCATTTATTTGTTGATTTACTGTAATTATTCTCCAGCGCCCTTTTCTCCGATAAACCAATGTTCTTTATTTTTAAATAGTACATTAAAAGTAGTAAGTGTTCCATAAATCCTTGTAATGTATTGTTGCAAATTCACTTTATCTTCATCGCTCAATTTTTTATTCGCATTAATCTGTTGTTCCATCACCCTGACTCTGTCCCGCAGCATTACTATCTTGTGAAAAAATATTTCTATCGGAATTTCTTTTGGCTTTTGGGTTTTATCTGCGGGCTGCAGCAACATGGCTCCGCCCTTCCAGCGATCGCCGAGTGGGACGATTTCTGTGGTATCGCTCCAAAGACGCAAAATCTTTAATAAAGATTTTTCTACATCACTCGTTGTTTCTAATTCAACAGTTACATTTTCAGGAATGATCTCTTCAAGCTTGTCGTCATTTTTATCAATTTCTTTGATACCATAAGTGATAAAAGAAATCAGATAAGTTGCCAACCTCACTCCAACAATAACGCCGGGCCCGTATTGCGAATGCTGTAGCCGTGTACCGATTCCAAGGGTTAATTCTTGCATGCTATGATTTATTTTTTTTATTCATTTGCAATTTTTTTAAGAATAAGCTGAATTTCAGCTTTCTCCTGCATTACATAATTTTTATTTGCTGCTCCTCCAAAAATGCTGAAATAGCAGAATAAACTTCACTACGCGTAACTTCTCTTAGATTTACATTGTCACACCAAAAATAAATTTTTAATTTGGTTGATTCTGAAGTGACGGTGTTAATCAGAATTTCCGGCTCTTTTTCGGCAACCACGTGCGGCGACGATTTAATAATTTTCATGATCGCGCCCCGGATATCTTTTGAAATTTTACTTACATTAAAATCAAGTTCCACCCGGATGTCATTTTCATTTAAACTCCAGTTTACAAAATCTTTCGAAAGAATGCTTCCATTTGGAATAATTACTTCAGCGCCATCGGCGGTCAGTAATGTGCTTGAACGCATACTGATTTGTTTCACACGGCCTTTTTTATCGCCGATTTCAACCGTGTCACCGATATGAATCGTGCGGTCAAAAATCAAAATAATTCCCGAAACAAAATTGTTGACAATATTCTGCAAACCGAGGCCAATACCAACACTCAGCGCACCGAGAATTACCGTTATCTTATCAATCGCCAATCCGGAAGCCGCTACCGCAAGTAAAAATCCTGCTATTAAAAGAATCAATTTTACGACCATCAGTTTTGATCGTTCACCTTTGCTGTTGAAAAGCGCCTCATCCCCAATGTCACCGAAAAAGTAGCCGATATATTTTTGCACAAAATTGGCTGCCCAAAGAATAAGCACAAATAAAATAACGCCTCCATAAGTGAATTTGAAACTGCCAATGGAACGGTTTGTTGAAAGAACATCTGTAATTGCCGCAGAAATGCTGTTATAAATATTCAGGTTGGTGGCAAACACGATCAGCCAGATAATAAAGGCCCAGAAAACGATCATCCGCTTAATTCCTTTCGAAATTTCTTCATCGTCAAAATCGGAAGTATATTCTTTTCTCATTCGGCTGCTTTGAATCTGAAGAAGAAAAGCCTCCGTAACTGATTCAATAAAAACCACCAATCCGGCTGTTTGTATAAAAGCATACGTGCCGGTGGAACCAAATATCTCTACTAATGTAACCCGGCCAAACAGGTTGCAGACAGCAGCAAGAAAATTGAAGAAGACATATAAATAGGCCGTTAAGATGAGGAACCGGCGCTGTTTATATTTTTCTTTGTAAGCCGATAACGTATAAAGTCCGAGCAAAACACACAGTGTATTTATAATAAAAGAAATCCAACGGCTAAAATAAACCGGCAACGGAATATATCTTAAAACAGATTGCGATAAAAACAACAGGATAAAAATTACCCATAGATAAAATATTTTACGCGGCAACCTTTTCCAAAATGAATAGGTAAGCGTAAGCATCATTAAAAATTCAATTGTGGCAATATAAATAAACGGAGCGTCGAGATCGAAGAGAGGCGCAAGGTTCAGCATGACTACAAGCGAAGCAAAGACCGGCACCGGGTTGATATACCGAAAGTTGAATTGCTCAATTGTCGAAATTTTATCGCGCTTTTTAAGACTTTTAAAATTATAAAATATCCAAAAGAAAAAGATAAGGCCGCAAAGTAAAAGCAGCAAAAAAAGATTGTGCGTATGTGAAAAATAATAGTTGGTTATTTTTCTTTCTGAATGAATTGGCCTGTGGAATTCATTCGAAAACGATTCTCTGCTTCCTTTTTTAAATTGCCATAAATAATCGCTTTCCTTGCTAAAAATCCTTGAGCCCGTTGATGCCATCAGGTTTTGCGTCTGTAATACAAGTTCATCAGTTGTAATTGCGTTTGCGGAAGTACGCGCCAAAGTGTTATCAATGAGAAGATTTACCTGTTTGATAAGACTGTCTGTTTTTTGCCATTTAGTTCGAAGCTGCGATAATTCCGGCTGAAAAGACGCTCTTAAAGAGGAATCTCTTAAAACCCGTCTTAATAAAGAATCTTTTCGCAATTCAGCAATCTGGTTTCTAAATCCGTCGAGAATACTATCATATTGATTCAGCTTGCGTGCATACGATTTTGAATTCTTATTGATTTGCTTTAAAATAATATTAAACATTTGGAGGTTGCGAATGTTCAATGCAGTATTATTTCCATTAAGCCTGTCTTTAATAAAGCTGATCGCAGAATCATCGGTATTCAAATCCTGGCCGATTCCTAAAATCGTCGGAACTGGTTGTGATAGAACAGCAGCTTTGTTGAGTGTTTGAAAAACTTTTTCAATACTCAGCAAATAATCATTCCTGGTAATTGAATCATTTGAAGAAAAGATGGAAAGCTCAGGCGTGGTAACCGATAAATGAACGCTGTCTTTCTGGGCAGCCACGCCGAAATACAAAAAAAGAGACAAAAGAGTAAAACAAAATATTTTCATAAAATAAATTCCATAAAATAAATCCCCAGAAGGTTAAAATTACAGTATGAAAAGGATTGTTCCATATTTTATTGATTGTCTATTGATTTTACCGATGTTTTCATATTTTTTCGGGTAAGTAAATATGAGAAAACGCATTATTTCTTCGTTTACTCTCAATAAAAAAAACTTGTTCTGATTGAATTTAATGTTTAACAACTTGTTGATTTCATATTCATGTAAAAAGATGATAATAAATTGTAAAATTTAAAACAATTGTTTTATTAATTCTTTACTTTGTAAATGAAAATAATTTATATGAAAACAATATTCACTAAACATTTATTTCTGTACCTTTTTATTCTCGTTTGTGTGGGCGCAATTTCTTCGTGCAAGAAGGATCATTCCGGCCCGGACACCCCGGCACCAACAACTGCTTCAGATGCAGATTCTTTAAAATATCTGATGTACAATATTATGCAGGTTAGTTTTGTAGATGGAGGCAGGGATACCACTTATGATCTTCCAACTTATTATTGGTACAAGCAGATTCCTAAATTAGATCCATTCAGCAGCAATTACGACTCAGCTGATGTGCTGCTTGAAAAAATGAAAACTTATGCCATCAATCCTACTACCAACAGGCCATACGATAAATACAGCTTTTTAGACCATGGAGAAGTTGAGGCTGAAATACAACAAGGAGTCGCTTCAGGGGATTTGGGAATGCAGGTAACTTATGCAGGCGATGGCACAGCAGCAAATACTTCTTTATATGTTTTGTTTACTGATAAAAACTCTCCGGCAGGTAAAGCCGGCGTCACCCGTGGCTGGCAAATCACTTCTATCAATGGAAGCAGCGTTTCTTATGATGGAAGTAACGGCCCTAATGTAAATAATGTAATTAATGAAGTTTATAATGATCCGGCAGCAGTTTCTTTTGCATTCAAAAAACCCGACGGAACTGCTGAAACCATCAGTTTATCAAAAGCGGTTTACGATATTAACCCTGTTCTGTTTGATACAGTTTATTCAGTTGGAGCAGATAAAGTTGGATATTTTGTTTTCAATGCTTTTTCTGCCGTGGATAATGATAATGGTCCAACCCTTACCAAAAAAGAATTGAACCGCGTGTTTGGTAAATTTGAATCTGCAGGAATTTCGTCTCTTATTGTGGATCTTAGATACAATGGCGGCGGCTCTGTAGGAACAACAGAATATCTTGATAGTCTTATTGCACCTGCCAGTGTTGCCGGAAAAGAAATGTATCATTATTTGTACAATGATAAATTAACGGCACATGAGGATGAAATAGGATTAGATAATAAAGTACTTTTTAAAGGGGGCGGAAGTTTAAATCTTAAGCATGTATTTTTTATCGGAAGTTCACATACTGCATCAGCAAGTGAATTAACCATTAATAATCTGAAACCATATATGGATGTAAAGCTGGTGGGTGATACTACTTATGGCAAACCAGTAGGTTTCTTCACATTTCATATTTCCGATTTTCCTAACGGCGGTGCTGAAAAGGATCTTGCCGACCTTTATGCGATCAATTTTGAAACAAGAAATGCTGCTGGTGACGGAGGATATTTTAACGGCATGATTCCTAATTCTATCGCCAGCGATTATGTTGATGTGCCTTGGGGTGACAAAACAAATGATCAAAATCTGGCCGAAATTTTTAGCTTTATCTCTACCGGTAGTTATAACCGTGTCGGCATTCACGAAAGACTTTCAGCTAATAAATCATTGTCGCCTTCAATACCATCTACTATTTATCCATTACGTTTTAATGGAATGGTAGATTACAAGATCAGTAATGTGATAAAAAGCAACATCAATAAGAGTTTAAGAAGAATTCATTAATTCACCAGTAGAACAACATATTTATCAGATTCCTTCTACGTCATTTTTCTGATGTAGAAGGAATTTTTATTTTTCAGAAAGCCATTTATTAATAAAGTTTTGGGAATATCGGAAACGAATAATGCTTGATTTTGTATCATAAATTTCAGCGTTTTCAAAAATTTAATTTCTTATTTTTGCTAAAACTTTTTAATAATGAAAATTACGAAACAACTTGCCGGCAGTTTTATCTTATTAATTGTAATTGCTTCCTTATATAGAATTATGCCCGGCCGTCCTTATGGATTTGCGCCGATGATTGCAATGGCTATTTTTGGTGGCGCTGTTATCAAAGATAAAAAATTTGCGTTCCTGCTTCCGCTTTTAGCAATGTTTGTTTCTGATGCATTGTATCAATTGTTGTATATAAACGGGGTCGGAAATATTCCGGGCTTTTATGATGGGCAGGTGTTAAATTATATTTTATTTGGCGGCCTTACCGTTTTCGGATTTTTTATTAAGAACTTTAATGTAAAAAGAATCGCCATCGCGTCTATTTCTGCACCCACGGCTTATTTCTTACTCTCCAATTTTTTCGTTTGGGCCAGTGCTTCTCCGCTCGCCGGCTTGGGCAGGCCTAAAAACTTCAGTGGATTAATGATGTGTTACGCAGATGGATTACCATTTTATCCGTGGAGTGTCGCTTCCACATTTATTTTTTCTGCCATTTTATTTGGAAGTTATTACCTCCTTACAAAAAAAAATACCAATCTTCTTGTTGTTACGAAATGAATTTTAAATTTTGAAACTCCTGATCCCTTTATATGGCACAACACAACAATACCGGATTAATGGGAGAACAAATGGCGAAAGAATATCTTTTAAAAAAGGGCTTTTCAATTCTGCATCAAAACTGGCGGCATAGTCATTGGGAAGTGGATGTAATTGCATCGATAAAAAATACTTTACATTTTATAGAAGTAAAAACCAGAAGAACTCAAAAGTTTGGTTATCCTGAAAATGATGTATCTAAAAAGAAAATAGAAAATCTGATCAACGCATCAGAAGAGTATCTTTTTTTAAATCCACAATGGAAATTAATTCAGTTTGATGTGCTTTCCATCACCATTCAAAAAAATAAACCGGTAGAGTTTTTTTTTATTGAAGACGTTTATATTCCGAAGTTTTTATAGAAGATGATTTCAAAAAATTCGTTCGTTTACTGGTAATTCTGCAAAGTCATTAAATCAGCCAAAACAATTGCTGTCACTGATTCCAACACTACCGGCACACGCAGAGCAATACAAAGATCGTGTCTTCCTTTTACAGAAAAAGATTCGACATTTCCAGTTTCAACATTCAATGTTTCCTGAACTTTTGGTGTAGAGGAGGTAGGTTTTACGACAATGCGAAAAACGAGTTCATTTCCGTTTGTAATGCCTCCAACTATTCCGCCGGCATTGTTTGTTCCGGTTGTTCCATCCTCATTAATGATAGAATCATTGTGATCGCTTCCAAACATTTTTGCCGCTGCGAAACCAGCACCAAATTCAATTCCTTTTACAGCCGGAATCGAAAAAACCGCATGACTTATCAAGGATTCAACAGAATCAAAAAAAGGTTCGCCAAGCCCGATTGGCAAATTCGAAACTTTACATTCTACGATTCCGCCGACTGAATCTTTTGCATCAACTGCTTTTTGCAATCCTTTATCCAAATCTTTTTCGCCACCAATTTCCAAAATCGTAGAATGAATCTCAATTTTTTTATCAGAAGAAAAAGAAGCAATTACCTTTTTGGCAACCACGCCTGCAGCCACTAAAGCCACGGTCAGCCTTCCGCTGAAATGCCCGCCACCCCTGAAATCTTCAAAGCCTTTGAATTTTTTATGAGCTACAAAATCTGCATGTCCCGGCCGCGGAACAGCCCTTTGTTTTTCATAATCGCCACTGCGCGTATTGCTGTTTTTAAATAAGATCGTCATCGGGGCGCCGGTACTTTTATCATTAAAAACCCCGGAGATGATTTCGGGAATATCATCTTCTTTGCGCGGTGTAGTTCCTTTTGCGCCTGGTTTTCTTCTTTCAATATCTTCTTTAAAATCTGCAGGAGTAATTGGTATCCCAGGCGGGCATCCATCAATTACGATCCCAACATATTCTCCGTGTGATTGCCCTAATATCTGCACACGGAAATTTCTTCCAAAAGAATTCATTTTATTATTTTAATTTCTTGTTTGTTTTATTCAATAATTTTTAGGTCATCAATTCGCTCAAAATGTTTTTTATTCAATGTTGCAAAAGCTAAATTATTTGCAAGAGCTGTGGCAGCAATGAATAAATCTGCAAGATCAATTTGCTTCCGTTTTTGTTTTAACCGATTATTTATTGATACAGCCATTTTAACAACGTCTTTATCAAAAGATAAAACCTTTACTTTTTTTAGCAGGTCATCCCAAAATGGTAATTGTACTGTTGTAGCGCCGGAATAAACTTCATATTCTGTTATTGCGGAAATTTGAAATTCATACCCTTTTAAGGCAAGTTGAACAAATTTAGAATTCGCTTTCTCAGATTTTCGGAAAAGGTCGATTAGAATTGAGGTATCAGCTAAGACTATTTTGTTCGCCATTGATTAATAGCTTTTCTCGTTTTCGCAATCTCGTTTAACTGTTTTTTGCTATAGGTAGGGGCAGATAATAATAAGGAGACCAAATCTTCTGATTCGGCGCATTCCTTTTCTTCAACTTCTTTTTTAAGTTTTTTCCATTGATTAGAAGGAAGCTTTTTCGCCAGTTGAACCAATTGCTCAAACTCTATATTTACTTCTGCTTGCATAAAATCAAAATTAAGAAATCCTTAGTTTTAAAACATGTTTTGTTTATACATTATCTAAACTAAATACTGAGAAATTTAAGCTTTAAACTAAACTAATACCCATATTCTCTTAAATGAATTTCATTGTCCCGCCACTTTGGACGCACCTTTACAAACAATTCCAAAAACACTTTTCTTCCTATAAATTCTTCAATATCTTTTCTCGCAAGTGTTCCTAATTGTTTGATCATTTTTCCACCTTCGCCCAACACAATCCCCTTTTGCGTTTCTCTTTGTAAAATAATATCAGCAGTGATTTTTGTAAGCGTTGCTTTCTCTTTAAATTCCTGCACCAACACCGTTGCGTGATATGGAATTTCATCCTGGTACAAATAAAATATTTTTTCGCGGATCAATTCACCGACGAAAAATTTCATTGGAAGATCACTCAGATTATCATCTGTATAAAATGGTTCGCCGTCGGGCAGCATCGAAAGAATTACTTTCAATAATTCATCAATGCCTGCATTTTTTAAAGCGGAAATTTCAACAACTTTTTTACAATACTTTTTATCAGAAAAAAAAGAAACTGCCTTTTGAATAGTTTCTTTTGTTGCAAGATCTGTTTTGTTCAAAACCACTATTGCCGGTGCTTTCAGCGCAAGAGAAGAAAATATTTCATCAGCTTTTTCCAGGTTGTCATTGATGTCCGCAAGCAATAACGCTACGTCAGCATCTTCCAAACTGCTTTTCACCGCCTGCATCATTTTCTCATGCAACTTGTATTTTGGTTCGATGATACCGGGCGTATCCGAAAAAATGACCTGGTAATCTTTATCATTTAAAATCCCCTTGATCCTGTGGCGTGTTGTCTGAACTTTTGGCGAAACAATAGCCATCTTCTCTCCCATCAATGCATTGAGCAGCGTACTTTTCCCCGCGTTTGGCTTACCAAAAATATTTACAAATCCCGATTTCATAATTTTTGCGAAATTAATCTATTGAAAATAAAAA
>Ga0157371_10002375_pt1 | contig 18004 bp, 13 predicted proteins | sample C45metaG_FD_113462 | JGI IMG/M metagenome (GOLD analysis project Ga0157371, IMG submission 113462) | Corn rhizosphere microbial communities from Kellogg Biological Station, Michigan, USA - C4-5 metaG | ecosystem: Host-associated > Plants > Roots > Rhizosphere > Soil | place: USA: Michigan...
ATAGATGTACGATCTGATATTGCAATTGTTTATGGCGCAAATGACAGGCCGGGTATGACATTTCAGGAACGTGTAAATTCCTGGAGAGCACATGGTTATCAAACCCACTTTATGACCGGGATAGCCTGGGGCGAGTATCAGGATTATTTTTTAGGCAAGTGGGATGGCAAAAATCATCAGGATATTGGGCAGGTAGAGAGAAATGGAAAGGTGATTTGGCATGGGGGAGGTGTGCCTTATATTGTGCCGGTTCAATCTTTTCTTGAATATATGAAAACGGCTATCATTAAAAAGGTGATAGACGCCGGTATAACTTCTATTTATCTGGAGGAACCGGAGTTTTGGGCAAGAGCCGGATATAGTGAGGTCTTTAAACAGGAATGGAAAAAATATTATGGTTTTGATTGGCGGCCGCAACATGAATCGGCAGAGAATACCTACCTGTCAAGTAAATTAAAATACCATTTATATTACGAAGCCATTAAGGATGTTTCTTCGTATGCCAAATCATATGGTAAAACCAAAGGACTAGCTGTAAAGGTGTATATCGCAACTCATTCACTGGTTAATTATTCATCATGGCAAATCGTTAGTCCGGAAGCGAGTTTAGCCTCGTTGCCAGGTATTGACGGTTATATTGCTCAGGTTTGGACAGGAACATCCCGGGAACCAACATATTTTGATGGGCAGAAAAAAGAACGGGTATTTGAAAATGCTTTTCTTGAGTATGGATCTATGGTTTCTATGACTGCGCCTACCGGACGAAAAATGTTCTTTCTTACAGATCCTATTGAAGATTGGCCACGCGATTGGGGCGATTATAAGCTCAATTATCAGGCTACTTTTACCGCTAAGTTGCTGTATCCTATGGTAAATAATTATGAAGTAATGCCTTGGCCTGAACGCATTTATACCCGACCATATAAGCTTGCCAATAGCAAGGAAGAGGTGCTAATTCCAAAATACTATTCTACTCAAATGCAGGTGATGGTTAATGCATTAAATGATATGCCGCTATCGGAAAATAGGGTAACAGGTAAAAACGGAATCGGCGTTTTGATGAGTAATAGCCTAATGTTTCAACGTTTTCCGGATCATAAAGGGTATGATGACCCACAGTTTTCCAATTTCTATGGACAAACGCTGCCATTGTTAAAAAACGGGGTTCCTGTACAAACAGTACATATGGAAAACCTGTCGTTTAAAGAGACACTTAAAGATATTAGAGTGCTGGTTGTAAGTTATGCTAATATGAAACCTGTTTCTACAGATGTGCATAAACACCTAGCTGATTGGGTTAAAAATGGTGGTGTTTTAATTTACTGTGGACGTGATGATGATCCTTATCAATCTGTAATGGAATGGTGGAATACAAAGGGCAATCAGTTTAAAGTTCCTTCAGACCATTTGTTTAGCCTGATGAATGTTAAGCCTGTTGAAAACAAGAAAATATCAGTAAGTAAAGGGGCAGTTTATTTGATAAAACAAAATCCTAAAGAATTTGTGCTAAATGCAAACTCGGCAAATACTTATCTTGATATTATTAAGCATGCTTATAAAAATGATGCAAAAGCGGGCGAATTATTGTTTAAAAATAGCCTTTATTTGCAAAGAGGGGCATACGATATCGTTTCTGTAATGGATGAATCTGTAAGTACTGAGCCTTATAAAATTAAAGGGCCTGTTATTGATCTTTTTGATCCAAATTTGCCAGTGCTTTCAGAGAAAGTGATTAAGCCAGGAGAGCAAGCGCTTTTATATAGCATACAGCGTATAAAAGATAAAACTAAGCCTATGGTTTTGGCTTCTGCCTCAAGAATATATAATGAAGTAAGGAATGGAAAAACATATTCCTTTGTGTGTAAAAGCCCTGCAAAAACTGTGAATAGTATTCGTGTTTTGCTTCCGGATAAACCTGCTGATATTACTATTACAGATAATACAGGGAAGAAAATATCTGATTACAAAACATCATGGGATATGAGCTCAAATACCGTTTATTTAAGCTTTGATAATAGCCCAGATGGGATAAATGTTCTTATTTCATGGTAGTATCGCTATAGTGTACGATCTTTAATTTTTTGTTCAGTTAATTTAAGCGATTTCAGTTCATTGTCTGTAATGTTGTGCTGAATGGCCATCTCTATGGCTTTTTTCTGATTGATTAATGCTTCATCATAAAACTCCATTCGGTAAAATATCTGGGCAAGTGTATCATAGTATTGTGGCATTGGCTTAAGATCTATGGCCCTTTTTACCCATAGAATTGCCTTGCTCAAATGATTTTTGTTACGTGTACCCAAAGTAAAATAGTCCCAGGCTGCATTATTTAATAGGCTGGGAATTGAACTGTATTGTGATGGTCCAATAGTTACTATACTAGATACAATCATTGTAGTGGTGCCCGAGGTTTTTTGGGTAGTTCTTTTTTCCTTGATTTGTTCTGTGGCCTGATCCTTAAGCATCTTTTCTATCCTTGACCGCTCTATATTTTCGGGAACTTTAATCGAGTCGGCACTAACCTTCATGTAACTATCAAAAAGATACGGAGCCTGATTGTAAAAATTAGCAGTGTCTTTTATGGCTTTGTAGTAAGTTAATATCTTGAGTTGAGATTGCTTTGCACCTTCTTCGTAATTTTTTCCCCAGGTGTTTCTGGTATAACTCATTACCTGTTGAGCCATGTCTGGATTCTTTGTCCTTATGGCCTCATTTAGGGTGTTATTTATAATGCTGTTGTTGATTGTTATGCGCTCAGGAAGTGGAAGTTGCAGAAACATGCTGTCTACTTTTGTACCATACGTATATACGAGGTTATATGCTTTACCAAAAGCATATGGGCCTGCTTTTAAAATGAACAATGCTTCTTCAGGGTCTTTAAGTTCCCCTATGGTTTTGTAATCTATGTATTCATCAATTAAGTCAGCATTATTGAATTGGCCAGATTCAATCCTTAAATTAATGTATTCCTTTAATAGCTTTTCACTATGTTTTTCATTTTTAAATTTTGTTTCGTAGTTGGCCAGGATTAACCCACCGGCTTTACGGCTCAATGCTTGTTTACCCATATCCAAATAATGTTCAGAAGTATTGTTGCCAACAGAACCTTTGAATATCAATGCACCTGTATGATCAATAAAGATACAAGTAGGCATATTAGTTACCTTGTATTTAAGAATAAAGGATAGCGAACTGGTATCTCCGGCACTATAAGAATAGTTAACAAAGTTTTTGTTATAATACTTAGCTACGTCTTTGTTGTAAAAGGCACTTTTATATTTGAAATTCGGTTTCTCAGGGATTCCTAAATAAACGCAAACTACTTTTTTTGAAGATTTTGCTTTCTTTATTGCTGTTGGGAAGCTGCTTTCATTATTAACCTGAGAAAAAGACAAATGGGCATTAAACAGGATAAGGGTTATTAACACGATTTTTTTCATGGAGCATAAAGTTTAATTGGGATTAAGATAAGTAATTGAAACAACTCGTCAGTATTTATTGTTATTTTAACAAAAAGAAATATGATAACTCCAGAAAACAACATTCCTCTTGATGATTCTGAAAACTCTGAGTCAGAGGATCAACAAAGTCAAAAAGATATACATTCAAATGGTCTTGATGGTGAACCTGCGAAAGCCGAAATAGAACAGCCTGAAATAGAATTGCTTGATCAAGCTGCTAAAGCATCTGAGGCATCCTATACTTTAGAACCTGAAAAGGGAATAGCACCGAAAAAGGAAGGTTAATGAAGAAACTTCTAATTCTGCTTGTAGTTCTTGTCAGTACCGTAATTATTGGTAATGGGCAGGTAGCATCCGTTAATTCTAAAGTGAAAGAGGCTGAAAAAAGTTATGGTGCGGGCGAGTATGAAACTGCACTTGTAAAATTGAATCAGGCTCAAAAAAATGCAGGCAAAATAACTCCTGCTATTTTGTACTGGCGGATTTTGGCACAAAGAGCATTGCTGCCGGGAGTTAAGGATCCGGCATTTTATACCAATATGAAGAAGTTTGAAGCGCTTGAACTATTAAGGGAAAATTGTGGTACTTACTTGAAAAATTATGGGAAATTGGCCCTCTTTGGTGATCAATCAAATAAAGTGTATCAGGTGCAGCAGAGCTTAAAAGGTTATCCTGTAGCAAAGGTGGAATTTGATGAGATTGTGCATCTGCAAAATGCAGGCAATACCAATCATTAGGCAATACATTATCTCATTGCCAATTCTTGTTCCTGGTGTTGAAGTATGCTATCTCTGATTGAATTGAGTAAAGGGAGACCAACTTTACAATCCAGACTTTGTCTGTAATGTTGCCGATCGTCGTGGTCTATTTCAATTGTGGCAATTCTTTCCTGTTGTTCATTATAAATCTGATATTGCTCGTTTTCGAGTGCTTTTATACTCAGAAAACGTCCGAAGACACTGGTGTCAGTAACTTCTATTTTAAACTGTTCCATAGTATTTAGGGTTTGTGTATTGTGCATAACAAACTAGACTATAGATTGTTCCGGAAAATAATAAATTTTACTGTAGCCGTGTTTTCTTATATTCAGTAGGGGTCATCCCGTATTTGTTTTTAAATATGGTAGAGAAATAAGTGGGCGAGGATATGCCAACCATATATGTGATTTCGGAAATGGAATATTCTTCATTGCTTAAATAGTACTTCGCTTTTTTAAGTCTGCGGTTTAAGATATAATCTGTTATACTGCAGTTTAATAAGGCTTTAATTTTACGGTACAGCTGAACTCTGGATATCCCGATAGCTTTGCTGATATCATCAACACTAAAATGTTCATTGCCTAGGTTATGTTCTACAATGCCGGCAAAATCATTTAAGAATTTTTTATCAATAACATTAGTGGTGGTTCTTTTAACGCCCGATGATGAAATATCACTTGTGTAATGCTCTTTTAAAATAACCCTGTTTTTAATCAGGTTCTCTACATTAGCCTGTAGATATTCAAAATTAAATGGTTTTGTAATATATACATCTGCCATACTTTGAATTCCATTTACCTGTTGCTCAATACTTCCTTGCGCAGTTAATAATATAATAGGAATGTGCGATGTTCGTATGTCAGATTTTAATTGATGAGTTAAGCTTTTTCCGGATATTCCCGGTACAACAACATCAGTAATAATCAGGTCCGGAATTTTTTCGTAGGCTTCTGCTAATCCATTGGTGCCCGTAGAGGCAGTAAATATCTCGAAGGTAGCCTCAAATTTATGTGTTAAATAATCCAGGAGATCCTGATTATCTTCTATAATTAATATGGATTGATCCTTAATGTGTTCAAATGCGCGATCTTTTTCATCACTTACAGCTTGGTCATGTTCTGTAGTGTATATTTTTACCTGATCATAAAGCTTGGCACTTTGGTGTTCCTGTGTGGCTTTTTCATTGTCGGTTAGGTGGGCCTCTCCTAAAGGTAGGGCTATTGTAAAGGTAGTTCCCTGCCATTTTTCACTAGTTACGGAGATTTTTCCTTTATGTAGAAGAATCAATTCTTTGGAAAGCGCTAGTCCTAAGCCTGAACCTCTGCTGTAATTAAGCTCTGATTGGTAGAACTGGTCAAAAATATGTTTAAGTTCTGTATCGGTCATTCCTACACCATTGTCTTCTACATCAATATGAACAGTATCTTCCATTTTACTTATTGAAATGTATATCCTGCCATTGTCGCTGGTAAATTTTAAAGCATTGCTAAGAAGGTTAAATATTACTTTGTCCAGAATATTTACATCAAACCAGACTACGCCAGGGCTTTCTTTTACTATTAATCTCAGATCTATATTGCGTTTTTCGGCACTGTGTTTAAAGCTATCCAGAATTTCTTTTATAAAATCTATTAAATTATTGGCACTGGCATGTAGTTTAAATTTCCTGTGCTCAATTTTTCGGTAGTCCATTAACTGATTTACTAATCTAAGTAGCCTGTATACATTTTTGTAAATCAGTTTAAGGTTACTGCCCGCTGCTAATTTTATCTTTTCATTTTTAAGCAGATCCTCTAGTGGCGATAAGATAAGTGTTAATGGTGTTCTGAACTCGTGAGATATGTTGGTGAAGAAGTTTAGTTTAGCCTCTGTAGCAGCCTGAGCCTTTTCAGACATTTCAATTAATTGATTGCGTTGATTTAAGATTTCGGTGTTCTTTAGTTCCAGACTTTTATTAATTTTTCTGTTCTCTAGTAAAGCATGGAAGGCAAGACCACCAAATACAACAGCTAGTACAAGAGTAATTACAATAAAATTTAATACAAGCCTTTGGCTATTGTATATCTTAAATTGGTCGGCAAGTAAAGTTTGCTGACGCTCTATATCATTTTGCTGACTGTTTATTCTTGCCCATTGAAGTTTCATTAATTGTACATTACTGCTATCTATAACTACAGTTTGCAAGATATTTTCTTTAGAAAATGATTCTTTGTTAAGGATTCGCATGGCGATGTTAATAGCCTCTTTACCACCAGTTGGGTAAAGTACACTTGCAGTAAGCGTTTGGTTGCTTACCAGGTTTAAGCCCCCTCCATTACCAGGCAAAGCATCAACACCAATAACTTGTATCTGGTGGCTAAGGCCAAGCTTTTGAAGTACTTTCCGCGTACTTGTTGCCATTACATCATTGTGGGCAAATATGGCATCAACATTTTTAAGCTTATCCTTGTTTTTAAGTAATTCAATCTCGGTGTTTTCGCCAAGCCAGTCACCATAAAACTGTCCGTTTACTTTAATTTGAGGATGTTTTTTAAGCGCATCTATAAAACCTCTGTCGCGCTCAATAGCAGGCGAGGAGCCGGGCAGTCCCATTACTTCTACAACATTTCCCGATCCTTTTAAGCTGTTGGCCAAATATTCGCCCGCTATTTTGCCCACCTGGTAATTCTCTGCACCAACATAAGCAGTATAAAGAGCTGAGGAAGTTTTACGATCGATTACAATTACCGGGATACCTTTATTATAAGTTTCTTCAACAATTTTAGTTAGTGGAAGTGCCTCATTTGGTGAGATAATTAGCAAATCTATACCCTCATCAATCATTTCTTTTACCTGATCAATCTGTTTGCTGCTGCTGTTATTGGCGTCAGCATAGCTTAATTTAGTTCCCGGACGAAGCGATAGCTCGGTTTTCATTTCATCGAGCATTGTTTTGCGCCATAAATCAGAGCCTACGCATTGCGAAAAACCGATTTTATACCCTTTTGTTTCTTTTTTATCAGAGCAGCCTGTTATAGCCAGTATCAACCAAAGTGCAGTTATAATCTGCATTGTAATATGGCATTTTAAAAGGCTTTTAAAGTTGTTTGAATTGCTCATTATATGGGATAAAAACTAAGTGTGGATGATTAAAGCTATAAATTATATACTTCATTTTAAAATTTTGCATATGTAACTGAAATATGCAGTGTAACGAGAGTTAAAGAATCATGTAACCAGATTTAAGGTGAGTAAAATTCAGATTATATTTTGTTTTTAATTTACTGATAGTCAATTTATTGTGTTTGGTTTATTTTTTTAAAGATTTTGATATCAGAATCATAACACCTGCTGGTTATTTACCTATAATTTGCAATCATTAACCATTTATAAATCGAACTTCATGAAAAAAAATTCAGTGCTGGCCTGGTCGGTAGTAGTAGCATTAGGCGGGTTTTTATTTGGCTTTGATACAGCAGTAATATCAGGAGCCGAAAAATCAATTCAACAATATTGGAACCTTTCCGTATTTGAGCATGGGCTAACCATTTCAATAGCTTTAATAGGTACGGTAATCGGATCATTGCTTGGGTCCAGACCATCAGATCAGTTCGGTCGTAAAAACACTTTATATTTTGTTGCAGTAGTTTATTTATTGTCATCGTTAGGAACTGCACTTGCGGATAATTGGTATGTTTTCCTTGTATTCAGATTTATAGGTGGTCTGGGTGTTGGCACATCATCGGTAACTGCTCCAATTTATATATCAGAAATTTCGCCTGCCGATAGGCGTGGTCGCTTGGTAGGGTTATTCCAGTTTAATGTGGTACTTGGAATTCTGATCTCTTACCTTTCAAATTACCTGATCAGTCAGGGCGGAGAATCATCCTGGCGTTGGATGCTGGGCGTGCAAGCGGTACCATCTTTAGTTTTTCTGATCTTAATTAAATTTATTCCGGAAAGTCCACGCTGGCTAATTCTTAAAAAAGGAGCAACCGAAAAGGCATTGGAAATATTAAAAATTATTAATCCACTGAACAGCGATCAAGAGCTTGCTGCAATTAAGGGATCAGAAATCAAATTAGGCGAATCTCAAAAAAATAGCGAAAGCTTATTTTCAGGTCAGTATTCAAAACCAGTGATATTTGCAGTATTGTTTGCATTTTTTAACCAGGTTTCCGGTATTAATGCAATCATTTATTACGCGCCCAGAATTTTTGAAATGGCTGGTTTAGGGGCACATTCATCACTATTATCTACAGTTGGAATTGGGTTAATCAATTTTGCCTTTACACTGCTGGCCTTAAATTTTATAGATAAGGTTGGTAGAAGGGTGTTAATGCTTATAGGGTCTTTTGGCCTTATTGCTTCCTTATTTTTAGTAGCCTTTACATTTTATACAGAGCGCTTTAGCGGGATGGCCATTCCAATATACATGATGGTATTTATCGCTTTTTTTGCTTTTTCGCAAGGTGCGGTTATCTGGGTGTTTATTTCAGAGATTTTTCCAAATCAGGTGCGTGCAAAAGGGCAAACTTTAGGTAGCTCCACACATTGGGTAATGGCCGCCTTGGTTGCTTTTTACTTCCCTTATTTTGCCGAAACTTTTGGTGGTGCAGTAACTTTTAGCTTTTTCGGTGCCATGATGGTTTTACAGTTGTTATTTGTATGGCGCTTTATGCCCGAAACTAAAGGCAAATCATTAGAGAGCATTGGCGATAACATTGTTTTACATTAAACCTTTAAACTATGAAACAAGAAACATTAGCAACGGCCGCAGTTTGTTACGGTGAAATACTTTGGGATGTTTTGCCAGATGGCCCTCAGCCCGGAGGAGCTCCTTTAAATGTAGCTTATCACCTTAATAAAATGGGTGTGCCATCTGGCTTGATCAGTAGGATTGGTGATGATACTAATGGGCATAAGCTGGAAGAATTGATGGATAACTGGGGTATCAATAAAGCCTTTTTGCAAACTGATAAGGAATATGCAACCAGCCAGGTATTGGCCAGAATGAATAATGGAAATGAGGTAACTTATGAGATTGTTTTTCCTGTAGCCTGGGATTTTATTAATGAGGCTAACAGGTTAAAGGAACAAATAAAATCCTCAAAATATTTTATTTATGGCAGTCTTGCTTCCAGAAATGATATTTCCAGAAATACACTTATAGAGTTGTTGGATACCGATGCAATAAAGGTTTTTGACATTAATATCCGTCCACCTTTTATTAATCATTCATTGTTAGAGGTTCTATTAACCAAAGCCGACATTGTGAAATTTAATGAAGCGGAGCTAAGTATGGTTCAAACCATGTTTAGTGGTTCATTTGATGGAGAACCCCAGATGGTTAAATTTATTCAGAACCGTTTTAATGTACCTGAAATTATTGTTACAAAAGGAGAGTTCGGAGCTTCTTATTATAAGAATGATGAGGCACATCATATTTGGGGAAATGAGGTTAAAGTAACTGATACAATAGGTAGCGGAGATTCTTTTTTAGCAGCTTTTATAGCCAGTCATTACCTCAGGGATCAGCCTAAAGATATATTAATGAAAGCGATAGCAATGGGCGGGTTTATCGCTACCAAAAAAGGGGGCTGCCCGCAGTACGATATTTCTGAGTACATCGAATTCAAAAATCAAATATTTAAAACCTAAATAAACCCAGTAAAACACAACCAAATATTTAAACCATAACCAAATTATCATGAGAAAATTTTTCTTGCTATGCAGCTTGCTGCTCATAGCGATAAGCGCGAGCTTTGGGCAAACCAGAGTCATTACCGGAAGGGTAACTGACGGAGAATCGGTGCCTTTGGAGGCGGTGACAGTAGCAATACCGGGCACTAAAACAACAGTGCTTACTGATCAAAACGGTAACTTTAAGATCAGCGCTGAAAATGGACAGACCATAAAGTTCATCTACATGGGTGCAGATCCTTACAGTTATACTGTTACCCTGGAATCTCAAAATCTACAAATCAAACTGAATGTTGCCAGTACCAGCTTAAACCAGGTGGTAGTAACCGGTTATCAGAAAGAGCGTAAAAAAGACATTACCGGAGCAGTAAATGTAGTTGACGTAAAAGGCATTAAGGATATTCCGGTAGGAAACCCTGTTAAGTCACTTCAGGGAAGGGTGCCGGGGGTTTTTATTACCACTGATGGCTCACCTTCGGGTGGTGCTACCGTGAGAATAAGAGGTATTGGAACTTTAGGTAACAATGATCCATTGTATGTAATAGATGGTGTTCCATCCAAGAGGGGTTTACAAGAGTTAAATCCTAATGATATTGAATCTATACAGGTACTGAAAGATGCTTCTTCATCTACAATTTATGGATCAAGAGCTGCGAACGGGGTAATTATCATAACCACAAAAAAAGCCAAAGCAGGATATTCTAAGATTGATGTAAATGTTTCTGCATCTATTCAGAACTATGCTACAAAATTAAAGACGCTGGATGCAGATGGTAGAGGCAGGGCATACTGGCAGGCTGCCGTTAACGATAAAGCAGATCCAAACAAACACCAGATCTATCAGTTTGACTGGAATAAGGATTTAAATAACCCCGTTTTAAATAGGGTTATTTATCCTGAATTTATTGACAATGCCAAAACAATGAGGCCTGCTAACACAGATTGGTTTGATGCGATTTCTCAAAATTCAATTATTCAATCGTATGATGTTGCCTTGAGCAATGGCAGCGAAAAAGGAAACACCATGTTTTCTGTAGGTTATTATCAAAACAAGGGAATTGTAAGATCGTCTAAAAACGACAAGTTTACTGCCAGGATAAATACGGATTTTAATTTTCTCGATTCTAAGCTTAAAATCGGAGAAAACCTTACAGCGAGTTATATTAAAAATGCACTTACGCCTGTTAGTGATATCTTGTTTACATCTCTTGTTCAGCAGCCTATTGTTCCTATACATACAGTAGATGGTGGATGGGGTGGCCCTGCTTCTGGTATGACCGACAGACAAAACCCTGTGAGACTGATAGAAGATAACAGACAGAATTCAAGTAATTTCTATCGTATTATGGGAAATGTATATGCTGATTACAACATTATTCCGGGTTTAAATTTACGTACAAGTTTAGGGGTAGATTATAGCGGTACTTATCAGAGAACATTGCGTAAATCGTACGTATCTGGATTTTTGGCCGATCCCTCTAATCAGGTTACCAATTCTCAGAATTATGATGGGAACATAGTCTGGCAAAATACATTGAACTATAAGCTAACCAGTAATAAGCATCAGGTCGAATTTTTACTTGGCCATGAGCAGATTAAAAACATCAATCAGTCATTCCTTGCCGCCAGACAAGGGCTTGCTTTAGAAACCATTGATTATGCTTACCTGGGTGCTGCAACAGGTAATACATTAAATGATGGTATAGGATCAGGTAACTCGCTTCTCTCTTATTTTGGAAAAGTAAACTATGTTTTTAATGACAGGTATATAGCTTCAGTAACATTAAGAAGAGATGGGTCATCACGTTTTGGACAAGATAACCGTTATGGTACATTCCCTGCATTTTCTGCCGGATGGCGTGTTAGCGAGGAAGAGTTTATGAAAAAGCTTCCTTTCATTTCCGATTTAAAACTTAGATACGGTTGGGGTAAGTCTGGTAATCAGGAAATTCCAAATAATGCTAACAGAGCGTTATATGCTGCTATTTATGGTATGGATCCTACCTGGGATTTTGATTCTGGAAGTGCTTATGATATTAGCGGTAGTGGATCAGGATTATTACCATCAGGTTTTACTTCAATACAAAGAGGTAATGATGCTTTAAAATGGGAGTCTTTACAGGAATCTAATTTTGGTTTAGATTTTGGCTTGCTAAACAACAAAATCACCGGTTCATTCGATTATTTTATTAAAAATACTTCTGATATTTTAATTAAACCTGCCTACCTGGCTGTTTTAGGCGATGGAGGTAGTAAATATATAAATGGGGCCTCAATGCGTAATAAAGGTTTTGATGCTTTATTATCTTACGATAACAAGTTCTCCAATGACTTTTCAATGAACCTAACGGGTAACTTTTCATTGTACCGGAATGAGGTTACTTATCTGCCACAGGATGTTCTGGTATCCTATCCGGGAAATGGAACAGATAAAACCATTTTGAACAGACCTATTAATTCATTCTTTGGATATGTTGCTGATGGTTTATTTCAAAATGCAGACGAGGTAAATTCCTCGGCAGCTCAGCCTGGTAAGGGTATCGGCAGGATCAGATATAAAGACCTGAACGGAGATAATGTTATAAATGATAAGGACAGAGACTTTATTGGCAATGGTAGCCCTAAATTCACCTATGGACTAAACGCCTCTTTTACCTACAAGAACTTTGATCTAAGCTTTTTTGTGCAGGCAATCAGTATTAAAGTAACAAATGAATTTAAGACTTATACTGATTTTTCATCCCTGTGGACAGGAACAAATTGGGGAGCAAGAACTCTTGATGCCTGGACTCCATCCAACCCGGGTTCAACAATTCCGGCACTTACGCTAATTGATAATAATAATGAAGGTAGACCATCCACCTACTTTATTGAAGATGGCTCCTATATAAAGCTTAGAAACTTACAATTGGGGTATAATCTAAAGAGCTTATTCAAATCGAAAATTCAAAATGCCAGGATATTTATACAAGGGAGTAATTTATTCACTATAAAAAGTAAATCATTTACAGGCACTGATCCTGAAACCCCAAATTATGGATTTCCGGTACCTGTAATAGGAACTATTGGCCTGAACATTACATTGTAACCTAAAAATAACAGAACATGAAAAGATTATTATATACACTAGTAATTCTTGGTATCCTTTTTACATCATGTAAAAAGGTACTGGATGAGCCGGCACAGGGAGTTGCCTCTGGTGAGGAGTTAAATACTCCGGAGAATGTTGATAAGATGGTAATAGCCGCCTATTCATCTTTAGGAAATGATCACTATACTTCTCCATATTCGAGTATGTGGCCATATGGAAGTGTTAGAGGTGGTGATACTTACAAAGGAGGAGATGGACCCGGAGATTTATCAGAATTCCATCTTTTTGAAACCTTTGTTACAAACCGCGTAGATAATGGCTTGTTAGACCAGTTATGGTTTAGGCTTTATGTTGGCGTTGGAAGAGTTAATGATGCCTTAAAAAGAGTAAATGCATTGTCGGAGGCTGATTACCCTAAAAAAGCCGAAAGACAAGGGGAATTGAAGTTTTTGAGAGGACACTATTATTTTCTGCTCAAAATCCTTTTTAAATATGTTCCTTACATTGATGAAACAATTGTAAAAGAAGATTATCCAACAATTTCTAACAGGGCACTAACTAATGAGGAGTTGTGGAACAAGATCTCAGCAGATTTCAAAGATGCTGCAGCAGTGCTTCCACCGGATCAAAGTGATAAAGGCAGACCAAATAAGTTTACTGCCAAAGCTTATTTGGCCAAGGCTTTATTATATCAGGCATACACTCAGGACGAAAATAATGCGGTAACTTCTATAAACAATGAAAAATTAACCGAAGTAAATGCACTTTGCGATGAAGTAATTGCATCAGGACGATACCATTTAAGTGATGATTTTGCTGATAACTTTCTATCGGCAACTGAAAATGGCCCGGAGTCTGTGTTTGCAATTCAGTATTCGAAAGATGATGGAACGCCTAAAGGAAGACTTGATTACGGACATGCGCTTAACTATCCTATGAACCAGGATTATGGCTGCTGCGGTTTCAATGTGCCTAGCCATGATCTGATCAATTCATTCAAAACTGATGCAAATGGTTTACCTATGTTTGCAAGTTACAACGATGTGGATGTTGCTGCTTCTCTTGATTTTCAGACCAGTACCTTTGATCCTCGTTTAGACCATACCGTTGCTAAGCCCGGTGCTCCCTTTAAGTATAAAACAGATTTTATATTTGAACGCTTTTGGGCCAGGGCTCCTGCTGTTTATGATGCATTTGCAAGCTTAAAAGAAGCTGTACTACCTGGCGATGGTTCTTTTCAGAAAATCCCGCCATTTATGTCGAGCTCTAAAAACTGGGAGATCATTCGTTATTCTGATGTGCTTTTATGGAAAGCTGAGGCTTTAATAGAACTTGGCAGACAAGATGAGGCCTACCCATTGATAAACCAGGTTAGAGATCGTTCATCAAAAAGTAAAGCGTTACTTAAACTTGCCAACGGAAATCCAACCTCAAATTACAATGTTCAGTTATATAAACCAGGGGTGAACTGTACATGGACACAGGAATATGCAAGAAAAGCACTTCGCTTTGAAAGAAGAATTGAGTTTGCTACTGAGGGTTACCATTTCTTTGATCTGGTACGCTGGGGTGTGGCAGCACAAACTATGAACGCCTATTTTAATGTAGAAAAATCAAGAGCTAATCATTTGGCTACAGCGAAATTTACGGCCGCGAGAGATGAATATTTCCCAATTCCATTAAATCAGGTTAATTTTAGCAAAGGCTTATATCAACAAAATAAGGGCTGGTAATGGATTTAAAACACTATAATTACATAAACATACAATTTAACCTAAATAATTAAGCGATGAAATCAATGTTAAAAACAATACTTACCACAGGGTTAATGCTGTGCTGCAGTATCTCAATATTTGCCGCAGATATTTCTATTAAAATAACAAAAAAATACCTCAATCTGCCTATATCACAACGCCAGGACAGGGGAACAATGAAATTTGAAATAGGAGGGAAACAGGAACGGTCATTTAAAATCAGACTGGCTCCCGGTGACCCTGAATATTGGGTGTTTACAGATGTATCGGCCTATAAGGGCAAAACCATTAAAATAAGCTATGATGGAGACGGGGCAGGACTTAGCAAAATTTATCAGGATGATAAGATTGCAGGTCAGGATTCTTTGTATCATGAGAAAAATCGTCCTCAATTTCACTTTTCGACCAGAAGAGGGTGGATTAATGATCCAAATGGACTAATATTTTATGAAGGTGAATACCATCTGTTTTATCAGCATAATCCTTATGAAAGAGAATGGGAAAATATGTCGTGGGGACATGCGGTAAGTAAAGATCTTGTTCATTGGGATGAGTTATCTGTAGCCTTGCATCCTGATAATTTAGGGACTATGTTTTCTGGTTCTGCTGTAATTGATTACGACAATACTGCTGGATTTAACAAGGGGAATACCCCTGCAATGGTTGCCATATATACGGCCGACAACTCTGATAGAGAGATTCAATGTATTGCATACAGCCTTGATAAAGGACGTACCTGGACTAAATATGCAAAAAACCCGGTTATAGATTCAAAAGAGAAATGGAACAGCAGAGATACACGGGATCCTAAAGTTTTTTGGTATAAACCAGGTAAGCATTGGGTAATGGTATTAAACGAACGCGATGGTCATTCTGTTTATACTTCTAAGAATTTAAAAGAATGGAATTACGAAAGTCATGTTACCGGCTTTTGGGAATGCCCTGAACTTTTTGAATTGCCAATTGACGGTAATAAGGAAAACACCAAATGGGTAATGTATGGTGCATCTGGTACTTATATGATTGGTTCATTTGACGGAAAAGTCTTTACACCGGAAGCAGGCAAATATTTTTATTCGACAGGGTCGATCTATGCGGCTCAAACTTATACCAATATTCCTGAAAGCGATGGCAGACGCATTCAAATAGGATGGGGAAGAATAGCTCAGCCAGATATGCCTTTTAATAACATGATGTTATTGCCTACTGAACTAAAACTTCATTCAACTAAAAATGGGATAAGAGTGTTTAGTACACCAATAAAAGAAACAGAACAATTGTTTGATCGTACTAATCAGTGGACTGATCTAAAATCAGATGATGCAAATCAAAAACTTAAAGAATTCTATAGTGCTGATAAAATACGCATTAAAACTACCTTTAAGCTTTCGCATGCAACAAGTGCAGGGTTTAATTTATTTGGACAGCGTATTATTGATTACGACATGAATAATAATACAATTAATGGTGTTTTCTATTCGCCAGACAATATGACGAGTATGGAATTGACAGCTGACATCTATATAGACAAGACATCGATTGAGGTATTTATCGATGGTGGTGCTTATTCTTATTCAATGGAAAGAAAGCCATTTGCTGATAATAAAGAGGGTTTCCATTTCTGGGGTAACAATATTGATGTTAAAAATCTGGAGGTGTATTCAGCTAAGTCTATCTGGAAATAGTGTGTCCATGTCGTCATCTCGACGATAGGAGAGATCTCTTGGTTAGACCTGTTCAAGAGATCTCTCCTATCGTCGAGATGACGGCTACTTTAACGAGATGACGATTGTTTTAAGGCAACTGGTTTAAATAACCTGCAGTTAGTAATTTATTTCAGGTTTACTTACAATTTTTTAAATCCTCAGCTATTTGCTCAGGAGTATACATTCCTTGCTTATTGCCATATGTGTTGGTAATGTAAACAACAATTTGAGCTATATCTATATTGGCAAGAGTAGCAAAGTCTGGCATTTTCCCATCATATTTTTGGCCGTTTACTGTAATTTGTCCCGATGCTCCATTTTTAATAAAGCAAGCTATTTTTTGTTTATTTTCTTTCAGAAAAACGGTATCTGTAAGCGGTGGGGCTAAAGCATTTAACCCTTCTCCATTAGCACCATGGCAGTTCTGGCAATGTTTAATGTAAAGATCACGGCCGTTTGCATAATAAATGTCTTGCTTTAACTGCTCTGAACTTTGACAAGAATAGATCATGCAGGCAATTGTAATCAGAAATAATGAGCTTAATATTAACTTACGCATAATTACTTCTTGTCTTCCGCAAGTAAAACCTGAATATCTTTGGTAAGTTGAGCAACCTGTTCTGGGTTTGTTCCATCGTAAGCTCCACGTATACGTTTTTGTTTGTCAATCAGAATTAACCAGCCCTGGTGTACATATCCTTCTTTCGCTGTGCTGTCTTCAATTACTGCTACCAGATAATCCTTTTCTGCAATTTTGTATATACTGTCTTTTGAACCATAAGCAAATTGCCATTTTGGCCCATCAACACCTAGTTTTTGTGCATACTTCTTTAGAACTGAAGGCTTGTCGTATTTAAAATCAATTGTATGGGAAAGGAACATCACATCCGGGTTATCTTTGTATTTGTCGAATATGGTTTTCATGCTACGATGCATGGTAGGGCATATTGTTGTACATGAAGTGAAAAAGAAATCGGCGATGTAAATTTTATCTTTAAAAGTATCGTTGTTAATAATGCTGCTATCCTGATTTAAGAAACTAAATGCAGGTATAGTTTTGTAAACTGTATCAACGCTGGTCGATCCATCTGCATTTTTGACTGTTACGGCTTCTCTTGGGCCTAAAATTGGAAGTTTTTTTTGTTCCTTACAAGAGGCCAGAAATACTATGCCACCGAATAAAAGTGCTGATAAAATGGATCGGTTAAATTTCATAATCATGCTTTTTGAATGTTGCAAAGGTACACTACTCAAAAAATAATATGTAATGTGGGGGTAATAAAATGTAAGTTTTAGCTTATAAGTATGGAATTATCAGATGAAGTATTTAACAGAAATGACATCAGCTTCAAAAGTACTGCGGGAATATGTGGAAGAAGCCGTAACTTTGCAAAAAAAAGAGGAGGGGTTTATGCCTGACCCTTTTTATAGAATTACATAAACATAAATGAGAATAAGGAAAAATGCGGTGATTACCGCGGTTGGGGGTTATGTTCCGGACACTATTTTAAGTAACCATGACCTTGAAAAGATGGTAGATACCAATAACGAG
>Ga0157371_10002377_pt1 | contig 18000 bp, 24 predicted proteins | sample C45metaG_FD_113462 | JGI IMG/M metagenome (GOLD analysis project Ga0157371, IMG submission 113462) | Corn rhizosphere microbial communities from Kellogg Biological Station, Michigan, USA - C4-5 metaG | ecosystem: Host-associated > Plants > Roots > Rhizosphere > Soil | place: USA: Michigan...
AGTGCGTTAGTGAGGGGCAGTTGCTGTTTGAGTTGCAATGAGCTGGGCAGGCGCAGGGTCAGCGCTTCATTGGCAGGGCTCAAGGTGGACAGCGGCAGAGCAGAGACGGACGAGTTCATATTCAGGCTTCCTGGGCGGGCGGCGGGTTCGTTCCCGCGCGCTCGGCCCTACTGGGGTGTTCGACAATTAGCCGGATTGGCTGCGTGTGTGTGCTTGCCACCTGTGGGTGACCGATCGGAGGCGGCAGGCTGTCCCGAGCGGAGGCTGGTAAATCGCCAGGCGGTAAAGCTGTCGTGACGGTAATAAGTGGCGTAGTTCATTTTCTGAATCCTCAAGGTGTCTGGTGTGTTGCTGAAAATGGGTGGGGCTGAAAAAACAAAACCCCCGGTCGGGAGGCCGACCGGGGGTTGAGAAATCTCTGGTGGCGACCCGTTTAAAGTGGGCGCCGTTTGGGTATCAGGCGCGCCAGTGGCTAAACCAATACCCAAAATAAAAGCTGACCGGAGCACAGACGTCGTTCGCCCGGGCAGCCGCAACCGAGCGCGAGACGCTGGCGGTACGAAGCGGTGAGAGGGCGTTGAACATGGTCTGTCTCCGATGGATGCGCCGAGCTTACTAGAGGCCGGTGCGCGGTTTCAATCAGAAAATGCTATCGATTGCAGACGGCATTCTCTATCGCTTGAGTGCGTCAGGGTTTATGACACACTTTGCCGTCAGCCCAACTTGCAGCGTTACCAGGACGAACCATGACGACACTGACCATTGCCGCCGCCCAGTCCATCTCCATTGCCGGTGACCTCGCGGCCAATATTGCCTGGCATCAACGCTTCATGCAGGTGGCAGCGGAGCAGGGCGTCCAGCTGCTGGTCTTTCCTGAATTGTCGCTGACCGGATACGAGCGTGGACTGGCGGCGCAATTGGCGATTGCACCCGATGCCGAGGTGCTGCAACCGCTACGCGATTTCGCGAGGGAAGTCGGTGTGACGAGTGTGGTCGGAATGCCGATTCGCCTGTCGGACGATTCACCGGTATTGATCGGTGCGTTGGTTCTCGGCGCCGATGGTTCGCTTGGGGTCTACAGCAAGCAGCATCTGCATCCTGGCGAGGAGGTGGCGTTTGCACCGGGAACAGGCGGTTCGACGTTTACGATCGGTGCTGACACGGTCGCGCTGGCGGTATGCGCCGATTTTTCTCACGCCAGCCATGCCGCGGCTGCGGCGGAACAAGGCGCCAACCTATATGCCGCAGGCGTGCTGATCACCGAAAATGGCTACGCGCTGGACAGCGCCATGTTGCAAGGCTATGCGAGCGCCCATTCGATGGCCGTGCTCATGGCAAACCACGCTGGTGCGACCGGTGGATGGGAGTCGGCAGGGCGCAGTGCCATCTGGGCGCAGGACGGTTCGCTGATTGCCTCTGCGCCAGGCACCGGGAATCTGCTGGTGGTCGCCCGCCGCGACGCTGCGGGCTGGGAAGGGCATATCGTCCCGGTTGCGCAGGCGTGACGGGGTTCCAGTTGCGTCCGGCAACCTCCGGAGATCTGGCGTTCGCGCGTGGCCTGACCTGTCGCAACATGCTGCGTTATTACATTCAGAATGATTTGCTCTGGCTGGACGAGGCGTTCGATGTGGCCTGGGCCGGGCGCGAGAACTGGTTGATCGTCCGTGACGATGTCCTGCTGGGTTATGTGAGCCTGAGTCGCGATGCCAAAGCCCTGTATATCCGCGAACTGCACGTGCTCGAAGCATTTCAGGGGCAGGGAGGCGGTTCTTGGACGATCGATCAGGTATTCGCCATGGCAAGCAAGGAGCGCCGTCCGGCATTACGCCTGACAGTTTTTGAAACGAATCCGGCCAAGGCGCTCTACCAACGAAAAGGGCTGAGGGTGGTCGGTCAAGACGAGTGTTTCCTGAGAATGCAGCGCGATGTCGATGAGCTTCGTCGCTGAAACGCGCTTGCGACAAGCCTTTCAAGATGTATTGAAACTTTTTATATGACGCTTGCCGCTAGGTCTGCCAGTTGCTTTTTGCTAAGGTGTCCGGCAACCCAATAAGACCATATCGCGAGGTGTCTGCTTGATTAGGGTGCTAGTAGTCGATGATCATGATCTCGTTCGTACAGGCATTACACGAATGCTGGCTGACATCGATGGCCTGCAAGTAGTCGGCCAGGCTGAGTCCGGGGAAGAATCCCTGCTCAAAGCGCGTGAGTTAAAGCCCGATGTGGTGCTGATGGACGTCAAGATGCCCGGGATCGGCGGTCTTGAAGCCACGCGCAAATTGTTGCGCAGCCACCCGGACATCAAAGTCGTAGCGGTCACCGTGTGCGAGGAAGATCCGTTTCCTACGCGCCTGTTGCAGGCGGGTGCCGCCGGTTACCTGACCAAGGGCGCAGGTTTGCCGGAAATGGTCCAGGCGATCCGCCTGGTGTTCGCCGGCCAACGCTATATCAGCCCGCAGATTGCCCAGCAATTGGCGATCAAATCCTTTCAGCCGACTAACGATTCGCCCTTCGATGCATTGTCGGAGCGCGAGATCCAGATCGCCTTGATGATTGTCGGTTGCCAGAAAGTACAGATCATCTCCGACAAGCTCTGCCTGTCGCCAAAAACGGTCAATACTTATCGTTACCGCATCTTTGAAAAGCTTTCGATCAGCAGTGATGTCGAGCTGACGCTGTTGGCGGTTCGTCACGGAATGGTCGATGCCAGCCTCTGAAAATGACTGAAGTCTTCGATCCCAGCGCCTTTCTGTCGACGGTCAGTGGGCGTCCCGGCGTCTATCGCATGTTCGACAGCGATGCGCGCCTGCTGTATGTCGGCAAGGCCAAGAACCTTAAGAATCGCCTGTCGAGCTACTTTCGAAAGTCCGGTCTTGCGCCCAAGACGGCGGCGCTGGTCGCCCGTATCGCCCAGGTCGAAACGACCATTACGGCCAACGAAACCGAGGCGTTGCTGCTTGAGCAAACGCTGATCAAGGAGTGGCGTCCGCCGTACAACATCCTGCTGCGCGACGACAAATCCTACCCCTACGTTTTTCTTTCGGATGGCCAGTTTCCCCGCTTGAGCATCCATCGCGGGGCGAAAAAGGCCAAGGGCAAGTATTTCGGTCCGTATCCCAGCGCTGGCGCGATTCGCGAAAGCCTGAGTCTGTTGCAAAAGACTTTTTTCGTTCGTCAGTGCGAAGACAGCTATTACAAGAACCGTACGCGTCCTTGTCTGCAATACCAGATCAAGCGCTGCAAGGCCCCGTGTGTCGGGCTGGTTGAGCCAGAGGTGTACGCCGAAGACGTTCGTCACTCGGTGATGTTCCTTGAAGGCCGCAGCAATGCGCTGACGGACGAGTTGTCCGCGGGCATGGAGGAGGCGGCGATCAATCTCGAATTCGAGCGCGCCGCCGAGCTGCGCGATCAGATTTCCCTGCTGCGCCGGGTTCAGGATCAACAGAGCATGGAGGGCGGCACAGGCGATATCGATGTGATCGCCGCGTTCGTCAATCCGGGCGGCGCCTGTGTGCACTTGATCAGCGTGCGTGGTGGTCGAGTGCTGGGCAGCAAGAACTTTTTTCCGCAGGTCGGTATCGACGAAGACGTTTCCGAGGTCATGGCCGCGTTTCTTGGCCAGTATTTCATTACCAGTCCAGAACGCGACTTGCCGAGCGAACTGATCGTCAACGTGGTTCACGAAGATTTTCCGACGCTGATAACGGCCATAGAAGAGCTTCGCGGTCGCGAGCTGACCATCAGTCATCGAGTACGTGGCACGCGGGCGCGCTGGCAGCAATTGGCGGTCACCAATGCCGAGCAGGCGCTAGGCGCGCGTTTGGCCAATCGTCAACACGTCGCCGCGCGTTTCGATGCCTTGGCCGAAGTGTTGAACCTGGACGAGCCACCGCAGCGTCTCGAGTGCTATGACATCAGCCACTCCAGCGGCGAAGCAACCGTGGCGTCTTGCGTGGTGTTTGGCCCGGAAGGCCCGATCAAGTCCGACTATCGTCGTTACAACATTGAAGGCGTCACCCCGGGCGATGACTATGCGGCCATGCATCAGGCCCTGACCCGGCGCTTCAGCAAACTCAAGGACGGGGAGGGCAAGCTGCCGGACATTCTGTTGGTGGACGGCGGCAAGGGCCAACTGTCGATGGCTCGCGACGTACTCAATGAGCTGGCGGTGCCTGACCTGATTCTGCTGGGTGTGGCCAAGGGCGCGACTCGCAAGGCCGGTTTCGAAACCCTGTACCTCAACGACGCAGCCCACGAATTTACCTTGCGCGGCGATTCCCCCGCGCTGCATTTGATTCAGCAGATACGCGACGAAGCTCACCGTTTCGCGATTACCGGGCACCGCGCGCGCCGAGGCAAAACCCGGCGTACGTCGACGCTCGAGGGCGTTGCAGGGGTCGGACCGACGCGTCGCCGCGATTTGTTGAAACATTTTGGTGGATTGCAGGAGCTGTCTCGTGCCAGCATCGAAGAGATCGCCAAAGCACCCGGAATCAGTAAAAAGCTCGCAGAGTTGATTTATGCAAATCTGCACAGCGAGTAGAATGCCACCTCACCTCGTAGCCAGTTGTGCCGATGAATATCCCTAATCTGATTACCGTTCTACGCGTCCTGCTCATCCCGATCTTCATTTTACTGTTCTATCTGCCTTATCAATGGAGCTACCTGGCCTCCGCCTCGGTCTTCGCATTCGCCGCCGCCACAGACTGGCTGGACGGTTATCTGGCGCGTCGGCTGGAACAGAGCACCCCGTTCGGGGCGTTTCTTGATCCGGTGGCTGACAAGTTGATGGTGGCCGTTGCGCTTGTGTTGCTGGTGCAAGAGCACGGCAACCTGTGGCTTACGTTGCCAGCCGCCGTCATCATCGGTCGCGAAATTGTCGTCTCGGCGCTGCGTGAGTGGATGGCCGAACTCGGCGCTCGCGCTCACGTCGCCGTGTCGAACCTGGGCAAATGGAAAACCGCCGCGCAAATGCTCGCGCTGGTGATCCTGCTGGCCAATCCATCCGACTTCTCCTTCTGGGTCTTGGTCGGTTATGCCTTGCTGTTGGTGTCCGCAGGCCTGACGTTGTGGTCCATGGTCCAATACTTGCGGGCGGCCTGGCCACATCTGAAGACCGACGTGGAAAAGAAATAAAACTTTTTTGAATCAAAGGGTTGACGGGGCTTCTGGATTCTATAGAATGCGCCACACCAAGACGCGGGAATAGCTCAGTTGGTAGAGCACGACCTTGCCAAGGTCGGGGTCGCGAGTTCGAGTCTCGTTTCCCGCTCCAAGTTTGTACGCATTTGATGTTGAGCAACATGACAGCAAATGTAAGTGGCCGAGTAGCAAAATGGTTATGCAGTGGATTGCAAATCCACCTACGCCGGTTCGATTCCGACCTCGGCCTCCACTATAAATAAGCTCCGTAGATCTATGATTTACGGAGCTTTTTTATTTAAGCAGTCCTGCAAGATTTTGTCTTGAAAACGGGATCTGCGAACTTGCTTCAGCGGGACGGGATGTATATATTTCGTCCTCTGTTGCACAAGCGTCAGAACTGCCAGATGGTTATTTGTCAGTCTCCAGACTGCTACACCGCGCTACCGCCCGAATGGCGAAACTGGTAGACGCATGGGACTTAAAATCCCCCGCTCGTAAGGGCGTGCCGGTTCGATTCCGGCTTCGGGCACCATATATATCAAAGGCCTGCATGAGGAAGCTCATGCAGGCCTTTGTCGTTTTTGCTCCGCAATTTTAGCGACCAGTTACCGAATGGAACTTCTATACAAACGGCTGGCCAGTAAAACCACGAGGTAATCTTTGCAGCCCGGTCATGGCAGTGAGCCGTTCCGTCCAGGCGGCGCGCCAGTCATTGGCGGTGTGAGTGGCTTTGGCTTTGCGGGCGGCGCGGCGTGCCGCGTTGCGCTCGGTCTTGCGCGCGTCTTTGAACGCGTCGGTATTTCGGCAGCTTCTGCATTTGACGCGCGTTAGCACGTCGGTTGAGGTGAGGTTGCTACCTTTGTGACCGCAGGCCAAGTGCCCGCTGACTTTGAAGTGAGTGACCATCAGACGCCTCCTTCGTGACGTGTAGTCATTTGACACCCCGTGGTTGCAGGCGTTCGACAGCCCGGACAACAGACAAAAAAATGGCCTGCATGCGGGCAGGCCAAGGGGGAGTTCATCAAAGGAGTGAGCTGACTTTAGGGCGCGCGGTGTGAACATAACGTGAAAGAAAAGTCGTAAATAAAAAAGCCCGGCGCCAGGCCGGGTTGGGGGTATCACAGGAAATAATCAAGCAGGCACGCACGCAGTGACGATTAAGTCGCCGTTCGTGCGTGCTGAATCATGCCCTTTCTCGAAGGAAGAATCCGGATCAAATCATCTGAACCTTGGCAGCGGGGGCTCGACAGGTTTTAGCGAGGACAGGGTGTTCTGAATCAGCGGCTCGTCTTTTTCGATATCGTTCAGACGATCACGGATTCTGAGGGCTGTCGGGTGCCCCCCTTGATGATCCACCCAGTCGGCAATTTCCTTGCACGCGGCAGCAAGTCTGGCCTGACGAGAGTCAAGCAGGGTGAGCAGGGTGGTGATGGACTCTTTTTCGGACATGGCAAACACCTCCGTTCAAGAAACCTGGTAAGCGGCAGCAAAAAGCCCGCGAGTGCGAGCTTTCTGCCATTGGGGTCGCTGGTCCATCAGCTGTTTAAGTATAGACCCGGGCGTCAGCCTTGTCGGACCTTCACTTGAGACCTGGCATTGAGCTGTCGGCATTCACGTCGGGCGTCTTCTTCAAGATCGAAACCGTCACCGATGAATCCATGGGTGCGAGTATCGGCGATGCGATACCAGACGGCGGCGTCGGGTGGCAGGTGGCTGGTTTCTCCGGCTCGGCGACCATGAATGATGATCTTGTTGCAACGCTTCACAACGAAAATGTCTTCCATGGCGTCACCGCAGCTTATTTGTGTCCACATCAACTATAGAAGTTCTTTGCGAAGGTGCAAAAAAGGATGGCTCAGTTCGTCGGTTCCGTCGCGGCGATCATCTTGTCCAGAAACATGGCCAGCCCGACTTCCTCCGCCCGCAGCCCTTTACGCGTCCTCGGCCGAGGCAGTTCGGCCAATGCACCGAGCATGAAACCTTCGAGCACTGCCGGGTGGATGTAGCATTTGCGGCAGACTGCCGGGGTGTTGCCCAACTGTTTGGCGACGTCTTTTACCATCGCCACCACATGTCGTTTTGCATCCGATTCGGGTTCCCACTGCAACTCTCGCAACACTGACAATGCCAGCGCGCTGCCCGCCCAGGTGCGGTAATCCTTGGCCGTGAAGTCGGCGCCGGTGAGGGTTTGCAGGTAGGCATTGACGTCGGATGAACTGACGGTGTGCCGCTCGCCGTGTTCGTCCAGGTATTGAAACAGGTCTTGTCCGGGAATCTCCAGGCAGCGCTTGATGATTCGCGCCAGGCGTCGGTCTTTCACGGTGATCTGGTGCTCAACGCCACTCTTGCCACGGAACTGGAACAAGATCGCACTGCCGTTCACCTCGACGTGGCGGCTACGCAGGGTGGTCAGTCCATAGGACCGATTTTCCCTGGCGTATTGGGTATTACCGACCCGGATCAACGTCGCATCGAGCAAGGTGATCACGGTCGCCATGACTTTGTCCCGACTGAAGCCGGGCGCGTCGAGTAAAGCTTCCAGACGTTTGCGCAACTTGGGCAATGCCTGGCCGAAATCCCGCAGGCGCGAGTATTTGTCGGCGTCGCGCACTTCGCGCCAGCGCGGATGATAACGGTATTGTTTGCGGCCGCGCGCATCACGGCCGGTGGCTTGCAGATGGCCGCGAGGGTCGGCGCAGATCCACACGTTGGTGTAGGCCGGCGGCACAGCGAGGGCGTTGATGCGTTTGATTTCGTCGGGGTCCTTGATGCGCTGGCCCGCAGGATCGAAATAGCAGAATTTCCCGCGCAACAGCTTGCGGGTGATTCCGGGCTGCGTGTCATCGACATAGTGCAGGTCCGGTGGCAGCACATCTGGCAGCGCGTTATCGGGCATGGTGGGCAATCCTCGGCGACGAATCAGGGGCCTGTAAAGGCATTGACCGCGCCTGTTCGCCGTGGTGCCAGCGGATTTAAGCCAGGACGGCCACCGCTTTGATTCGCGCCCAAAGCTGTTGGCCGGGGTGCACGCCGAGTTGATCCCGGGAGTAACGCGTGATGCGCGCGAGCAGTGGCGTGCCCGCTGCGTTCAGGCGGATCAGCACGTGGGCGGCATTGTCGGCGCCGATTTCACTGACTACCGTAACGGGCAAGCGATTGAGGATGCTGCTTTGCTCGACGCTTTGCAGGCTCAGGCTGACATCGCGCGCCTGGACCTTGCAGCGCAATGCCTGACCCTGGCTCATGGGCGCGTGTGCCACCCGAATGCTCAAATCGGTACCGGGCAGTTGCAGCGTGAGCAATTGATAGTGCGGGTCATAAGCGCTGACATGACCTTCAACCACCACGCCAGCATCGTCGCCCAGCGCCAGAGGCAAATCGAGACGCGCCAGGGTTTCACCAATGGGACCGCTGGCAAGCGCCTTGCCGTCGCTGAGCAAGACGAGGTGATCGGCCAGCCGCGCAACTTCATCCTGCGAATGGCTGACGTACAGCACCGGGATCTCCAGTTCATCGTGCAAGCGTTGCAGGTACGGCAGGATCTCGTTTTTGCGCTGGCTATCCAGCGCTGCGAGCGGTTCGTCCATCAGCAAAAGTTTCGGGCTGGTAAGTAGCGCACGAGCGATGCCGATACGTTGCCGTTCACCGCCGGACAGATGTTGCGGATGACGGTCCAGCAGATGACCGATACCCAGCAGTTCAGTGGCATGAGCCATGTCGACACGGCGCTGTAGCTTTGGGATACGTTTGAGACCGAATTCCAGATTGGCCAGCACCGACAGGTGGGGAAACAGGCTGGCTTCCTGGAAAACGTAACCCAGTGCGCGTTTATGTGGAGGGACGAAAATCTTCTTGTCGCTGTCCTGCCAGACTTCATCGTTGACCTGAATGAAGCCGTTTTCGGCCCGTTCCAGACCGGCAATGCAGCGCAGGCACGTGGTCTTTCCCGAGCCGGAAGGACCGTAAAGCGCGGTCACTCCACGGCCCGGCAAATGCAGATCGACGTCCAGGGCGAACCCCGAGAAATTCAATTTCAGGCGCGTATGAATCATCGATCAGCTCCAGCCAGCTTTGGTTTTACGGCTGGAGTAAAGCGCCAGCAACACGGCAAACGAGAACACCAGCATCGCCCCGGCCAGCCAATGAGCCTGGGCGTACTCCATCGCTTCGACGTGGTCGTAGATTTGCACGGAGACCACGCGGGTCTTGTCGGGGATGTTGCCGCCGATCATCAGCACCACGCCGAATTCGCCGACAGTGTGGGCGAAACCGAGAATGGCCGCCGTAATAAATCCCGGGCGTGCCAGTGGCAGAATCACGCTGAAAAAAGTGTCCCAAGGATTGGCGCGCAAGGTCGCGGCCACTTCCAATGGGCGAGTGCCGATGGCGGAAAACGCGTTTTGCAGCGGCTGGACCACGAACGGCATCGAGTAAAGCACTGAACCGATGACCAGGCCGGCAAAACTGAAGGTCAGTGTGCCGAGCCCCAGCGATTGGGTGAAATGACCGACGAAGCCATTTGGGCCCAACGCCAACAACAGATAAAAACCAATCACCGTGGGCGGCAGCACCAAGGGCAGGGCGACAACGGCCCCGACCGGGCCGCGTAGCCAGGACTGGGTGCGCGACAGCCATAACGCAATCGGAGTGCCGATGATCAACAGGATCACCGTGGTCAGGGACGCCAGTTTCAGGGTCAACCAGATGGCGGAAAAATCGGCACTCGTCAGGCTCATTTAGAGTTGGTAACCGTAGGACTTGATGACAGCGGCGGCTTTCGGACCCTTGAGGTAGTCAACCAACGCTTTGGCAGCCGGGTTGTCCTTGCCCTTATTGAGGATCACGGCGTCTTGTTTGATCGGGTCGTGCATGTCGGCCGGAACGATCCAGGCTGAACCGCTGGTGACTTTGCCGTCTTTATAGATCTGCGACAAGGCCACAAAACCCAGTTCAGCGTTGCCGGTGGAAACGAACTGGTAGGCCTGGGTGATGTTCTGGCCTTCAACGATCTTGTCTTTGACCTTGTCAGTCAGGCCCAGTTTGGCCAGCACCTGTGTGGCAGCCAGGCCATAGGGAGCGGCCTTTGGGTTGGCAATGGACAAATGCTGATACTGATTGTCGCTCAGTACCTTGCCCTTGGCATCGACGTATCCGTCTTTCGCCGACCACAGCGCCAACGTGCCGACGGCGTAGGTAAAGCGTGACCCCTTGACGGTATCGCCTTCGGCTTCGAGTTTTTGCGGGGTGGTATCGTCTGCCGAGAGGAACACTTCGAACGGCGCGCCATTCTTGATCTGGGTGTAGAACTGGCCCGTTGCGCCAAAGGAGGTGACCAGTTTGTGCCCGGTGTCTTTCTCGAAATCAGCAGCGATGGCCTGGATCGGCGCGGTGAAGTTGGCGGCGACGGCCACCTGGACTTCGTCTGCCTGAGCGGAGCCGAAAGCGAATACGGCGACAAGGCCTGCGAGACAGGTAGGGGCAAAACGTGAGGCACGAATGGACATGAAACGGCTCCGTTATAGGCGAATGCAACGAGGGGGTTAAACCGCTATATAGCGGAATATATAGCGAAATGCCTGCAAACGGAATGCGTGGAGTTCAGGATTGGCCTGTAGCAGCCTTTGCCGACTGCTACAGGTGACTGCGTGTTACCGACGAATCAACTTGGCCAAGCCTTCTTCTGCCAACTGCCGAGTCAGCTCGGCGGTTGTCGTTTCAGTGCACAGCGTAAACGCCTGCCCAGCCCAGAGGTTGCTGAAATCCGCTTCATCTTTGGCGCGCAACGGCATCAACGCACCACCGGCCAGAGGAAAGGCGGGGGCTTTATCGCTCATGGGGCCGAGTTCGCGCATGACCCGGTTGAGAATCCCACGTGCCGGGCGGCCGGTGAAAATGTTGGTCACCGCGGTCTCGCTTTCCTTGGCGGTGCGCAACGCTTTGTGGTGGGACGCGCTGACCTTGGCTTCCGGTGTGAACAGATAAGCCGTACCCACTTGCACCGCTGAAGCGCCCAGTGCGAACGCTGCCGCCACGCCCCGCGCATCGCTGATCCCGCCCGCTGCAATCACCGGCACTTTCACCGCGTCGACGATTTGCGGTACCAAGGCGAATGTTCCGACCTGGCTGCTCAGATCATCGCTGAGAAACATCCCGCGATGGCCTCCAGCCTCGTAGCCCATGGCGATGATCGCGTCGCAGCCATGTTGTTCGAGCCAGATGGCTTCTTCGACCGTGGTCGCCGATGAGAGGATTTTTGCCCCGGTGGCTTTAACCCGATCCAGAAGGGATTTTTCGGGAAGGCCAAAGTGGAAGCTCACGACTTCGGGGCGAAACTCTTCGAGCACTTCGCAGGCCGCGTTGTCGAAAGGTGCACGATTGGAGACCGGTGTCGGTGCTTCGAAATCGACGCCCAGCTCCCGATAGTAAGGTTCCAGCAGATTCTTCCAGTCGCGCGCGCGTTGCTCGTCGGCGCCTGGCATTTGATGGCAAAAATAGTTGATGTTGAACGGACGCTGGCTGTGTTGACGGATCGTCTTCAGCTCCTCGCGCAATTGTTCGATGCTCAGCATGGCGGCGGGCATAGAACCCAGGCCGCCAGCATTGCTCGCCGCAATGACCATGGCCGAGCCGGTGGCGCCCGCCATGGGCGCCTGGATGATCGGCAGCTCGATGCCGAGCAGGTCAAGAATGCGGGTGTCTGGCCATTGGCTCATTTGAATGATTCTCCGACGGGTAGAACCGTTTTTTACCAGCAATTGCCGGGGCAGGGCCAGTCGACTTTTGGTTGGCGAAAAAAAAGCACAGCGATGCGTCATGGAAACGCTCGACGCTTTGGCGGCTTAGCTGAAGGTCTTGTACGGCAAAATGTTTCTTTGTGGTATTTCAATAGGTCCACAACCTGATTGATTCCATTGAGAGGTCATGATGTTCAAAGGTATTTTGATCGACAAAGACGACAGCGGTTACCGGGCCACACTGCAAGAGATCAATGACGATCAACTGCCCGAGGGTGATGTGACCGTGCGCGTGGCGTATAGCACGCTGAACTTCAAGGATGGCCTGGCAATCACTGGCAGCAGCCCGGTGGTGAGGAAATTCCCGATGGTGCCGGGGATCGATCTGGCCGGCAGCGTCGAGACCAGTCAGCATCCGGACTACAAGGTCGGTGACCAGGTCCTGCTCAATGGCTGGGGCGTGGGCGAAGGGCATTGGGGCGGACTGGCGCAAAAGGCTCGCCTGAAGGGCGACTGGCTGATTCCACTGCCCAAGGAATTCACTGCAGCCCAGGCCATGGCGGTCGGTACTGCCGGGTACACGGCGATGCTGAGCATCCTGGCGCTGGAACATAACGGCGTGACACCTGAGCAGGGCGAGGTACTGGTCACCGGGGCCAACGGTGGCGTCGGCAGCTTTGCCATCGCACTGCTGAGCAAACTCGGCTATCGGGTCGTGGCATCCACCGGCCGCACCTCCGAACACGATTACCTCAAGCAGCTGGGGGCCAGCGAAATCGTCGATCGCGCGACGCTTTCCGAGCCCGGTAAACCATTGGCCAAAGAGCGTTGGGCCGCGGTTATCGACTCGGTCGGCAGCCACACGCTGGCCAACGCCTGTGCCAGCACCAAGGCCAATGGCACGGTGGCCGCGTGCGGTCTGGCACAAGGCATGGACTTTCCGGCGTCAGTCGCTCCATTCATTTTGCGCGGCGTGACCCTTGCCGGGATCAACAGCGTGACGCAACCCAAAGCCAAGCGTGTAGAGGCGTGGAATCGCCTGGCGAAAGATCTGGATTTTGCCCTGTTGCCGCTGATCAGTCATGAGATCGGCTTGAGCGAAGCCATCGACGCCGCACCGCGCTTGCTGGCCGGGCAATTGCGCGGTCGGGTTGTGGTTGATGTGAACCGCTGATTACGTGGATTCGCGTTCCAGCAACTGACGTTTGCGCTCGACACCCCAGCGATAGCCCGAAAGGTTGCCGTCGCTACGCACCACGCGGTGGCAGGGAATAGCCACTGCGATGCTGTTCGCGCCACAGGCCTGGGCCACGGCACGTACGGCTTTCGGTGCACCGATCCGTTGAGCGATATCGGCGTAGCTGGCGGTGCTGCCGGCAGGAATCTCCCGCAACGCCTGCCAGACCCGCTCCTGGAATGCCGTCCCGCGTACGTCCAGTGGCAAGTCCAGGCCCATGGCCGGTGCTTCGATAAAACCGACAACCTTGGCGATCAATTGCTCAAATTCGTGATCGGCACCAATCAGGTTGGCACGTCGAAACTTGTCCTGCAGGTCGCAGACCAGTTGGTGCGGATCGTCCCCCAGTAAAATCGCGCAGACGCCGCGTTCACTTTGCGCCACCAGAATCGCCCCCAGGGAGCACTGGCCGACGGCAAATCGAATGTCGGTATTCTTGCCGGCGGCGCGGTAATCCCCAGGTTTCATGCCCAACACCTGGTCGGCTGACTCATAGAAGCGGCTATTGGAATTGAAGCCTGCCTCATAAAGGGCATCGGTGACCGAACCGCCATGTGCCAGATGATCACGAACCTTGCGTGAGCGATGGGCCGTGGCGTAACCCTTGGGTGTCAACCCGGTCACGGCTTTGAACACGCGATGAAAGTGGAAACTGCTGAGGCCAGCTGCCTGCGCCAATTCATTCAAGGGGGGTAGATGTTCGGCGGATTCGATGTGACGGCACGCGGCGGCGACGATCACGGCGTGCTGTGCTGCAACGTCGCTTTGATCCTTTGCGGCCCGCTTGCTCGGACGGTAACCGGCCGCCCGGGCTTGTTCGGCGGTGTCGAAAAACTCGACATTCTGCGGATTCGGCAAACGCGCCAGACTGCTGGGGCGGCAGTAGATCCCGGTGGTTTTCACGGCGTAGACAAATTCCCCGTCCGCTTCTGGATCGCGCGCGACGACAGCCGCCCAGCGGGGATCGTCCTTAGTGGCAATTTTTTTTGAATGAGTGGTCATGGTGTTATGTCCGTTGGCCCGTTTCATTCAGACTATCCAGCCAGCAGGATCGTGGCACTCCGAGTCTTGCGGTCGAATTCGAGGGTTTTATCCGGCCGTTCGAAAGGTGAAGTTGATCCGTTGCTCGCCCAGTCGCGGGTGATAACCCTCTTTGACCGGCAGGACGCCGTGATAGCGCAAGCGGTCGACGCCACCCCATACCACGATATCGCCATGCACCAGCCCTACGCGCTGGCTTTTGTCCCCGCGTTCAAAGCCGCCGAACAGAAACGTGGCCGGTAATCCCAGCGACACGGACACTATCGGCGCCGCGTAGGAGCCTTCGTCTTTGTCCTGATGCAATGACATCTTGGCCCCAGGGATATAGCGGTTGATCAGGCAGGAATCGGGTGCGAAGTCCGCAAATCCCGCTTCGCGTGCCGCCGCTTGTGCCAGTTCGAAAAACACCTGGGGCATCTTGGGCCAGGGTTTTCCGGTCTGCGGGTCGTGACGCGTGTAGCGGTAACCACTGCGGTCGGTGGTCCAACCCCAGGTGCCGCAACTGCTCAAGGCGACCGACATGGTGAAACCGCCCGGCGTAACCATTTGCCGAAACGGCGCTGCCGCCAGAACCGCTTCCAGTTTAGGCAGCAATTGTTCCAGCCAGGGCAGGGCAAAGCCTCGCAGGACGTAGGACTGTTCACCGATCTGCTCGCGCCGGGGCTGTTGCTCGGGTTCGGCATCAGCAAACATATCGAGGGTGGTCGGGCTCATGGGGTCATAGCGCATCGTGAAAGATGATTCCAAGAGTATGCCGTTTTCCACTGTGCAGGCGACTCACGCCGTGGCGCATTGTCACTCGGTAATAGCCACGAACGCCTTTGACCGGGCGCTGACTCACGGCGAAGATCACGCCATCACCTTTTTTCAGGCCGATGACCTGCGGGCGTGATTGCATTCTAGGGCGCTGCTCGGTCAAGACAAACTCACCGCCGGTGAAATCTTCTTCCGGCTCTGACAGAAGAATCGCCACTTGCAACGGAAACACGTGTTCGCCGTACAGATCCTGATGCAAGCAGTTGTAGTCCTGCGGCCCGTATTGCAGCAACAACGGTGTCGGGCGCTCCTGACCGGCGGCATGGCAGCGCGCCAGAAACGCTTCGTGCGTTGCGGGAAAGCGGGTTGGCAGATCCATGCATTCGTACCAGCGATTGGCGATCGGTACGAGGTGAGGGTAGAGCGTGCTGCGCAAACAGGCGACAGCATCCGGCAGCGGGTATCTGAAGTACTTATACTCGCCGCGGCCAAAACCGTGACGAGCCATCATCACTTGGGAGCGAAAGGGGTTCTGTTGCGGATAGAGCGCGCTGATTTCGTCACAAATGGTCACGCTTAAAAGCGACTTGAGTACGGCGCAGCCATCCTGGTCGAGTTGCTGTTCCAGGGCCGCCCAGTCCAGCGTATTGAAAGAGAGTTCGCTCATCGTTGACTCCTTGACCCAAGGTCGAGGTGGCCAGTCTAGGGCGCGATTAGAGGGTGAACACTCCGGCGCTTGCGGTCAGACTCGAGCGGGCGCGGAGGATGACGTCCTTGTTGTCGCTCCGGGGGCCGAGGCGCGTTACAGTGCCTTGCTGACGCTGATCTCGCTGATGACGTCTTCGCTCGAACCATGGATGGCGTCCAGCGCGGCTTTGGCTTCTTCTTCAGTGCCGTTTACCAGCTGGGCAAATTCGAAGCGGCGTTCACCGTTGAGTTTGTATTTGATGACGTACTTGGTCGTTTGGGCCACGGTGATTCCTGCCTGTGTGCGTGTGGGAGCGTTTTTCAGCTCAGTTTCGAGCTGGAACGACGGATGATCTTGATCGAGTGCGTCAGGGTCGGTTTACGGGTCACGCTGATCGGGCGACGGTTGACCGTGTCGATGGTGATGTTCCAGAAACCGGTGCTCGGCGCAGTAATCCGTGCCGGGAAGGTGTCGAACGCACCGCCGTGGTAAGTGTGACGGCCGCCATTCTTGAAGCTGCGGAAGTTGGCGTCGTTCATCAAGCGGATGTTGCACATTTGCGAGCACTGGATGACGACGATGTCGTCTTCGTTGAGGTGCTCGCGCTGGTGGATAAATTTCATGAGGCGCCTCCAGAAGGGCTTTTTCTACAAAATCAAATCGATAGCATGGGCGATTGGCGCAGTTTATCAGCCCGAACGGGTTATTATCCGGTCGCCGGGGTCCGCTTTGACAATTAAAAACAGTTATTCGGAATTCTATGAGCGATAAAAGCAATGAGCCTCGGAGAAAATCAGCACTTGTGCTGTCGGAGGGTCTTTATCGGAGGTTTAGTATGAAGTGGGGTGTATTGGTCCTGCCGTTGGCTTTAGTAGTGAGCGGTTGCGCAAATGTCGCGGAAATTAGTGAAACGCTGCCCACGATGAATGTGATCTCAGGCAAGAAGCCCCATGAGTACGCGCAGTGCCTAGTAGAACATCTGGCGGAAAGTCGTGGTGCCTTGCAACTGGAGTCGCACAAGGACGGTGTGCGGGTGATCGTGCCAGCCAAGTTTTCTTCGGCCCCGGCTGCCGTCTTCGATATCGAAGAACGTTCGAGCGGCAGCAGTATCAAGCTGCATGAACGGATGTCCAATGTGCCGATACGTCCAAAGGATGTGCAGAAAGCCGCCAATGTCTGTATTTCCGGCTGATAGAATGGCGAGCTTCAGCACCAATGCCGTCAAGGTCGCACTTCGACGGCATTGTCATTTTTGGAGTCGAGCATGAAGCGAGAGCAGGTGCGGGAGCGCCATGCAGAGGGTCTGATCTCTGCCACCCACGTGATTCAGAACCCGGCGACCCCGGGTGAATGGATCGTTTTTTTCAAGAAAAGCGCCGGGCGCAGTTATTTCCTGGTGGATGAGAACGACGAAGTTGAATCCTTCGCTCGCCTCGACGATTTGATCGAGACCGTACGCAGTCTCGGACTCAAATTCGCCGAAATTCACATGTAGAACGGCGGGCTTTACTTGCAGACCACCACGACACTGCGGTTTTTGAAGTTGCCGACATCGACGCCCAGTGTCTTGTCGCTTTCCTTGGTCGCAGGTGTGCCATCGGTACCGACGATCCGGTAGCCGGTGCCAGCGCACGAGGCGTCGGCTTTTTCATAGCAAGTGGCCCAGGAGTTGGCTTCCCCTGAGCATTCGATGGTCAGTCCTTGCTCACCATTGTTCAGGTAAGTCTTTTCGGAGGTGGCGCAGCCGCTCAGGGCCAGTATCGCAAGCAGTGGCAAAAGTCTTTTCATGTCGTTGTCGTCGTCAGGATGATGGGGCTATGGCTGTGACATCGCTGATGTCAAAAGGTTATAGCGAATGGCCACTTCTTTGCAGGCAATCACAAAAAAAGCCCTGCATGAGCAGGGCTTCGTCAAAAAACCGGGTTCAGATCAGGCCTTGTCTTTGCCGCGACGGTTGGTGGTTGGGTGTTCCAGTTCCATTACGGACGCCACCTCAGTTGCCATTGCTTCGGTCGGCAAGGGACCGATTTTTTCACCCGTAGCGCTTTGCAGCCACCACTGGCCGTCTTTCGCCTTACTGATCAAGTACCCGTTGACGCTTTTTGCATCCGACATCTATCTGCCTCGTTGGCTGGTTCTGTTGCGCAATGATAGCGCCAAATGCACTCAGGTGGTGCCGATGGGCGTATGGTGATTCGATTGAATCGCCCGTGCAGGTCTGCTGATCTCTGCTATCTATTAGGATCGGCCATCAGATCTGCGGAACTATCCGCGATAATATTTCTCTATGTTGGCATCGGTTAGCCAGTGCGGGGCATTGTAAGGTGCACGCCGCCTGATTAGACTGCGCCGAAACTCGTACACACAGCCCTTTCAAGGACTTATATGATCAAGAAATG
>Ga0157371_10002378_pt1 | contig 17997 bp, 13 predicted proteins | sample C45metaG_FD_113462 | JGI IMG/M metagenome (GOLD analysis project Ga0157371, IMG submission 113462) | Corn rhizosphere microbial communities from Kellogg Biological Station, Michigan, USA - C4-5 metaG | ecosystem: Host-associated > Plants > Roots > Rhizosphere > Soil | place: USA: Michigan...
AAAGTTACTTATTCACATTTTCCTGTGTATTCACAAAAGAAAAAAGAAGCAAAAAAGAAAAGGTAATAATAGTAGTAGTATATTTAATGAATTGTTGAAAACAAAACTAAAGGCCCTAACGTTAGGCGAAATTTCACTTTACCATTTTTAATTTTACATACTTTTCATTTAAACCATCAGCTATGAAAACAGTTCTTGCCATTTTTACTGGATTAGTTTTAACTTGTTTGACATCTGGATTCATTAAAGATAATTTTGCGAAATCAAATAGTGAGAAAATAGGAGTCTTTTTCGATAACACACTTGACTTTAATGACCTAGTTAAAATGAAACTCGACTTAGCGCAGGATCAAATAAATGTGGACTACCAAGCTTTGGAATTTAACGCTGAGGATAAATTGACGTCAATAAAATTTAAAGTTATAAGTGAAGGGAGATATTGTGGAAGTGGTGCTTCAAGTAATCTTGAAAAGGGTTATGGATTTGTCATAGACAGAAGTCCTAATGCAAAATTCTATTTTCAGGTTGGGCTGCACAAGAAATAGTCATAGCTGCACAAGAAATAGTCATAATTCCAACTAAACATCGCCTAACATTCGCATCCTATGTACTTTAAAGCCGAGGAGTTAATATGGTAGATTCTTTTTAAAATTTCTTTTGAAATTTCGTATTTGGGTGGCGCGAAGGATTTCAATTAGCAAACGAACAAATAATCAGCTTTTTTATTCTAAATTCGGCGGACGGTTTCGGGCAGACGGGATTCTAATTTCCCAAAAGTGATACATTAATTAACCTGACTTCTCATATTGAAAAGAGAACAGGCATACAAATAAAAAGAGAGACAGACTATGACGACTAACAATTGCTACCAACGTGGTTTTGAGCGTCGATGCAACGACAACATGACTATGCCTACTTCATCCCAACCAGATTTTTACAGATTTCCAACAAGAAATTAATTTGTCAAAGTTAGCTAATTGGCTAACTTTGGATTGTGGGACAAATCTTCATCAGAGAAATATTTTATTACAGACATTATTTTCTCGAGTTCTTCAATGAACTTAATGAAGACGTACAAAAAAAGTTCAACTGGACGTTGGAACTTATTGCCACCCTCGAGCGTGTGCCGAAGAAATATTTTCAGCACATGACAGGAACCGTTGGACTGTACGAAATCAGAGTTGAAGTTGGAAGTAACATTTTTAGAGCCTTCGCATTTTTTGACCAGGGACAACTGATTGTGGTGGCGAACGGCTTTCAGAAGAAAACCCAAAAGACACCGAAGAAGGAAATTGAATTAGCTGAAAAAATAAAAAAAGAGTATTTCAATGAAAAACATAAAAAATAAAAACCTGACATCTTTCGCTGACCATCTTGACAAACAATATGGCAAACGTGGAACAGCAAAACGGGAAGAGTACGAACAAGGTTTTGAAGCGTTTAAACTTGGCGTTCTCATTCAGGAAATGCGTGAGCAACAACATATGACACAAGAGCAACTTGCGATGAAATGTGGTACTACAAAATCCTACATTTCAAGAATTGAAAACAACGCAAGCGACATAAGACTTTCCACATTAATGCGGATTGTAAAAGAAGGACTAGGCGGACATTTGCAATTGAATGTAGCTTTCAAGTGAACTGCACAAGACGCTAACATTCGCATCCTATGTACCTTAAAGCCGAGGAGTTAATATGGTAGATTCTTTTTAAAATTTCTTTTGAAAGAGAAAGATTTGAAAAATGGGTTTAAACCTTTGCCTGAATTTGTAACCGCCCGCTTCCCCCTTCAACCCTCACACTTTTTCCTTATTTTCACACAAAACTATTTCCTCAGATACTGATACTAACATGGCTTTATTCCAGCATTCCATTATTAAGAAATACTTAAGTGAACTTGATCAGGCGCTTTTAGATGCCGCGTGGGAACGCTTTCAGAAGCATTTTCATAATTCTGTCATTCAACGAAATATCCTTCAGGCAAAGGAAGAAGAATACCAGGAAGGTTTTGTACGCGACCTTTTTGTAAATGTGCTTGGCTACACTTTGAAGCCTCAGCCGGATTATAATTTTGTATTGGAACAAAAATCTACTACCGATGCTACCAAAAGCGATGGCGCTGTTCTTTCGCCTGCCGGAACCGTGATCGGGGTGATCGAATTAAAAGATACTACGACAGCGGATCTGAGTAAGGTAGAACGGCAGGCTTTCGGCTATAAGCACCAGCACAAAGATTGCCGTTATATCATCACTTCCAATTTTCAGCAACTGCGTTTTTATATCAATGATGCGATAGATTTTGAAGCTTTTGATCTTTTCAGGCTTGATAAAAATTCATTTGCGTTGCTCTATTGCTGCCTGCAACAAAAAGCGTTGCAAAACGATGTGCCGTTGCGGATGAAACAGCAATCGGTAGCGGCAGAAGAAAATGTAACTAAAAAGCTTTATGATGATTACAGCCGTTTTAAAAAGCAGCTTTTTAAAAATATCACACTTCACAATCCGCAACACGACCGGCTTTTGTTGTTTAAAAAAACACAGAAACTTTTAGACCGTTTTCTTTTTATTCTTTTTGCCGAAGACCGTGGATTGCTGCCGCCAAACAGCGTGAGGGAAATTCTGATCCAATGGGAACAATTGAAAGAACTAGATAATTATGTGCCGCTTTATGAGCGCTTTAAAAAATATTTTGGCTACCTGGATACCGGGTATTCCGGAAAGAATTATGAGATATTTGCGTACAATGGCGGCCTGTTTGCGCGGGATGAAATCCTGGACAACATCCGGATAGATGACGAGATGCTGTTTGAAAGCTGCAAAGGCCTTAGCAATTATGATTTTGAAAGTGAGATAGACGTCAATATTCTCGGCCATATTTTTGAACACAGCCTGAATGAAATAGAAGAGATAGAACAGCAACTGGCTGAGGGTGAAACCGTCGTCGAAAAGAAAACTTCGAAACGCAAGAAAGACGGTGTTTTCTATACGCCGCGCTATATTACCAAATACATCGTAGAAAATACCATCGGCGCTTTGTGCATCGCCAAAAGAAAAGAACTCAAAATTGTAGACGAAGAATATGTACCGCAAAAACGAAAAGCGCGCAGAGAAGACCTTTTACAGAGATTAGAGCTTTACAGCATGTGGTTGATGAACATTACCATTTGTGACCCGGCGTGCGGCAGTGGTGCTTTTCTAAACCAGGCGCTGGAATTTCTGATAGCTGAGCATCAAAGTATTGATACATTAAAAGCAAAACTTTTTGGCGATGCCATTACGTTTACCGATGTCGAAAACAGCATCCTCGAAAATAACCTGTATGGAGTAGATATCAATGAAGAAGCGGTTGAAATTGCCAGACTGAGCCTTTGGTTGCGCACCGCACGCAAAGGACGCAAGCTGAACAGCCTGAGCAATAATATAAAATGTGGCAACAGTTCGATAAGCGATCCAACAGTGGCGGGCGACAAAGCTTTTGATTGGGAAAAAGAATTTCCGGATGTGTTTGCGGATAAAAGGCAATATTTTCTGCAAAGTGTTCAATTCTTTAAAGAACTGGTAGAAACTCATAAAAAATCCCAGGAAGAGCTGGATGAGATCTTTGAAAAAATCGACAAAAAGAACTTTCCTCATCTTGAAGTGATATGGGGGACGCCTATAACCAACGCAAAGGAATATATAAAATGCGGCCTGACGCTGTTGCATCCTCCGGAACACCGCGAAATGATGTGGCTGGGGCTGCTGGTACGAAATCCGGCGACCATGGAATTACTGAATGAGTTTGCTAAAAATAATCATGTCCCGATCGAGCTTGTATTTGAAGTGATCATCGAAAATCTGATGCTTGATCTTGGAGATAATTTTGATCAATACGCAGATACTTTTACTCCGGATGATTCGGGTGGCTTTGATGTGGTCATTGGGAATCCGCCGTATGCAACTAAAATCTTTTCGGAACAGGAGATGAAGTATTATAAAAGCAACTATAAAATTGCTCAATACCAATTGGATTTATATTTATTATTCATTGAAAAATCTGTAAATATTGTAAAAACAAAAATTGGATTAATTACGCCGAATTCATGGTTAAAAAATATGACTATGTCAGAGTGCAGATTATTTTTATTAAATAACCTTCACTTCGATTATATTGTCTCAAATCTTCCCGGTGTTTTTGAGGATGCTTCCGTCGATTCATTAATATTTATCGGCTCTAAAAACAAAGATTCTGGAAAAACAACGATTCAATCTTTAATAAATAAAGAGTTTGTAAAAAAACATGCTGTTAATCAAACTGAATTCTTGGAAAATGAAAATTATATTTTCACGGTTGAGGCAAATGAAACGATACTTTCTCTTCTAAGAAAAATGAAATCTTCCTCTGCTTCATTAAAGGATTGTTTTGAAATTACAAGAGGTGTTAATCCTTACGATAGTTACAGAGGGCAGTTAAAAGAAATTATTGAAAGTAAAGCTTATCATGCTGATTTTAAAAAAGACGAAACATTTATTCCGGAAATTCGGGGAAAACATATTGGAAGATATTATTACCAGTGGGACGGCAAAAGTTATATAAGTTATGGACCATGGTTAGCTGCACCAAGAGAAGCAAAGTATTTCACTGGAGAAAGAATTATATTCAGGCAAGTGCTTGGTGAAAGACTTATTTGCACTGTAATTGAGGAGCGAATTATAATTGATCAAAGTATCTTTATTGCATTGCCAAAATCGGATTCTTCTATTAGTTGCAAATATGTAGTAACATTATTGGCATCAAAACTTGGGGCAATTTATTTCAAATATTCAAGCAATGAGTTTGATGCCCTTTTCCCTAAAATCAAACTTGGCGAGTTTAATGAATTACCCATCAAAATAATCTCACCGGAACAGCAACAGCCATTCATTGCCAAAGCCGACATTATGCTTTCAAAAAACAAGGAGTTGCAATCAGTAAAGCAACAAATATTGCAATTATTAATTTCCAAATTTGAAGGCATTACTATAAGCAAAAAGCTGCAGGACTGGCCGTGCCTTACTTTCAGCCAGTTTTTAAAAGAACTGGAAAAGCAGAAAATAAAATTTTCCTTACCTGCCCAGTCAGAATGGATGCAATATTTTGAATCAGAAAAAGCCAAAGCAAACGCCATTCAGCAACTGATAGACAAAACAGGCAAAGAGATAGACGGAATGGTGTATGAATTATACGGATTGACAGAGGAGGAAAGAAGGGTAGTGGAGGAGGGATGAAAAAATTCCGGATACAGGTTAAACCAGGAAGGTTTTTTGGAGACTCTTATTTTTTTGAAGATATGAAATAAAACCTTCCTGGTTTTCCGCTGCAGCTAAAAGAATGCCAACGCGGCTACTGAAAAACATTATTCTTCGTTTCCTGAAAAAAATCTAATCAGAGACTTTTCAAATTCTTATTGTCCCTGCTTTACGGGCAATACGACATCTGGCAATAGTCCATGTGCTTCTTTATGTGTTTGAATTACTGCGTTTGAATCCGGCGCCTGTGAAAGACAGAATATGGTTCCATTGTCGGTATCCACCCAGTAGTTAATAAAATTGACTCCATATTTTTTTTCCACTTTCAAATCTTTTTCATGAGCTCCGGCAACTGCTTCGGCGGTTACATTGCCAGCCCCTAAATGGTGCACATCCAAAAAGTAAGATTCTCCTTGTATGGCAGCAGATTGTTTTCCGTCTGTTACCTTATAAATTTTAGAAGGCAGTAATCCGTGTGCTTCCCGATGTGTTTCTACTATTGCATTGGAATCCGGGGCAGAAGAAAGGCAATAGACCTTGCCTTCTTTTTCATCCACCCAATATTTAATAAACTGTACTCCATATTTTCCTTCTGTGGCCAGATCTTTTTGATGCGCCGATGCCACATCAGAATAAGTTACGCTTCCGGGAGCCAGGTCGTGTACATCAATATAAAGACTATTGGCGGTGGTTTTTGCGTCATCTGTTGAACTACTTTGAGCGATCACCCTGATTGAAGAAGAAAGAATTATTGTCATCACTCCAATTATAATTTTTGTTTTCATTGCATTATTATTTAGGTTTTCATTTATTCTGTTACAAAATAATTCGAAAAAATCGCTATGGGTTTAAGACATTTTCCCTAATTTAGAAATATCATTCCCTATTTTATGGGCCTTATTGAGCGAGACGAATTTCTTTCGTCACTGCATAATGGTTTAAAAAAAATTGCCTCCGGCAAAGAAGGGCATTGCTTTTTTATTATAGGCGAACCAGGCATTGGGAAAACCTCATTGGTTAAAGCTTTTGTAACCGGCATTGATGATAAAAGCGTGAAATACATGGTGGCCTGCGACTCCCTTTTTACACCACCGCTGCTTGCCCCTTTATATGACCTGGCTCTGCAGATGAAAAAAGATTGGGGCAGTAAAATAGGATCGGTCTCATCAAGAGCGGAATTGTTTAGCATGTTCGTGGATGAATTGAGCAATAAGGAAATGCCGGTAGTGCTTGTGTTTGAAGACATTCATTGGGCCGATGAGGCCACACTTGATTTTGTAAAATTTTTTGCCCGCCGCATCAGCCGTATGAAATGCTTGTTTATCGTTACCTGCCGGGATGATGAGGTAAGCCAGCATTCTCTCCGAATAGTGCTCGGTGATCTTTCCCACGAAACATTCAGTCGAATTCAGTTAAAACCCTTATCGAGGCAGGCGGTATATCAGCTGGCTGACGAAAAGGGATATGATGGAGAAAATGTGTACAGCATTTCTGGTGGCAACCCATTTTATGTAAATGAGATTTTGGCTGATTATAGTCACGGTGTACCTGAGAATATTAAGGATGCCATCCTTTCCGTTTATAATCAGCAGCAGGAATCGGTAAAAAATGTTTTACAAATTCTATCAGTGATTCCGGAAGGTTTGGAGATCAACCGTTTCCCTGCTATTAAATTGTCTCATGATGAAGCAATCGATCATTGTTTTGCATTGAAAATACTGGTGCTTAAAAATGGCAAAATAGTTTTCAAGCATGAATTATACCGAAGAACGATCGAAAGCTCGCTCTCACCATTAAAACGGATTTCATTAAATAAAAAGATTCTCCATCTTCTGTTGCCTTCTTTTGAAGAAGCAGGAGAGATTGAACGAATTGTTCATTATGCTAAAAATGCAAATGAAAATAAGCTGGTAGTAAAATATGCACCGGTGGCTGCAACCGATGCTGCATCTGTCGGAGCGCATATTCAGGCAGCAAAACTATTTCTGGCAGCGATTCAATTTTCAGAGGGAAATGATATGAAACAGATAGTGGGATTTTATGAAGCGTATGCATATGAATGTTATCTCACCAACAAAATAAACGAAGCTATCCTCTACCAGGAAAAAGTTTTAAACTTTTGTCGCAAAAAAAATGCAATTGAAAAAACGGGTGACAGCCTGCGGTTTCTTTCAAGGCTTTGGTGGTTTGAGGGCAATTATCATAATGCGATGAATTTGGGCAAACAGGCAATTGAAATTTTAGAGAATCAGCCTTTATCAAAAGCCAAAGCGATGGCTTATAGCAATATGGCAAATCTGAAAATGACTTTAAACCTTTCGGAGGAATGTATATTCTGGGGAGAGAAGGCGATTGCAATTGCGAAGGAATTACATGATGAAGAAATTATTTCTTATAACCTGAGCGTGATGGGAACTTCATTAATGGTACAGGAATCCTCTATGCAAAAAGGCCTCGAATTGCTGCAGGAGAGCCTGTCAATTGCGCTAAAAAATTCTTATCACGAACGTATAGCTTATGCCTATACTGAAATGGGAAGCAACGGAGTAACTATTAAGAATTATCCCTTTGCAAAAAAAATGTTAGATGAAGGAATTCATTATTGTGAAGAAAATGATATCTACTCATTGAAATTATACATGCTTAAGTGGAAGGCAAGAGCGTATCTGGAAACCGGTAATTGGAAGGAGGCCTATCAAATTGCAGAGATGCTGGTTAAAAATGAAAGTGTCTTGCCTGTTATTAAAATTGGCGCTCTTACTGTGATCGGTACAATCAAGATAAGAAGAGGCGATGCGAATGTTCTTCCTTTATTGCTTCAGGCAAAAGCGATGGCGTTAGCAACGGGGGAACTACTGAGAATTGTACCGGTATTCATGGCATTGCTCGAATATGAATGGCTTACTGATAAGATATTTATCGAACCGCAGATACTTGATCAGACTATTAATGATTTTACCAGATCAGGCAATTTTTCTAAAAAAAGCAGGTTCTATTTCTGGTTGAGAGTAGCAAGAAAAGAATACCTGCAGGCTAAAGGAAGCTATAATAATTATGATGTAACCAATATAAAGTTTACAATAGAAGAAGCAACATTATGGGAAAAATTAGGCTGCCCTTATGAACAGGCCATCATTTTATCGGAAGGCAATGAAGACGAGAAAAGAAAAGCACTTTCCATACTCAAAGAATTAGGAGCACATGCGGTATATGACAAAATAAAAATGGAAATGAGGACTTCGGGAATTAAAAGTATTCCAAGAGGGTTGCGCGAAAGTACCCTGAACAATCCTGCTCAATTAACCAATCGTGAATTGGATGTTTTACAATTATTGCACAAAGCGGTTCAGAACAAAGAAATTGCCAAAACACTTTATATTTCGCCTAAAACAGTTGGCCATCATATTTCCAGTATCTTGTTTAAACTGGATGTAAACTCGCGTTCAAAAGCAGTAAATGAAGCGCTTCGTCTCGGCATTCTAAAATAGTTCAAACCAGGGAGGTTTTTTTGGAGACTCTTATTTTCTGAATATCTGAAATAAAACCTTCCTGGGTTTTTTCTTTCGACAAAAAAATCAGCTTATTTGTTGGTTTATTGGTTTACAGTTCAAACCAAGAAGGTTTTTTGGAGACTCTTATTTTTTTTGAAAATCTGAAATAAAACCTTCTTGGTTTTTTTTAGAGACTCTTATTTTTTGGAAGATCTGAAATAAAACCTTCCTGGTTTTTTTCTTTCCAAAAAAAAATCAGCTTATTTATTGGTTTATTGGTTTACAGTTCAAACCAAGAAGGTTTTTTGGAGACTCTTATTTTTTTGGAAAATCTGAAATAAAACCTTCTTGGTTTTTTTCTTTCGACAAAAAAAATCAGCTTATTTATTGGTTTATTGGTTTACAGTTCAAACCAAGAAGGTTTTTGGAGACTCTTATTTTTTGGAAAATTTGAAATAAAACCTTCCTGGTTTTTTTAGAGACTTTTATTTTTTGAAGATCTGAAATAAAACCTTCCTGGCTTTTTGTTCTGTTTGCAATTGTCTCAAAATCGGATAATCACTGTATCAAAACCGGACAATCATCATTTTCAAAGATTTCTGTAACTATTTGATGATTAGTTCGTTATAAGTTGGCACAGTCTTAGGAATTTGTCTGGCACGAACAAAAACCAATAAAAATTCCTCATTTAAAAAATAATTAAAACCTAAAGTCATGAAACTTCAATCAAACCACCTGTTAGAAAATCTTACAACCGGGGAAGTAAAAAATCTGTTGACCATTACTCCCGAAACAGTTGATTTCAATTTTAAAAAGAATAAAAAAAGAATTTTTACTGCGGCGGAGTTTTTTCAGATCCAAAAACGGAGAAGACATTTTTCTGTAAGAAGATGGGTGATTGGATCCATCTAAACGATTTTTCAATTTTGAAAATTTAATGCAATGTGGGGGCAGGGGTGAACCCGGCAGGTACATTTGGGCAGGGGTAGACCGGGCCCTACTATTCAATCCCTTCCCACCATTTTGAAAATGGTTGTTCACTGTTTTTTAGGTCTAATTCTTCGCCTATCATTGGAGTGGCCACGTTGAGATTGGAATCCGCCAGCTCAGTTATTTTTTTCAATGGCTCATCCCAGGAATGAACCGACAATGGGAATTTGCAATTATGAACCGGAAGCACTCTTTTTGCCTTCAGGTCTTTGGCTGCCTGCAATGTTTCGAAGGGCTGCATATGAATGTATTTCCAGTTCTCATTGTATTGCCCGTTTTCTAAAATTACCAGGTCAAAGGGACCGAAGGCTTTTCCAATATTAGCAAAATGCGTATCATAGCCACTGTCGCCTCCTATGAAGATGTTCAGGGTAGGTGTTTTTAGAACAAATGACACCCAGATCGATTTATTCCTGGTGAGTCCTCTTCCTGAAAAATGCCGTGCAGGTACTGTATTCACTATAAAACCTTCTCCCGGATTGATCTCTTCATTCCAGTCCGCTTCGATGATGATATTTTTATCAAAGCCCCATTGCTCCAGGTGTGCACCGATGCCAATAGCACAGATGATCCGTTTTATTTTTGGTTGTAACCTGATGAGTGTTTTATAATCGAGGTGATCCCAATGGTCGTGAGTAATAAACAGAAAGTCAATTTCAGGGATGTCGTCTGTTGTATAAACATCTGTTCCTTTAAACGCTTTCATATTGAAGGAAACAGGCGATGCAGTACCGCTCAGAACAGGATCTACCAGTATCTTTTTCCCATCAACCTGCATAAAGTAGGAAGAATGGCCAAACCATACTAAAATATCTTTTGCAGGATCCAGGTTCAGCAGGTCTGTTTTCAAAGACGGAATCGGATCAGCGGGTTTTAGCCTTTTATTTTTTTCGAATAACAATTGTTTTAAGACGGTAAAAAAACCAACACCTTCAGTCATCGTGGGTGTTTTACTCAGATTTTGAAAATGCCCGTTTTTATAATTTTCAGAGTGCGTAATTCTTTCCAGCCGAGCTCCCGATGGCAAATGCCCAAACTGAGGCAGATGTAAAAACAGGTAAACAGCAATTACCAATAAAGCAAGAATGATCAGAATTAGGAGCATGAGAAGCTGAAGCGATTTTTATTTTTTATGGAAAATAATGCCTGACAAAAATAATCCAATTCATTTCGGTATAGCAAATCAGGGAGCCTAACGCCACATAGTTATCAGTAAATGAATAAATATCGCTTTTTTGTATTTATCTTCAATATAGTTTTTCAATTGACGATATTCCGGAGTACTTCAACCAAAAATATAATGAAACATGGCTACTAAAAATCAAATTCTTGACATGACACCGGTAGGTATGAAATTTACCGTTTTGCAATCCTCATGCCATCGAAACATATGAAGTGCTGGAAGGCGAAATGGAATTTTTTATAAAAGATAAATGGCTGCCTGCCAAAGCCGGCGACAAGCTTACCGTTCCCAAAGGTGTTACCCATTCCTTCCGGAATCCAACGAAAAAAATAGTAACGGTTTACAATACTCATCAGCCTGCTCTTAAAATGGAAAACTACTTTGAAGACGTGTGTAAAGTGCTGGATAAGGTTACCAACAACCGGGCTGAAGACTTTAAAATGAACCTGAAGTCGATGCTATATATGAGTGTGTTGCTGAACAATTATCGCAATGAGATCATTGCTAAAAGCCCACCGGATGCTGCAATTAAAGTGCTTGGATTTGTTAGCAGGCTTGTAGGAATTAATTATTGATCTGGTTTGCGTAATTTCTGATATGATTCAATAAGCATTACCATTTCTCCAATCCCAATAATTTTTTACCTAAAGGAGATAACTCTGCGGTTTTATATTTTGTTTGTTCCCATTTTCTTGGATCGCCGGGAAAAGCATAACCTTCAGGAGCTCTTCTTTCTCTCCACGAAGAAACTCTCCATTCTCTTAGTTCCTCATTTTCTTCTTCTGCCGGCATCATAGAAATGTATTGTGCCATGCGCACTTTATTGCCACTGTTATTTACCCTGATTCCGTGTGGCTCGGTACTATTAAAAATCAGAAGATCACCGGCTTCCATCGGTACTTTTACCACTTCAAATCCTGTTACGTCTGGTTTGAAATGATCCCTGTCTTCCGGCTGCGTAAGTTTCCAGGTTTCATAGCTTCTATATAATTCAGGCACACATTGAAAACCTCCCATATTTGGATCGGTTTGATCGGCCAGGGCCAAAACACCCTGTACATTTTCCGGCTTTGTTTCAGGATCGTAATCCCAGTGAATAAATCCTTTGTATTCATGACCGCGACGAATGGGAAAATTCAAATTTGCCCTGTCTATCGTTACCCATAATTTCTCTGTTCCCCAGATATCCGTAAAAGCCTGATGCACTTTCGGATATTGCCTGTTATCCCATAAATACTGATGGTTATAAACTTCCACCATTCCGGTATTGGTTAATTCTTTCATCTTCATTTCTGCCCGGGGAGGCGCATACCATGTTTCAGGATCATTTGGGTCTTTCTCTTCAAACTCCCACAGAAAATCAGCCAAACGTTGCACCTGTTCTTTTGGTACCGCATTCTTAATAACGATATAACCATTGTGTTTCCAAAATTTCCACTCTTCTTCAGACAAAACCCGAAGCGGTTGGCCATTACTCCGGTCGTTCAGTTTTACTTTACTGCTTTTGGAAGTGGAGGGATTTCCGGGAATGTCTTTGTGTGCATTCACAGCCATTGTCGGTGCCATTGTTTGTTGTTCCATATTATTGAGTTTTAGCATGATTTGATACCTCAAAATTCTTTTATCAATATATTTTAAATATCCTCTTTGATGACTAATATTTGCTCTGTATTGACATTCCGCGCCTGATAATCTTCATTTTGAATAACTTTAGAGATAAATTAAAAGCAAAGTGAAAATTCAAAAGGAGATCGTATTACCTGACGAAGGCAAATCTTTCAAGCTTTTTACACCAAGTTTGAAAAATTATTTTTACTGGCATTATCATCCGGAATATGAATTGGTTTATGTAGAAGCCGTCACCGGAATTCGCCATGTCGGACAACATATTTCCAGTTTCATGGGAAGCGATCTCGTGCTTATCGGATCCAATGTTCCCCATTTGAATTTTGATTATGGAATCGAAACTGAATATCACCAGATCGTCGTGCAGTTAAAAGAAAATTTTTTGGGAGATGCGTTCAAAGAAACGCCGGAATTTACGCTGATTCATGAATTGTTTGAAAAAGCCTACCTGGGTCTTTCATTTAGCGGAGAAACGAAAGAAATCGTTGCGCAAAAACTAAAGTTTATGCAAAGTCTCGGGCATTTTGAACAATTGATCAATTTACTGGAGGTGTTTCATGTGCTGGCAAATTCAAAAGAGGTAAAAGAACTGAATGAACAGGACACGAGCATTAAATTGTTTTTCGATGATAAAATAAGAATGGGATCGGTTTATAAATACATTCATCTTAATTATGACAAAAACCCTGATGTCAATGCGGTTGCATCGGCTGTGCACCTGAGTACAGCAGCCTTCTGTCGTTATTTTAAAAAGCAAACAAGAATGACGTTTACAGATTTTGTAAACCAATATCGGATTACGCAGGCAAAAACATTATTATTAAAAGATGTAAGTGTATCAGAAGCTTGTTATGAAGTAGGGTTTGAAAGCTTGTCTTATTTCAATAAGTTATTTCGCACACTGACCGGCGAAAATCCGTCTGCTTTTAAAAAAAGGATGCTCAGCCAGGTTTGATTTTTTATTTGAGAAAAAATAAATTGCGATTATTTCTCCTTTTACTGCATTATTTAAAATTCCTGCTACCATCAACCGGAAAAGGGGTATATTTTTTGAGGCCATTTTTCAATCGTTATCATTTTATAATTCCTGTTTATTCATTGCTAAAAGACTAAATCTTTGAAATATGTTTACTAATACTAGCGCTCAACTAACAGATCGCCGCCGGCGTTTACGCATTCTTTTTCTGTTATTATTTATTTTTCCGGGCAGTGTTTTTGCACAAAAGGTTACTGTAACAGGCCAGGTGATTGGGACAGATGGCACTCCGCTTTCGAATGTTTCCGTTCTCGAACAAAATACGACTAATGGAACCACTTCCGATTCTTCAGGAAATTTTTCAATCAATGTGAGTAACGCCAATGCTACCCTGGTCATTTCTTCATTGGGATATACTTCTCAAACGATTCCTTTAAACGGCAGGACGAATATTACCGTAACCTTACAAGGCTCTGCGGCGAAAGAACTGGAACAGGTTGTTATTGTAGGATATGGCACCCAGCGCAAAAGAGATATTACCGGTGCGATCTCCACGGTAAAAGGAGCGGAGATTGCGAAACAGCCCGTGCTTACTGCAACACAGGCGATACAGGGGAAAGTGGCTGGTGTGCAGATTATCAGTTCCGGCGCCCCGAATTCAGCACCGGTTGTGCGCATCCGGGGTACAGGAAGTATTTTGGGTGGCGTAAATCCTTTGTATGTGGTAGATGGTGTTTTAACGGATGATATCCGCAATATCAATTCTGCAGATATAGTTTCTTTGGAAGTTTTGAAAGATGCTTCCGCAGCAGCGATCTATGGCGTTAGGGCAGCAAACGGTGTCATCATTATTACCACCAAAAAAGGACGTTTGGGAAAAATGCAGGTAACCTACGATGGCAATGTGGGGATCAGGCAGGCATCGCACTTGGTGAAAATGGCAAATGGCAAAGAATATGCGAATTACATTAATACCGCAAGTGTCAACACCGGCAATGGTTCTGTGCTGATAGATACCACCGGAAATATTTCTACCGATTGGTTTGGAACCATTTTGCGCACTGCCTTTGAGCAAAATCATGATGTGTCTATTTCGGGTGGCAGTGATAAGATCACATATTTTTTAAGCGCTGATTATTTAACTGATGAAGGAATTGTGCTGGATAATAATTTCAATCGTTTTACCATCCGCTCGAATAATGAGTACCGGTTGAATAAAAAATTAAAAGTTACCACTTTGATTTCTTACAGCCGCGGCAACACGCAGGATGTGAATCTTGGTGCGGCTTACAATGATGCCTATCATGCAGCGCCCATCATTCCTTCCAAAATAAACGGGAAATATGGAAACACTTCCGCTTATCAAAACGTAGGAAACCCGGTGCTGGATATAGAAAGCAATGACAACAGGTATATTGAAAACCGTTTGCAGGGAACCGGTGCTATTGATTACAAACCGGTAACCTGGTTAACGCTTCATTCAAGCGTGGGAACCGAACTTGGATTTAATAACCGCACCATTTATGTAAAACAATTTTTAAACGACTCTTCCACCTATCTGGTAGCCGGTGGAAATCAGTATAATAATTTGAGTAATCTGAGCGTGCAAAATGAGCGAAACACGCGCTGGGTTTGGGATAATACCGCCACTTTTCAAAAATCGTATAACAAAAGTGACGTCACTTTTTTGGTTGGCGTTACGGCAGAAAAGATATTTAATAATTTTGATGTGGCCTCCAGGAGTGATGTTCCCGCAGACCCGAACCTGCGCTATCTTTCACAGGGAGATGCTTCCACCCAATTAAATAATTCTTCTGCCGATGAAAGAACCCGGAATTCTTATATCAGCCGGTTAAGCTATGCGTATGCAGGCAAATATTTACTGACCGCTACTTTCCGCGCAGACGGTTCATCGCAGTTCAGCAAACGTTTTTCTTATTCTCCTTCTATCGGGCTTGGCTGGGTAATTACCGATGAAAAGTTTATGGCAGCACAGAAAATATTCAACCGCCTGAAATTGCGCGGCAGCTATGGAAGATTAGGAAATGACAATATTCCTTTGTCTGCCAGCATTCAAACTTTAAATACAGGATTGCCTTATTTCTTTAATGGAAATTATGTTTCAGGAATTGCTTTTTCAGGATTGGTGGATAAACAGGTCCGTTGGGAACAAACCGATGAATCGGATTTAGGGCTTGAATTTGCCATTTTAAACAACCGGCTCAGTGGTGAAATTGATGTTTATGACAAGAAAGTGAATAATGCTTTGATACAGGTCCCGCTATTGATTGCCGGCGTTGTAAACCTTACGACTACCAATGTTGCCACCATCGAAAATAAGGGCGCTGAATTAAGTTTACAGTGGAATGGGGCTTCCGGAAAAAAAGTAGGTTATACCATTTCAGGAAATGTAAGCTACAACAAAAATGATGTGGTGGCTTTGAATGGCGGCCAGAGCATTTCTTCAGGAGCGGCGGGGCAAAGTGGCAATACTACTTTAACGGATAACGGCCAGCCAATAGGAAGTTTTTATGTTCTGAAAGCGGAAGGCGTTTTCCATAACCAGCAGGAACTTGCAGCTTACGTTACTAAAAACGGCACTCCGATCACTATTAATAGCCAGCCGCCTGCGCTTGGAGATTTAAAGTATGAAGATGTAAATGGCGATGGAAAGATTGATGCCAACGATCGCGTTTTTGCCGGTTCTTATCAACCGAAATTTACTTTTGGATTAAATGCAAATGTTACCTACAAAGCTTTTGATCTAAGTTTAGGAGCTTATGGCACCGTTGGAAGTAAAATATATAACGGGAAAAAAGCCGCCCGTTTCAATCAGAGAGATAATGTAGAAGCCACTGTTGCCAATAATTTCTGGACGTTTAAAAACTATACCTCGAATGTGCCCCGTGCTCATCTGAGTGCACTTCCCCAATCTACCTATTTCCTGGAATCCGGGGATTTTGCGAGAATAAATAATCTCACCATTGGGTACACTTTTTCTCAAAAGATGTTGGGTAAATATGGTATCAACAATTTCAGGATTTATCTCACTGCCCAAAACTTATACACATTTACCAAATATTCCGGCTTCACGCCTGAGCTGGCCAGCTCAGATCCATTGAGCCAGGGAATTGAACTGAATGCCTATCCAACCACCCGTACGTTTGCTTTCGGGGTTAACTTAACTTTTTAATTTTTGATCATGAACCACTTTATAAAAAATAGTTTCAAATTCCTGCTGCTTACTCTTTCTGCGCCTTTATTATTCATTAGCTGCAAAAGAGAATTTTTGAGCATACAGCCACAAGGACAACTAACAGACCAGGCAGCTGCGAAAGATCCGAATATTGCGCGCAAATTAGTGACAGGAGTTTATAACCAGCTTTACCAGGGCGGCTTTGGCAATGATGTTCACGGCATTATTTTTTGCATGGCAACAGATGTAGCGTCAGATGATGCAGACAAAGGAAGTACGCCAAGCGACCAGGCGCCACAGGCTGTTGGCTTTGACGATTTTACTTCAGACCTCAACAGCACTAATTTTTATGTCGACAGGTTATGGAATGGCCATTACAATGGAGTGTCGGCAGCTAACAATGCGCTGCAGGCGCTTCAGCAAAGCACTTTTGATCATGTGATCAAAAGAACATTGATTGGAGAAGTAAAATTTTTACGCGCTTATTTTTATTTTAACCTGGTAAGATTGTTTGGAGGTGTCCCACTTATTTTGAGGGTTCCTACCAGTCTTTCAGATGCAAAAAGCGCTGAATTTTTAACCCGTGCTTCCAAAGATTCTGTGTATGCTGCGATAATCAATGATCTGCAATATGGAGTCGATAGTCTTCCTTCGAAAGGAGACCCGAATACAACCGTTGGCCGCGCCAATAAGGAAGCCGCAGAAAGCCTGTTGGCGAAAGTGTATTTGTACCAAAAAAATTATCAGAAAGCATACGATCTTACGGAAGCGGTGATCCAATCCGGGAAATATTCTTTGATGCCGGATTACAGTCAGAACTTTACCCGTAAACTTTATGACAACAATGCCGAATCAGTTTTTGAAATTCAAACAGGAGTTGATGCCAATTGTGATGCCGCCATCCCATTTTATGTAGTAGCGCAGGGGCCAAGAGCTGGTGGTTTATTTGGATGGGCTGATCTTGGTTTTGGCCTGAATACGCCAAGCCAGGATCTGGTGAATGCTTATGAACCTGGCGACAAAAGAGATTCCGCCACAATCATGTATATCAAACCGAACGGGACTGTATTGTGGGATGGGTTCAGAGTGCCGAGCAGGGATTCTGTGCAAAATGATCGTTATAATTACAAAGCTTATTTTGGAAGATTAGTTGATCCCTATTGCGGCAGTTTAAATACAGATCATTTACCGAAAAATGTACACATCATCCGTTATGCGGAAGTGTTATTGATCAATGCGGAAGCGGCTTTCCAGTTAGGAAAAATGG
>Ga0157371_10002387_pt1 | contig 17970 bp, 18 predicted proteins | sample C45metaG_FD_113462 | JGI IMG/M metagenome (GOLD analysis project Ga0157371, IMG submission 113462) | Corn rhizosphere microbial communities from Kellogg Biological Station, Michigan, USA - C4-5 metaG | ecosystem: Host-associated > Plants > Roots > Rhizosphere > Soil | place: USA: Michigan...
GATTACGAGGACAACGATGAGAAGGATCATGGGAATTCATCTCCATGGCGCCCGGCAGGAACCAAACGTCGCTACCTCAATTATCGCTCCCCATCGTGCGATCGAGCAGAAAACTTCGGCCGTGCGCGAGAGGCCCGGCCGAGCCGGCGCTGGTTGACACCGGACACGGCGATCATGGCCACGACGATCGCCGCCGTGGCGACCAGCGCGGCCACTGCGGTCATCGCAGACCCCGCCACGATGACCGCAACCGGCAGAAGCACCGCGGGCACCGCCCACGGCAACACCCGCCCGGGTGCGGAGCCATAGCGCAGCATGACCGCGGAATTGGTGAGGTAGAACAGTGCGAGCCCTCCCCCGAGGCAGACCGCGGCGCCGAGTGGAAGGTGGGCGGCCGGGTGCCCGATCGCCGTCGCGAGCCCGGCCGAGAACATCGTGACCGAGGCCACGATCAGGTATGGAATGAACATGACCGTGTCGAGCAGCGCAGCCATGTTCCCGCGCTCGTCGAGCCGCGTCATCCCGTCCTCGATGACGTTGCCGCCGGCCACGAAGAACCCCCACGCGATGAGCGCGATGGCCACGAACCCGAGTGCGGCGGCGACTCCGGAGGCAGCGTTCCAGTGGATCCTGAGCGCCGTGACCACGCTCAGCACGGACTCGCCGAGCAGGATGATCATGAACAGGCCGAGCCGCTCGCTGCCGTGCGCGACGTCCACCGTCACGTAGCGGGACAGCGATCCGGTGCCGGCGCGCAGCAGCAGCACCTCGATCAGGATCGCGACCGCCCACACGGCGAAGTTGCACGGCGCGGGGACGAATACCGAGGCGAACCAGAGGATCGCGGTGACGCCGTTGTAGAGGAAGGTGCGCAGTAACGGATGCCCCGCCCGCTTCGCGCGATAGACCCACAACACGAGCAGGACCAGCCGCAGCACCCCGTTCGCGAGCGCGAACGCCCAGACCCGCTCCGTCGTCTCGGTGACGGATGCCGCCATCAGCCCGACCGCGGCCATCGCCACGAGCAGGGCGATGCCCGCCAGCCGCGGCGGAAGGGTCGGCAGCGCGTTGATGCAGACCATGACGTTGATCCACGCCCACCACGCCGGGATCGACCAGGCGAGGAAGGTGAGGAACTGCGCCGGCCCGGGGTCGCCGTGCAACCCCGACGCCAGCTCGGTGACGAAGGCGACGATGGCCAGGTCGAAGAACAGCTCGATCCAATCGACGCGGCGGCCCGCCGTCTGGCGCACGGTTTCGGCCATCGCGGCTCCTTTGCTCTGGGGATGATTCTGGCACCGATCGGCAAAACGGCCGCAACCCTTCCGACTACTGGCAACAAAGGTTAGGCATACCTAAACTAGGAGCTATGACCACTCAGGTTCCGACCAAGGCTTCGTCCACGGCACCCCTCCTGGGCGAGGGCGTGCCCCTGGCGCGGATGCCCGCACACTGGATGCTGGCCCGCCTCGGCAAGAAGGTCATGCGTCCCGGCGGGCTGACGCCGTCGCTGCACATGCTCGACGCCCTGCAGACATGACGCCCGACCCCGTCGAGCTGATCAGGACCGCACCGCTCGGCACCCGGATGACGGTGCGGCGGCGCATCGCCGGCGGCTTCACGGATGCGGTCGGCTACCTCCGCGAGCGCACCGACACGGAGTGCGTCGTGGAGACCCGACACGGCCTGGTGACGATCCTCCTGGCCGAGGTCACAGCCACGAGGGCGGTGCCACCTCCCCCGCCGCGCCGCGCGCCGCGCTTTCCGCCGCTCGGCTGAGGTTCCGGCCAAGCCGCCCTCTTGTCAGATCGACGGGGCCGGGGTCATGCGCCAAAAAATCCGCGGCTTACTGAACCCGCTCCGACAGCATCCGCACGACGAGCGCGACCATCAGTTCTTTCTCCTTCGGGTCACTCATGGCGACCATGAGGGTGATCGCGGCCAGAGCGTTGTTGGAGATTCGGGGCTGGCCGTCGGCATCCGTGAGGATGCCGTTGCGGCTGAGGAAGGTGACGAAGAGGGCGGCGGCGCTGCGCTTGTTGCCGTCTGACAGCGGGTGATCTTTCACCACCAGGTACAGCAGGTTCGCCGCCTTCTGCTGCACAGTCGGGTAGAGCTCCTGACCGGCGAACCCCTGGTAGATCGAGGCGACCACGCTCTCCAGACCACCGCCGCGTTCCCGGCCGAACAGGACATCCTCAGTGAACTCGGCCCGCACCTCGGCGATCACTGACCGGGCCTCTTTGATCGTGAGCGCCCAGCCCGGCTTCGAGCCCGGCGCGGTATCGAGCTGTCCCGCGTCGTAGTCGCGCAGAAGCTGCAGGCCGGGAAGGTAGCCGGCCAGCACATCCGCAACGCCTGCGACAAGCTCATCCGATGAGCGCGACAGGATGCGCACGATCGAGCCGAGCTGTTCCAGCCGTTCTTGATTGATTGCCACACCCTGTAGCAGGTACTCACGAAGACGATTTGTTGCCCAGATGCGGAACCGGGTCGCGACCGCGGACTTGACCCTGTATCCGACCGAAATGATGACGTCGAGATTGTAATGAGGGATGGAACGCTCCACAGTGCGCGCACCCTCGGTGCGAACCTGTCGGAAATCCCGACATGTTGCCGCTTCGCTCAATTCGCCCTCATTGAAGATGTTGCGAATATGCTCGACCACGTTCGTACGCGATGTCTGAAAAAGCTCGGCGAGCTGCTGCTGGCTCATCCACACCGTCTCGTCCTTGAGGCGCACCTCCAGACCCGGCTCACCGTCATCACGCTCATAGACGATCACCTCGCCCGACGAAATCTCGCTCATGACCTGCTGCCCTCCAGGCCGGCCACGATCGCATCGATGGCAACACGAAGCTCGGCGCGCTGCGCTTCCTCGTTGGTCAGGGTCATTGGTCCTCCTGCGTTTCAGCGCGCGATTAAACTGCGCTCACGTTCACGCATCACCGTATCGCGCACCGGTGTCAGTCAACGGAGCCACCGACCTCGCGGCAGGCGCTTCTTACCGGCGGCCAGCGTTTAGCGAGCCGGTGCGATGCGCTGGGAAACAAGCACCACGACCGAAACGACGCCCCTGGATCGCGCCGTCGAGCTCTACGAGAGAGGAATGACGCTTCACGAAGTAGCGTGCACGATCGACTCCAACAGAACTACCGTGCGGCAGGCACTCGAAGAACAGAACGTACGTCGGCGAACGCGAGAGATACGGATTCCTCTGTCACGAGTTGGAGTGAGCGGGCGAGCGCGATCATCAGCAGTGTGAGACTCGGGTATCCGAGGGCAGATACGGTCAACAATATGGACTCTGTCATGCCGTCCGCCACGTCGAATTACCGATGAACACACGCCAAAACACGCACGTCAATAGCCTCTAGCGGACACACAATCGTCGTGACGCAGGTAATAAGCAGCTTCCGCGACTGGTCCAGTACCTGAAAGGCCCGCGTCGTCTCGAAGACTTGTTTGAGGCGAGAGAGAATTAGGACACGGAGTCAATGAGGCGAAGCGCCGAGCCGTAAATGCCCGGATGTATTCTGGTCCGCTACCCACCCACACCGAGAACGGGAAGGACAATATGGCCGAGCCAAAGACCACGAACCAGGCGGCTGTTGCCGTCGCACGGAAGAAGCCCGCGCTCCAGCTGAAGACGCCAACCGGCGCGTCGGCCGAGGCAGGCTCTATCGTTGGGGCATATCTGGCGGTGACTCCGTCCCTCCGCGACGCGATCGCGAAGACCACCTCTCTTGCGACTGAGGTCACGTCCCAGAGCATGGTCGAGAAGTTGCGCCTCGACCTGCCCAAGCTGTTCAAGCCGAACTCGGCCATGCAAAGCACGCTTGCCTCGATTGTGGCAGCGTCCAAGTTGTACGAGCCACCATCAGGGATCAGCAAGGCGCTGGAGGCTATCAACGCCAACTCGAAGCTTTTCGAGCAGTCCACGGGGGTCACCAGGATGATGGAGTCGATCACCGCCAGCTCCAAGCTCTTCGAGCAGTCGTTGGGACTCACGCGCATGGTCGAGGCGATCAATGCAGCGCAGTCGGAACGGCTGGCACTTCTTGGCTCGGCGACCGCATTCAGCTCGCAGTTCGACGGGATCGTCGCGGGCCTTGCGAACTTGCCGCAGTTCAATATCCCCAACTTCAACCTGCCCGCCTCCTTCTGGGAAATCGGGTCCGTGACGGTCATCGCCTCGCCCCGTGTCGACAAGGACGACTGGCTGCGGAGCAAGCGTGACGACCTGCCGGCAATGCGGGCGGGTATGTGGTGGACCTTCGAGAACAACCCGCACGACGGACTGAGCCAGGCAGTGCACTCGGCGATCGAGTTGGTGAGCCACCTGCTTCTCTCCCTCGGGGTTCGCGAGGAGACGGTGCTCGAATGGGCGAAGGGGACCAGCTACGATGCCGAGGCGATCGACCGCAACGGACCCACTCCCCGGGTGACCTGGCGCGGCAAACTTCGTTTCGCAGCCGTGGTCGCCGGGTTCGATGACGTTGGACAGAACCTGGTCACGAACTACGGCGGCCGGTTCGGGGCGATGCAACGCGTCAAACATCACACGTCGCTGCAGGCGCGCGATCAGGTCAAGGCGTTCCTGAACGACGTCGAGGAACTGGTTGAGTTGCTTATCGGCTAGGGCCTGTCTCCTTACACCTTGAGCCAGATTGTGATGGCTCGGAGGACGACCCCCGCCGCGATAGGTGACGGCGAGTTTTTCGTAGCGCGTTGCGACTGCCCGCCATTACTTGAATGCTCCGAAACATCACTCGATGACGTTGCGGTGTTTGTAGGCTTCGTTGTCAAATCCAGGTGGTCGGCCGCCTTTGGGGCTGCTGACGGTTTAGTTGACTCATCTTGTTGCGTTTTCAGGCCGCGTGGGCTGTCTCTGAATTGATCATCCTCAACACCAAGGAAAAAACCTGATCGACCTCGCCTCAGACGGCACCCTGCCCAAGGCAAAATCCTCGCCGACATCGGACGGCAACGCGACAAACTTAGAACCGAACTCACTACCGTGGTCGATGACCTCAGCGACGAGGCCGAGCTCCTGCAAGCCAACCTGAAACTGCTAGAAGACCCCCACACGATCTACCTGCGCGCAAGCGACGAAATACGGCGCAAACTCAACCAGGACATCTTAAAGCACACCTTTGTCGCTAACGAAGAAGTCGTGGGAGATGAAATCAACAGCCCGTTCGCAGAACTCCTCGCCACCCAACACGGCTTCCCTGAGCAAGAGGCTGGACTCAACAAGAACGACCTCCTCGACCAAGCCCTTGCCAAACTGCTGCATCACACGGCACCAACGACAAGAGCCACCCCGAAGGATGGCTCTCGTGCGTATACCGCAAAAACCTGCTCGCCAGCATCGACGAGGACGTCGATTCTAGTAAGCCTTCTATGGTGGACCCTAGGAGATTCGAACTCCTGACCTCCTCGATGCGAACGAGGCGCGCTACCAACTGCGCCAAGGGCCCTTAGTGCGTAGCTACGCTATCACGCGCACGGGGGCAGAATCATCCGGCGGCCGAGGAGCGGCGGCGCTGCAGCACGGCATCCAGGTCCGTCGTCCCGCCTTCGACCCCCTCGAGGTAGCCCATGCGGGCGAAACGGCTCGGTGGTGCGGCCGGCGGCGCAGGAACTGAAGCGGCAGCCGGACGGATGATGGGGGTCACCTTCGGAGACTCCTGCGCCTCGCGAAGGCGGCGCTCTGCGGCCGCAGCGGCCTCGCGGAGCCCGGCAGCGGCATCCAGCGACGCTTCGACCGCGCGGTCGAGCTGCGGGCGGGAGAGGTAGAGCGGCTTCGGCACCGGGACCGGCGTCCAGCCCGACTCCTGCTGCACCTCGGGCACGGCCTCCCGTGCGGGAGCGGCGACGCGCACCCGTTCGGGCCGCACCCGCATTCCGCGGGCAAGTTCGGCACGGGCTCGGCTGACGGCGGCCATCTGGCCGAGCATCGCGAACGACCCCACCGCGACGACAGCGGCGGATGCCAGCAGCAGCCAGCTTCCGGCCGCCAGCTGGGCGACGCCGAAGCCGGCCGCGACGAGCGAGCCGAGCAGCACCAGTGAGGTGAGCGCGCGGGAACGGCGAAGCCTGCGCGACGCCTTCGAGCCGCGTGCGACCTCCGCGGCGAGCACGGGAAGCTTCTCGGCCAGCTGACGCGTGCTGGCCCGGTCGGCCGCCGCGAGCTGGGCCTTCGCGATCGCCTTCTCGCGCTGCAGCCGGGCGCGCAGCACCTTCTCCTGGGCGGCGGCGCTGCGGGCGGAAGTCTCGACCCGCACCTGCTGGGGAAGCTCGGCCGTTTCGGCCATGATCCGCAGCGTCTGCTGGAGGCGCACGGCGTTGCGCTCGGTCGAGAGGTACTCCCGCCGCCGGAACCAGGTGGGCACGAGATAGACGAGCCAGAGCAGGGCGGCGAGCGCGATCACGATGCTCGAACCGAATCCGTCTACTCCCATCCCCCTACGGTACGAGGCCGCGCGCGTTTCCCGGTTACGTCCCGGGGGTGTGTCCGTCGGTCCCCCGGGAGCCTCGTCCGCCGCCCGCCGGCCCCGCGAGCGTGTCGAACCCCGCCGAGCGTGCTCGGCAAAGGTGACGTAGCCTTAACGCATGCGTCCCGACGCCGTTCGTCGGACGGCGGGAAAGACGATCACGCTCCGCCGCCTCGTACAGCCATGGACGCTCATCCTCGTCGTCACCGGGCTGTTCCAGTTCTTCCGCGGAGCCCCTGTGGACGGGACCTTCTTCCTCGCTATCGCCGTGCTGCTGCTGGCGGATGCCGTGGGCTGGCTCCCCCGGTCCGGCGTCGGCCGCCCGCGCGCGGCCTGGCTCTTCGCCGCAGCCATCCCGCTCGGAATCACCCTCGTGCTCGCCCCGCGACACGGAGTCGTCGAGGGGATCATCGTGTCCGGGATCGGGGTGAGCGTGCTGCTGCTGGGGTGGGGGCCGCGGACCAAGCCGGGCGCACCATCCGATACGAGCAGGTCATCCGCCGGAAACACGGCGGATCCGATGCCTCCGGCCCTCCGCCGCGCGGCGATCCTGTGGAGCGTCATCGCGGTGATCTGCTGCCTGTGGGAGGTCACGTCGTTCCTGCTCGGCCTGCCATCCCCGGAGGCGGCGATCCGGCATCCGAGCATCTCGGAACTGTTCGACCCCGTCATCGACACCGTCCAGGGACGGATCGCCTTCACGGCGCTCTGGCTGCTCGTCGGGGTCGCGCTGCTGCGCGGAAGCAGGAGGCGGGTGCGATGAGGAATTTCACCATCGCCGGGTTCCTCGTCTGCGTGGTCGCCGCCGTCATTCTGGAACTGCGGGCGCGGCGCACCCCCGACTACCTCGCGCCGCTCGGCACCGTGCTCGACCGGGTGATGGCCTCCCGCTCGGCCCGCATCGGCATCCTGCTGTTCTGGTGGTGGGCCGGATGGCACTTCCTGGTCGGGCAGACCGTGTGACTTTCGCCGAGCGTACCCGCCAGCACCGAACGTGCTCGTGGGAATAGGCACCATCGGCGTCAACAGGCACGCTCGGCGAGAATCTGCCCGCGGCTCAGAGGGAATAGCGAGGCCACGACGTACGCTGAAGCCACTGTGAAACGCATCGGATTCCTCTCCTTCGGCCATGGGCAGCCGTCTGCCGGATTGCAGGTCCGCACGGTCTGCGTCGAGCCGGGCCTGATCGCCGCGCGTCACGAGAGCGCGGAATTGCGTTCAGTTGAGGTACGGAAGTTGGCTGACTGATGGTCAAGTCGATCGGATTCCTGTCGTTCGGGCACTGGTCGCAGTCGCCGTATTCGAAGGCACGCTCGGCGTCGGACACGCTGCTCCAGGCGATCGACCTCGCGCAGGCGTTCGAAGACCTGGGTGGCGACGGAGCATACTTCCGGGTGCACCACTACGCGCAGCAGCACGCGTCGCCGTTCCCCCTGCTCGCGGCGATCGGCGCGAAAACAAGCCGCATCGAGATCGGCACCGGCGTGATCGACATGCGGTATGAAAACGCCGCATATATGGCCGAGGACGCCGGCGCCGCAGACCTCATCTCGGGCGGGCGTCTGCAGCTCGGCGTGAGCCGTGGTTCTCCCGAGCAGGTCGTGGACGGCTGGCGGTACTTCGGGTACCCGCCGGCGGACGAGAACGACACGGATGGCGCGACGATGGCTCGGGACACGACGGAACTGTTCCTCAAGTTCATCGACGGGGCCCGCTTCGCCCAGCCGAGTCCGAACCCGATGTTCCCGAACCCGCACAGCGGCCCGCTCGGCCTGGAGCCGCAGTCGCCGGGCCTGCGCGATCGCATCTGGTGGGGTTCCGGCTCGGATGCGACGGCGCGGTGGGCGGCCGAGCAGGGGATGAATCTGCAGACCTCGACCTTGAAATGGGACGAGCACACGGGAGAGCCGCTGCACGTGCAGCAGAGGAAACAGATCGAGATCTTCCAGGAGGCGTGGAAAGAGGCGGGGTGGGAACGCACGCCGCACACCTCCGTCTCCCGCTCGATCTTCGCCCTGGTGGACGAGCAGGACTGGCAGTTCTTCGGCCATGACCGGATGAGCGAAGATCAGGTGGGGAACATCGACGCGGAGACGCGGGCGATCTTCGGGAGGTCCTACGCGGGTCCGCCCGACGAGCTCATCGAGCAGCTCAAGCAGGACGAGGCGATAGAGGCGGCCGACCACCTACTGCTCACGATCCCGTCGCAGCTGGGGGTGGAGTACAACACCCACGCCCTCGGCGCGATCCTCGAGCACGTGGCACCGGCGCTCGGCTGGCGCTGAATCGTCAGGGCTTGCCACCGCGATAATCGACGAACCAAGCCGGCTCGATCCGATACATCCGGAAGTCGTCGGTCACGGCGGAACCGAGAATTACCCGAGCTGCAGCCCCGGCACCTCCGCGGCCACGCGGTCGGCATCCGGAACCACCCCGGCACCCTCCGGCACCCGGTGATCCTGCCAGCGCCGCAGCACGCCCATCGGCAGCTCCTCCGCCACCAGCGCGAAGCAGAAGTGGTCGCACCACTGCCCGTTGATGTGGATGTAGCGGCGGCGCAGCCCCTCGTAGCGGAACCCGAGCTTCTCGACCACCCGCAGCGAAGCTGCATTCTCCGGGCGGATGCAGATCTCCATGCGATGCATCCCCACCTGGAAGAAGCAGTAGTCGGTGGCGAGCGCGACCGCGGTGGGCGTCACGCCCTTGCCCGCGAAGCGTTCGGAGACCCAATAGCCGATCGTGGCGGACGAGAGCGAGCCGTAGCTCATCCCAGACACGTTCAGCTGCCCGGCGAACTGGCCGTCGTACTCCACCACGAAGGGCAGCCCCAGCCCGGCCCGCGCATTGGCCTGGAGCCCGCGGATGCCGGCGCGCACGTCGAAGCTCATCGGCCCGTGCGGGTTGGTCGCCTCCCACTTCCGCAGCCAGCCCCGGTTGTCGAGCAGCTCGCGTTCGAGGGCGCGCGCGTCGCGCAGCCGGATCGGCCGTATCGTCACCCGGCCGTCGTGGAGCGTCTGTATGAGATTTGCCACCGGTCTTACTCCAGCTTGCTCGCGAAGTCCTTCAACCACGGCCGCAGCTCCGGGCCGAGGTCCTCCCGCTCGACGGCGAGCTGGACGATCGCCTTGATGTAGTCGACCCGATCGCCGGTGTCGTACCGCCGCCCGCGGAACACCACCCCGTAGACGCCGCCCGCGATGGACGGGTCCGCGGCGAGCGTCTCCAGCGCATCCGTCAGCTGGATCTCCCCGCCCTTGCCGGGCGGGGTGTGTTCGAGCACCTCGAAGATCTCGGGCTTCAGCACGTAGCGGCCGATGATCGCGTAGTTGGACGGGGCGTTCTCCGGGCTCGGCTTCTCGACCATGCCGGTGATGCGCACCACGTCGGCGTCATCCGTCGCCTCGATCGTCGCGACGCCGTAGAGGTGCACCTGGGAGGGGTCGACCTCGAGGAGCGCGACGATCGTCGCGTCGCGCTTGCCCTGCTCCTCGATCATGCGGGAAAGCAGCACGTCGCGGCTGTCGATGATGTCGTCGCCGAGCAGCACGGCGAACGGCTCGTGGCCCACGTGCATCCTGGCCCGCAGGACGGCATGACCGAGCCCCAGCGGATCGCCCTGCCGCACGTAGTGCACCTCGGCGAGCTCGGTCGAGAAGTTAACCTTCTCGAGCCGGTCGGTGTCGCCCTTCTCCTCGAGCCTGGCCTCGAGCTCCCCCACCCGGTCGAAGTGATTCTCGAGCGCCGTCTTGTTGCGCCCGGTGATCATCAGCACATCGTTGAGCCCGGCGGCGACCGCCTCTTCGACGACGTACTGGATGGCCGGCTTGTCGACGACCGGCAGCATTTCCTTCGGCATCGCCTTGGTGGCCGGGAGAAACCGGGTACCGAGGCCGGCGGCGGGAATGACGGCCTTGGTTATCGTGAATGCCATAACGCAAGGGTAACGGCATAGCCTGCCTATGATTACTGCATGAGCGGTGACATCAGCCACCAGAAGAGGGCGCTGCGTGCGGAGCTGCGCGAGCGCAGGCGCAACATGACCTCCTCGGAACGCACGGGCGCCACGGCGAAGTTCGCCGAACACCTGGCGGCCCTCACCCGGCGTCTGAACGCCCGATCCGTCGCCGCATACCTGCCGACGACGGACGAGCCGAACGTGCGCGGTTTTCTCGCCTGGGCGGAGAAGGAAGGCATCCGGGTGCTCACTCCGGTGTCCCGGGACGACGGGCTGCTGGACTGGGTCGTCTCCACCGGGGACGAGACCGAGGGGCAGTTCGGATGGCCGGAGCCGGTGGGCGAGTTGCTGGGCCCGATCGCGATCAACGACGTCGACCTCATCATCGTCCCGGCGGCATCCGTCGACCGCACCGGCATGCGGATGGGCTGGGGTCGCGGCTATTTCGACCGCACCCTCGGTTCGATGGAGAAGTGCCCGCCGGTCTATGCTGTGATCTTCGACAGTGAGCTGGTTGACAGCGTGCCGAGCGAGGTCCACGACAAGCGGGTAAACGGTGTTGTGACACCGAATGCGATCGTCACCTTCTAGCTTCTCTCTTTTGCATGGAGGTATACGTGCCCACCTATTCGTATCGATGCGCGAACTGCGACTTCGCGTTCGATCAGTACCAGGCGTTCACGGACGACTCCCTCACGATCTGCCCGAACTGCGGGCAGCCGCAGCTCCGCAAGGTGTTCAGCGACATCGGCGTGACCTTCAAGGGTTCCGGTTTCTACCACAACGACTCCCGCGCGAAGCCGGCCGGGTCGAAGCCGGGCCATCACAAGCCCGCCTCCGAGAAGTCCGGCCCCGAAAAATCAGGTCCCGACAAGGCGGGGGCATCCACCTCGACCGGTTCGGGCGACTCCTCGGCCAAGCCGAAATCAGACAAGACTCCAACAGCAAAGCCGGCGGCGAGCTCCGCCTCCGGTTCGTCGGGTAAATCGGGTTCCACCAGCAGCTAAGGAGATAGGGCAATGCTCAAAGGATTCAAGGAATTCATCATGCGCGGCAACGTCATCGACCTTGCCGTCGCGGTCGTCATCGGCGCCGCGTTCACCGCGATCGTCAACGCGCTCGTCGAGGGACTGTTGAACCCCGCGCTCGGCGCGTTGTTCAGCGCAGACAACCTCAAGACCGCCTGGACCGTTGACATCCCGTCGATGTCCGGAGGCAAACCAGCCACCCTCATGTTCGGTGCGCTCGTCGCCGCGGTCATCCAGTTCCTGCTGGTCGCCGCAGCCGTGTACTTCGCACTCGTCATGCCGATCAACTACATGAAGAGGCGCGCGGAGGAGAAGCGCCAGGCCGGAGCCTCGGATGCGGAGGTGCCGCCGGACGAGCTGCAGCTGCTCGCCGAGATCCGCGACCTGCTCGCCAAGGGCTCGGCGGACAATCCCGCAGACGGGAAACACGCCGCGCTGTAGCTCCTGACAGCCTAGAAGCGATACCCCCAGTGCGGCGGGGTGTCCCGTTTCAGCCGCTCGTCATTCTCGTTCTCGGAATGGCGCGGTGGCTCCTTCTGCGGCGTCGGATCGCTGCCGGGCACGGCTTTGGTGCTGGCTCTGCGGCGCGTACGACGGCGCGGTTCGGGCTCACCGGGGTTCGACTCGGGCGGCTCCTCGGGTGCTGCGGGAGCCACGGACTAACCCTGCTGCACGATGGCGATGGGCTCGGTGATCGGAGCCCCGTTCGCGCCGAGCAGGTCGACGATGCGATCGGCCACGGCATCCGGGTCCCGGAAAAGCTCGAAGGCGTGCACCCGCAGGTAGTGCCAGCCGAGCCGGCGCAGCATCTCGGGACGCAGCCGCAGCGACTCGCGCAGGCTGGACCCCGCCAGCATGCTGTCGGTCTCGATGCTGAGGCACATGCCCTCGTGCGATGCCACCAGCCCGAGCTTGCCGCGGTGCCCGAGCGCCACCCGCAGTCCGCGATGTTCGAGGCGGCGGGCCAGATCCACGAGCATCGGATCGCTGTCGTCGGGGATCGGCTCGCTCGCGATGCGGGCGCCGATGTCTTCGAGCACTTCGGCCAACGCGACCGCGCCGTGCTGCATCCGCTCGCGGTCGATGTCCTCGGGGGTGAAGCAGGCGACGATCACCAGCGCCCGGCGCGCGCGGGTCATCGCGACGGCGAGCAGACGTTCGCCGCCCGGTTTGCCGAGCGATCCGAAGTCGGAGAGCATGCGGCCGTGCGGCGTGCGCCCGAAGCCGATCGAGAAGATGACCCGGTCGCGGCTCTGCGCGACAGACTGCTCGATCGTGGTCACCGTGAACGGCTCCGGGTTGTCGCCGAGCAGGAAGTCGTTGAGCTCCGGGCGGGTCACGATCGCGGAGAGCACGGCACGCTGCACCCGGACCGCATGCTTCGCACTCGCGGTGATCACCATGAGCGACTCGTGCGGGCGCTTCTCGGCGTGGTCGAGCACCAGGTCGACCACCCGCTCCACCTCGGCGTCGACGCTCTCGACCGAACCGGTCTCCTGGTCCGGCATCCCGGAGCCGGCCGCGATGTAGTCGAGGCGGATGCTCGGATGCCCGAGGAAGCTGCCCGCCCACGGAAGCGACTCGATCTTGCCCGCGTAGAAGCGCCGGTTCACGAGCTCCGCGAGATCCTCTCCGCCCGCGCGGTAACTGCGAGTGAGCGTGAGGGTCGGAAGGAGGGTGCCGAGCCGGGCAAGCGCGGAGTCGGCGTGGGCGTCGTCGAGCACGGCATCCGTCACCTCGGGGATGTCTGCCTCACCCTCGGTGACCGCGATCGCGAAGGGTGCGGGCGTCTGGGTGACCGGGTCGCCGAACACGACGGTCTGCTTGCCGCGGCGGATCGCCCCGACGCTCTCGGCGATGGTCATGGCGCCACCGTCGACCAGGATCACGGTGTCGAAGCGGAGGCTGTCGGTGATGGACTCGACCTCGTACGGCGAGGCCAACCACACCGGTGCGATCGTGCGCGAAAGGTGCGGAGCGGCATCCTGCAGCTCGACGGAGTCGATGCGATCGCGGCGCAGGGCTCGTTTGAGGGCGGATGCCTCGTCCGGCCAGTCGACCAGCCCGATTTTCCAGTTCTCGGCAAGCTGCCATGAGAGCAACTGCGCGCTCCCGGTCGCGTGCGCCTCGTCGACGAGCCTGAAGTCGGCCTCGAGCCGATCCAGCACGGAGGTGTTCGCGCCCAGCAACGCACGGTCCGCTTCGAGCAGGGACTCGAGCGCGGACTGCCACCAGGACAGTTCGAGCTCGGCGGCGACCTGGCCTTCCGGAACGTGCCGGGAGGCGAGATCGCTGAGGAGCGGGTCGAGCTGCAACTGCTGCAGGGTGCTGCGCAGAATGCTGCGCTCCTGCAGGTTGTGCAGCACCTCGGAATCGGCGGCGAGCGCCTCCACCTTGTTGACGAGCTCGGCGACGGGCAGGTTCACGAGCCGCGCCCGCTCGTCGGCAACGCCGAGCGGTGCGTCGAGGATTGCGAGGTCCTGCGAGACCTGCTGGTACGCGACCTGCACGTCGGCGATGCCGACGGGGACCTGGGGGGCGACTCCGGCCGCGACGAAGCGCTGCCACAGCATCCGCTGGTGCTGGATGCGCACGAGCGACTCGTTCATGTCGCTCACGTGCACGCCGGGACGCAGGTACTCGCGCGCCAGCTTCTTCAACCGCCGGCGGTTCGCACCCGACATCTCCGGGGTGTCCTTGCGGGGCGAGGTCGCGGTGATCAGCTCGCTGAGCGAACGGTCGAACACCACCGGCAGGAAGCGGTCGAGGGTGTCGCGGATGTCGACGAGCAGACGCAGATAGATGCCGAGTTCCGTGATGCTCTCGAACGGGCGCATCCGCGTGCCGCCGATGAGCCGGTCGGCGCGTTCCAGCAGGGAGGGAAGGCTCGTCGCGTGCAGCCGCTTGGCGAGCTGGTGGGCGTCGCTCGCGGCATCGCTGCTGGCGAAACTGGCCCGATACCAGGGCGAATCGGCCGGCCCGTACTTGAACTCTCCGAGTGTCGCGGCCTGCACGATGGCCTCCGCCGCACGGCTGCGATCCCGTGCCATGAGTTCGACCGAGCTGCGGTCGAGGCGCGCGGTGGTCGACGGCGGGGACGGCAGCAGAGCCAGACGGGACAGTTCGGTCACGCAGTCGAGCACGGAGACGCCGAGTGCCGGGTCGGTGCGCACGATGGCCGAGCGGTAGTCGAGCAGCACCTTGCGCAGGCGGACGAGCGCGTCGTCCACCTCGCCCAGCTTCGGGGCGACGGCCTTCTCGTTGCGCACGATCGAGTGGATGAGATCCCGCCGGAGCGTGCCGGGCGCGACCGCGAAACCGCCGAGCCCGACGTCGCCGAGCCGTTGGGCGATCCCCACGAGAGAGGAGCGGCGCGGGCCGACCACGAGCACCCGCTTGTTCTGCGCGACGAGACAGCCGAGCACGTTCACGATGGTCTGGGTGCCGCCGGTGCCCGGCAGCGTCTTCACGACGACGGAGTTGCCCGCGGCGATCTGCGCGACGACGTTCTCCTGCTCGAGATCGGCGTCGAGGAGGAGGGTGTCGGTCTCGGGGGTCCGCTGATCCGGATGCTGCGGCTCGACCGGCGCGAAGCTCTCCTGGACCGCCCACCTGGCTGAGGCGTTGCCGCCCAGGGCGTCCAGCACGGGGTGTTCGAGGTCTGCGGCGTCCGCGCGCATGGCGGCGGCGACATCCGCGAAGGAGGAGACGACCAGCCGCGGCTGCACGTTGAACCACTCGAGGTGTGCGGTGAGCCCGCGCAGACGATCGATCACCGGGTTGGGCTTGAACGAGCCGTCCTGCTCGGCGAGCGCCACGAAGGCAGCCGCATCCAGCTCGATCGAGAACTGTTCCTTCAAGGCACGGGCCAGCTCGGGGTTGAGGTACGGGGCGCCCTTCAGCTTGACCTCGAAGTCGCTGCCGTAGCGGCGGATCGCCAGCGGGCGCAGCAGGATCGGGGCGACGTATTCGGCGTCGTCGTGGTGCCACTCGGCGATGCCGATGCCGAGGTGGATGGCGTCGATGCCGCGAGCCGTCGCCAGCTCGAGGCCCTTCTCGGCGATCGCCCCGGCTGCGATCTTCGCCGCGCGCAGGGCCAGGTCGTCGCGGATGAGGCTGGAGAGGAGGGTGGTCTTGCCGGTGATGAACTGGGCCAGGCCGCCCGGATGCGTGGTGCTCAGCTCGATCCTCGTGCCCGCGGCATCCACGAAGTGCAGCAGCGGCGAGGTGCCCCCGATGGCGCCCAGCTGCTCGCGCCAGGCCTGCCTGTCGGACTCGGCGATGTTGACGGGCGTGTAGTGGGGGTCGCCCAGGCTGAGCGAGTGAGGGGCGGTCACCTGCTTCTCCGCGCGGGCAGGACTGTTCTCGGACTCCGGCAGGTCATCTTCCGGCTCACGTCTATCGGCATGCCACACACCGTTACCTTAAGCGCGCCCGCCCGTATTTCTGGGGATGCGCCGGGGGGTTTCGCAGAACGTGCCCCTCCGGTTCCTTCCGTCGTAAACTACCGGCCATGATGCCGGCCGTCGATCCCGCAGCACTGCTCAGCTCCGCGTCACTGCACAGCGCTGCCTCGTTTCACTGCGCTGCCTCACCACTCAGTGCTGCTACCTCACTTCACAGTGCTACCTCACTACTCAGTGCGGGATCGACCGCGGTCATCACGATTGCCGTGATCTTCATCGCGGCGGTCGGAGTCGGCTTCGCGATCCTGTTCCGGCGGCGTGGTGCGAACGCGGGACAGGATCGGGGCGTCGGCGCGCTCGCGAAGCAGGCCAACATCCTCCTGGTGCGGGTGGACGACGCGGTCAAGTCGAGCGCGGACGAGCTCGGCTTCGCGCTCGCCCAGTTCGGCGAGGACAAGACGCGCGAGTTCCAGGCGGTGCTCGCCAGCGCGCGCGCCCAGCTCACCGAAGCGTTCACCCTCAAGCAGCAGCTCGACGACTCCGTCCAGGACACGGCGACGCAGGCGCAGGACTGGAACGCCCGCATCGTGCACCTCTGCGAGTCGATCCAGAGCAGCTTGCAGGCGCAGGAGAAGAGCTTCGACTCCCTGCGAGCGCTCGAGAAGAACGCGCCGGAGAACCTGGCGGCAGTGCGCGAGGCGATCGCGAACACATCCGCTCGATTGCCCGCGAGCACCGCGACCCTCGAACAGCTGAAGAAGAGGTATGCGGCGAACGCCGTCGCCCCCGTGATCGACAGCATCGAGCAGGCGAGCTCGCTGCTGGCGTCGGCGAGCGCAACCGCCGACGCCGCGGAGCCCCGCCTCTCGGGTGACGCGGGCACCGTCGCCGATTCCATCCAGTCCGCCCAGCAGGATGCCGCTCGCGCCGCGCAAGCCCTGGACGGCATCGACAGGCTGGCCTCCACCCTCGCCGCACTGTCATCCCGGCTGGAACAGTTGATCGCCGACGCGCGCACAGACCTTACGGAGGCGCGAACCGTGCGGGACGCCCCGCCGGACCCGGCGACCGGCGCGGCCGTCAACACCGCCATTGGCGAGGTCGACCGGGTGCTGGCATCGCTCGGCGAGCCGCAGTCCGTCGCGGACCCGGCAGCGGGCATCCAGCAGCTGGAGAACGCCATCGGATCCCTCGACCTCGCGCTCGGCAGCGCCCGCAACCAGGCCGATCGCCTGCAGCACGCGCGCACCGCGCTGACCGGGGCACTGCTCACCGCGCACAGCCAGATCTCGACGACCGCCGACTTCATCGACTCGCGCCGCGGCGGGGTCGGAGCGGATGCACGCACCCGGTTGGCGGAGGCCCAGCGCCTGCTCACGATCGCGGAAGCGGAGGCCGACCCGGTCACCGCCCTCGACACCGCGCGCAGTTCGGCACGCTATTCACGCGACGCGGATGCGTTGGCCCGCTACGACGTGATGGGCCGCTGAGCCCGGTCGACCCGAGGAGGCCACCCGCGAGCACCTCGACGAATCGAAACGCCCGAGCGCTAGTGCGGCTGCACCCCGAACGCCCGCGCCAGCTTGTCGATCTTCTCGGCACGACCGAGCCTCGGCAGGTCGCTGCCGTCGCGGATGACCCGCCCGCGCGACTCGAAGTCCGCGAGAAAGTCCCTCGCCCACATGACATCCGTCGAGGTCGGACTGATCGTCTCGTTGATCAGCGGAACCTGCTCGAGGTCGAGGCACAGCTTGCCGGTGAGACCGAGCGAGACGGCGACCGCCGCCTGCTCCCGGAGCACCGGATGCGCGCTTCCCACGGTCGGGCCGTCGATCGGGCCGGGCAGTCCGCCGATGCGGCTGGCGACGACGAGCCGGGACCGCGGATACGCCATGGCCAGGTCGTCGGCACTCGTGCCGGTGTCGCGCCGGTAGTCTCCGCTGCCGAACGCAAGCCGGAACACCCCGCGGGCGCGGGCGATGTTCGTGGCCTCCTCGATGCCGAGGGCCGACTCGATGAGCGCGAGCACGGGAGTCGTGCCGCCGAGCCGGTCGAAGGTCTCGGTGATGTGCTCAGGCGAC
>Ga0157371_10002391_pt1 | contig 17956 bp, 20 predicted proteins | sample C45metaG_FD_113462 | JGI IMG/M metagenome (GOLD analysis project Ga0157371, IMG submission 113462) | Corn rhizosphere microbial communities from Kellogg Biological Station, Michigan, USA - C4-5 metaG | ecosystem: Host-associated > Plants > Roots > Rhizosphere > Soil | place: USA: Michigan...
CGACGTTGACGATTTCCTCGCCAATTTGCTTCAGGCCGGTTTTCGTCGACGACAGCGCCGTCCGAAACGCGCCCGACATGGACCCGCCGATGATGATCGAAGCTTTGAGCGTTTTCCCGGCCACTTACGACGCCTGTTCCTTACTCGTCATCACGCCTCGGCAACCCCTGAACCCACCAAACGAACTTTGACACGCGCAACGAAGTGATTTCCGCCAGGGACCAGCCCGTATGGCTGGCGAGTGCTAGAACGCCCTGGCGGACGTCGTTCGGTGTCAGCTGGTAAAAAGCGAGAACGCGTCCTGCAATCGCGCGTAGTTGCGGACGGTCAGCTTCCGGATGTCATCGGGCGCAACCTCGCACAGGTTCGCGAAGAGCGTGATTTCGCGCTTTGCAGCGGATGCGGTGGAGTCGTTCGACGCCTCCATGTCGGAGACTGTCGGCTCGCGCATGCGAACCGCCAACGTCTTGACGCCACCGATGCTGGCGGGGCTCGCCAGGGCGATGTCTGCGAAACCATCGCCCTCGGTGATGTGCGCGGGGGCGGACTTGTTTTCTTTGCTCATGCTTGCTTGCCTCTGTCGAAGTTGACGATATGGGCGGCGGATGGCCCGCCGCCAGGTGTTTTTCAGCCGTCGTCCATACCCGATCGCATCAGATGCCGAGCGCCGCGCGCGCTGCGGCCAGAGCGTCAACGCCGTCCTGCACCCACACCATGTTCAACACGTCGACTTCCTGCACGACGCGGGCGCCGTGAGTCAGCTTGTAGTAGTTGAGGGACAGCGCGAGGGTGGTCGTGGCTTTCTCGCCGGGCTTCGACTCGCCCCGGTCAATTTCGCTCACCTTGCCGCGCATCGAATGGACGACAGCAGTCACGGTGCCGTCTGAAGATTCCAGCTGCTCGCGCGCGGTGAACTGGTACGTGCCGCCCTCGACGACGCTGAACTTCGACATGATGTCCGGGTCGTCGCACAGCAGGACCGCGCCGGCGGTGAGCTTTTCGTGGCCCATCGTGATGCCGGTGGGGCCGAACATGCCGCCGCCCTGGAAGTCCTCTTCCTTGAGCGTGAGTTTCGGCGCGGTGAAGGATTCGACCTGGCCGGCGAAGCCCTTGCCGTCGACGAAGAAGTTGAAATTTTTGCGGACGTTGCGCATGGCTTAGAAAATCTCCGCGATGTAGTTGTCGACCAGGTGCGAGCGGAAGGTCAGATGCTCGGCCGGATAGACCGGGGTGAAGTCGAAGTCCCAATAGACTTTGCCGGCCGCGATGTTCGCCGCGCTGTTCAGCTCCGGGTCCAGCCAGCACGACCCGCCCAGGATTGCGCCGACCGACTTCAGGTTGCGCAGGAACGCGTTCACGCCCTCGCGCACGTCCTCGACATACGTTTTCGTGATGCCGCGATCGACGGCCCACAGATGCGCCGCCTGCAGCGAATCGGCGATGATGTCGGCGGTGCGAACCACGCACAGGAACGACCACTTCGGGTCCGCCGACAGCGTGCGATTGCCCCACAGCCGGAACCCGTTCTGGCGGATGATCGTCGCGACGTTCGCCACGTTCAGCAGATTCGACCGGCTCGCCGGGTCCGACATGCTGAAGTCGATTGCGCGCTCGGTGCCGACAATCCCGAAAATCTCCTGATTCGACGGCGACACCCACCACCCGCGACTGTTGTCGGTGCGGGCGATGACGCCGGCCACAGCCGCAGATGGCCAGGCCGGAACGATTGCGCCGGCGCTGTCGACCTTCAGCACGCGAGGGTCCACGAAGAACACGCGGCGCGTGCCGCTGTCACCGGCGGCGGTGATCGCGTCGGCGTCGGTGGTCGACGGACCGTCCGCGATCACGACGGCGCGCATGCGATCAGCGATGCCCTGCATTTCGGCGACGACCGCATTTGCGGTAACGCCGGTGCGATGCGTGAAGCCCGGAGCGATCAGAATGCGCGGCTTGAAGCCGGTAACCGACTCGGCGGCCAGAAGCGCATGCACGCCTTCGTATGCGCCGGTGAGCGCATTGGTTCCGCCGAGTACGTTCGCCAGCGTCGCCGCGTCGTCGACACCCTCTTCAACACGGATGACGATGACGGCGGCGCCGGCCTGGTCGAAGATGCTGTCCAGCGCATCCGGCAGCGTGCCGTCACTGGCGCCCACGCCCGACAGCAGCTTGGCAGCCAGAGTGCGCGAGTTGGCGACCATCACGGGAGCGTTCACCGGGAACGCCAGCACATCAGCGCGCGGTGCAGTGCCGATGACCGCGATGATGCTGGATGCTGCCGTGGCGATGGGGCGGTCGCCGCTGTCGATTTCGACGACTTCGACGCCGTGCAAGAACTGTTCGGGCATGTCGGGGATTCCGGTTCGGATCAGGTCAGGGTGTATCGTCCTGTTCCGAGCCGTCCGGCTCCATTGGCGGAATGTCCGCCAGAGTTGCCCGCGATCAGCCGTCGATCGTATTGAAGAGCTGCACGGTGCCGGCGATGGCCGCGACGCCCAGGGGGCGGATGTACATCGTCACGGTGCGCGAGCCCGTCGACGTGCTGCTGTAGGAGATGGTGCGCGACGCCGACAGCGAGACGTAGCCGACGGCCGGGTTGACGACGGTCCCTGGTCCACCGCCGCCCACGGTGGCTTGCAGCTCGTAGCCGGCGCCAACCCCCGCCTTGGCGGCGCTGCCATACCAGTAGCCGGATTTGCCGTCCGATGCTGTCCACGTGCCGTCGCTGTTGATCGTGAGCGCGGTGAACGCGGCGCCGGCCCCCGTGTTCTCGACGATGATGCCGTCCGGCGGTCCAAGCAGATACTTCGCGGTGCCTTTCGCCGCCCACTTGTTGCTCACGTCCACGCCCTTCTCGGCATATCCCACGTCAGCACGCTTGGTGCCGTACTTGAGCGCCGCGAACCGAAGCGGAACGCCGCCCACGCGGTAATCCGGCGCGGTGGGGCCATCGCCTACGACGTCGGGGTCGAACAGCGCGCTGAAATCGATGCCTTTGGATTTCATGCGCTCAATTCTCGTTGTACGCCGGGCCGGTCATGGTGCCGGTGAAGGTCGGGTTGTTCTTGGGCAGGCAGTTGGCGATGGCTGCGTTGAGGGCATCGAGCTGCTCTTGCAGCCCGGTGATGTTGGCGATGCTGTGCGTGTGCGCGGTCGGCGGGCGGGCATCCGACAAACGCCCGTCGTCGGCTCGCACGGCCTTGTTGGCGATGGACTGCAGATTCTTCGCGAAGTCGATCGACAGGGTGCGGTCGGCGGAAAGGTCGCCGCCGCCCAACAGTCCCGTGCCGGAGGCGACTTGGGTCGCGGTGGCGACCTTGCCGCCCAGCGCATCCGTCAGGCCCGGCACGTCGGTGAATGCGTGCTCGTGGTCGCTCGGGGGGAACGCCAATGGCTTGTTGCCGACCTTGCCCCAGTCGATGGTCACGGTGGCGACCCACTCGGGCAGGCCAAGGTTGTCGCGCGCCGTGGCTTTGTTCAGCACGTCGGCGAAGTTGAGCGAGGCGCGCAGCACGTCGGCCATGCCGGTCTGGTCGTTCTGCACCAGGATGATGTGCTCGCCGCCCACGGCCGGCGCAGCCAGCGTGATCTGGGTGGTGGTGACGGCCGTCCATTCGTCGTTGCGCAGGCGCTTGCCGTCGACGTACACGGCCAGCCCTTGCGTGCTGACAACGGCCATGTCGATGGTCGTTTGGCCGGCGGCCAGCGTCTGGTCTTCCTCGACGGTTTCGACGGTGACGTTCACCGCATCGTTCGGGTCGACCCACACCGCATCGCCGTCGGCGTTGGTGTGCTTGGCCAACACCTGGCTGGTGAAGCCGCCGGGCGGCAACGTGGTGGCCGGCGTGATGTAGTTGGTCACCCACGTTTGCGACGCCACCGCAATGTTGGGGTCCACCTGCAGCGTGATCGCCGACGCGTTGGACAGGATGATGACCATGCGCACCAGCGCATCGGAAAACGCCCCCTCCGACGCGTTGGGCTTGTACGTGGGCGGCAGGTTGCCGACCGCGAACAGGTTGCCGTCGGCATCGAACAGCCCGACCTCGCGCATAGTGAACCCGGCCTCGTTGGACGGCACACTCAACTCGGCGATGTACTTGGTCGGGTCCGCCGGATCGGCATACAGCCGATTGAGCGGCGCGCGGAAGCGCTCGCGCACCAGCGCCGTCTGCGTCGCCTCCGGCTTGACGTCATTGCCGCCGCCGTCGCCGACTGCCATGGTCGGCAAGTTGATAGCCGGCCCGCCCAGCTGCGCGGCAGCATCTTGCGCAAGGCCGGCATTGGTGAGGATGGTGTAGAACTGGTTCATGCGGATGCCTTAGACGGATGGTGGCCGGCGTGACGGCGCCGCCAGGCGACGGCGCAGCCACAGAGCAGGGTGAATGTGCAGGCCATGGCGGATGCGATCAGATACACGCAGATCACGGGAACGTCGCCGGGTCAGTAAAGGTGTCACCCGCCCACTTTCCACCGGAACCGAAGAAGCCGTTGAACAGCGCGGTCTCGATCGCTTCAACCTGCGCTGGCGTGCGCCCCGATACGGTCAGGTCTTCGATGTAGGTGCGGTAGATGATCGACGACTTTTGTTGATGTAGACCCTGAGAGATCCATGCTGCATACATGCCGACGCTGAACAACGTGGCGTTGGCTTGCAGCAGTGCGCTGGTGATCGTGCCAACCGGCACGTTGCTCGCCATCGCTACTTTTTGACTCCCAGCACTTTGCACAGCAATGGCACCGGCTCCGGTGACCTTTGCATACTGGTTTACCTGCGGGAACGGTTGATTATCTCCCCGCCATGCGGCTACTACGGCGCTGGTGTTACCCGCTATCAGGCCGCCCTTTGGCGTGTTGTTTGCACTTGTTGAAACGCGCGTGATCCGCTCCCACAGCGAGACATAAAAGGAGTGCGTTTTATTGGCAGCGATGTAATCGCAAAGGGCGGACGGCAGCTTGCCTACCACGTAGTGACCGGACGTATCGTTGACTTGGCTATAGATCACATGCAGGCCGAGCTTTGGCGTGCGTTCGATAATCGCGTCAGTGCCGGTAGCGCTGATCGAGAAGCTACCCTGCAACAAGCTTTCGCTGACGCCTGTGAGTGAGGCGGCTTTTGCCGCGGCGATATTGGGTATCGACGTTCCGTTGGCCGGCACGCCCGATACCAGACCCAGCGAGTGGCTGAAGTCCATCAGGAATAGCGAGCCACTCGATAATATCGGGTCGTTTTCCACCACCGGCAGCGTGGCGTCGGTGAAGTTAACGCCGCTAAGCACGATCTTTTGTCCGCTCATTACCAGCCCCTCCGGTTAATCTCGTTTTCGATCCAGTCGGCAACCTTGCCGTGGAAATAGGTTGTCCAGTGCACGCTATCGATGCGGAGCGAGCGCGGCACGGTCTCTTTAGCGACATCGTCAAGATCGTCGGCGCTGCCGTTGTTGAACTGGTATGAGTACTCGCGCACCTTAAGCACGCGGTCGCCGTAGGTCTGTACCGCCCACGCTTCGATTTGCTGGATGCTGACGAGATTGCTTGATCCGGTTCCTTCGTCGGTCGGTACGCCCGCCGTGATCGACCCGCCGTTCGGTGGGGTGATGATGAGGAACCGCTTTTCCGCTGTCTTCTGGGCACCAATGCAAAGCCCTATGTCACGCTGGATATCGCCCGGCAGCGTGAGGTTATTGCGGCCAAGAAACACGATGAGCGTGTCGAAGTCATGTCCCGAGACGTCCGGCACGAATGGCGAGTTCGGTGCGCAGTACGTCGCCACGCCTGCGGCTTGACGCGTGAACGCATAACTGTCGTCGCCGGAGCGAGTCAATGTGCCATAGATGCCGCTAAGCCAGCCGGTAATCGACTGACTTCCTTGACTCGTCAGCAGCGATATCGAACGCGCTGCGACCACAACCGGCCCTGCTGCGGGGATTTGATTGCCGGCAACAGTAAGTAGTGCAACGTACGCGCCAGCGCGGGCCGCGATCTGTGTAGAGGTCTGGCCGCCGACGGCCCAATTGGTGATGACCCTGGCGGGGTAATCCGCAATCAGCCGTTGGCGCCAAGTCGTTTGACCGCCGGCACCCGCCGTCAGTGAGTCACCGAGACACCACAGATTATTGGTCGGCTGAAGGTATTGAGCCCCGGCAGGAGCTGCCTGCGCAGGCAGCTTCCCGACAACGGTGCCATCCGTCTTGACGGCCAGGCCGATGCGTCCGGCTTCATCCGTCAGCGCCCACAGGTAACCGGAATCCGGATTAAGTGTTTGCGGGATATAAGCGTCTTTTGCGTACTTTGGCAGGTACACCGTGCCATCAACAGACACAAGAATGGCCGATCTTCCGTTGGCATCGACGAGAGCCCACGCGTACCCCGAATCGGGCGCCAGCGGCAAGAATTTGAAGTTTGATTTCGCGCTAAAGTCGCCCGATTCCATGGCCGATGCGCGGGCGTCCAATGCGGCAACCCGATCCACCGTCGGCGCCCACGTCTGCGTCGCCGACGTGTAGAAATAGGCGCCGTTGTTCGCCAGGGTGGGATCGCGATCCACCGTCGCCCGCGCGCCATCGGCTTTCGTCAAATCCGCCTGCAGCAGCGCGAGGGTGGCGTAATAGACGAGGTCGCTGGCCTGGCCCTTGGCGAGGCTCGCGATATCGTTTTTCCGCAAGTACTCGATCTGGTTCGCCAGCGCCTGCGCCGGCGCGTTGATATTGCCACCGGGACCGCCCGTGGCGCGGTCGTTTTTCTCCAGCTGCGGGACCGGCGTGTTTTCAGCGACGGGGACGAGGTCGGTCATTGCAGATAGCCCTTCAGATCGTGGGTGCCGTCCAGCGCCCAGCTGCCGTCCAACAGCAGCGGTTCGCCGAACATCAATTCAATTTCGCTGCCGACCATGCACACGCCGGCGTGGTACAGCTGGCCGGTGGTGGTGGTGGTGATGCTCAACTGGCGCATGTGCGAGCGCAGGTTTTTGGCGGTGTCGACGACGTTGAGGATTTTGGCGAGGTCGTCGCTGCTGGCGCCCACTTGCACCGATGTCAGGTCAAGCCGGTAGGTGTACGGCTCGGCTACCGGCGTGTCGTCGAACCACTCGATGACCTCGACGTCCATGCCGACCGCCGCCAGCGCATGACGCACGGCGCCGATGGTGCCCTTGTGCGTGCGCACCGCCCACGCCGCTTTGACGGCGGCGCGCTTCTGCGCGGTGGTCCAGTCGTTGTCCCAGCCGTCGACGCCGAACGCCCAGGCCAGCCACGGCAGCAGGTTGGCGGGGATGGCGTCGGGCGACTGCATGGTGCGCAGCAGGGAGGCCGGTAGATCGGCCAGGCGCGCGTGCGCCGCCTCTTGCGCGCGCAGCTCGCCGGTGGCGTTGGGCGGCAGCAGGCTGGCGACGTCAGACATGGGTGAGCGGCGCCGTGGTGATGTCCAGTGTGGTGCAGTGGGCCGCCTGGGTGTCGTCAATGGCGATGTCGGCCGCCGGCTCGATCAGTTGCACGTTCTGCACGCCGGGCTGGTGCAGTGCGCGGTAGATGCCCGACCGCGTGATGTCGTAGCCGATGCGGCGCATGTCGTCGACGTACTGCTGCGCGGCGACCTGCGCGGCGGACAGCACGACCGATGCATCCGGTCCGGGGTACATCGTGAGCACGGCCTGCACGCTGTACGGAATGATGGCGGCGCTTTGCACGGTGACGTTGTCGGTCATGGGCCGCACCAGCTCGGCGCTCAGTGCGGCGGTGACCTTGGCGATAAGGTCGGCGCTGGCGGTGCCGTCGCCGGTGCGCGACAACACGTAGACATCGACCACACCGGGCGTGGGGCTGACCGGCGAGACATCCTGCACGGCACCGTCGGCGGACACGCCGTGAAACTTGTAGCTGGCCGAACTGCCGGCGGTGGTGTAACCCTCAAACGACAACTGGATGCGCGCGCGGAAGTCGTTGTCGGACTCGTAGACGGCGGCGACCGGCGGGATGGCCGTGGCGTCGGCCGGGGTGACCACCAGGCGCGCCACGTTGACGTTTGCGCCGAGCTGGTCCAGGTCGGCACCGGCGGCGAAGGCCAGCATGAGCGCCTTGGCGGCCTCGTTGAGTCGCTGGCGCAGTAACATTTCGCGGTACGCTGCGACTTCCAGCAGGATATAGCCCGGGTCGGACTCGACCAGTGCGTCGAACTCCGGCCACCGCGCGCGCAGATCCGCCAGCATGTCGGCCACGATCTGTTCGAAGTCGATCACTTCGATGATGGACGGCGCAGGCAGCTGCGAGAGGTCGACGCTGGTGAACGATCCCGGCATTACGAAACCTCGATCCCGTCAAGAGTGATTGCGCGCCCTTCGGGCAGATAGGTTCCGGACAGGTCAAGCACGACAACGCCCGGCGTCGACATCTGCGCCTTGACACTGGCGAGCCTGAAGCGCGGCTCCCATCGCTGTAGCGCGTCGGCGGTCGCCGCGTACAGGTCCATCACCGTCGACCGATTCAGCGGCGCGTCGATCAGCTGGAACAACTGGCTGCCGTAGTCACGACGAAGCACGCGCGAACCGATCGGCGTCGACAGGATGTCGCGCACGGACTGGCGCAGGTGGTCGATTCCTGCGAGTGATTTCCCGGTGAGTGCATCGACGCCACGCATACCGGCATCGTGTCAATTGCAGCGACGCCAAGACATTGGCGGAATGTCCGCTTAGGGTTGCGATGGCGTTGTCGGAGCCGTTGCGCCTTGTGCGGTGTGATGGTGTGTCCTCAAGCCGATGTCGCCGGCCTTCACTTCCGCAGGCGTGGTGATGTCGCCGCCCGCGTCGATCTTCCCGCCGACCTTCAGATCGCCGGTCACGTGCGTTGTTGGCGTGTCCAGCGTGGCGGACTCGCTTGCGGTCACCGTCGCCGTCTTGCAGTTGACGACGACCGAGCCGGCGCCGACGTCGATCATGTAGCGGTGCGCAACGCGGTCGTACTCGACAACGGTCCCGTCGGCGTAGCGCGCGCGGTGAACGGTCTTCTTATTCGCGGGAGCGTCGAAGCTGTCCTGGTAGTAGCTCGCAAGGATCGCCGCGTTCGCCGGCTCGCCATCCGGGCACCCCACGATAACCTGCGTTCCAACCTCGGGCGCGCACCAGGTAACGACGCCGGGGCCAGCGGACAGCTCGGGCCAGGGAATCCAGTCGGTGCGCATTCCGTTCGTATCGACGCGGACGCGGGCTTCGTCTTCGTCCAGCTCGACCACGATGCCCCACATCAGCAGGTTACCGATCAGCCGATCATGCTCGCCGGACGCGCTCACTCGGCGGGACCATCAAGCGGCAGGTAATCCGCCTCATGCGGCACACCGATGTCGGGCGCGAAGCTGTACCACGCGTCCGGCACTGTGCCATCGTTGCGCCAGGCGGAATCGCCGAACATGGCCGGCATGATCCACTCGATCCGCCACACCTGGAACCTGTCCAAGTGCGGGGCGAATTCGTCCGGCTCGCACGCGATGACTTGGCACGGGTCCGTGAATATGCCGGGGAATCGCCGCAGGTTCAGCCAGGCCGCAAACGATACGGCCGCCTTGCGCACTTCCATTCTCGCGACAGGCGTACGCGCAGACATGATGATGCGGGCATCGAAGCGCGGATGCGCGGGCCATTGTCCGGTGCCAGCATCGTCGACTGGTGCGGGCTCGACTTCGGTCATTTCAAGCAAGCAGGCCGGCGTGGCGATCTGCTCGGACTCGTCATCGCGGTAGAACTCGACCGTCTTGAAGTCGGGGAACTGCGCGGTGATCGCGGTGACGATCGCATCATGCATTGCCTGCAAATCTACTTCAGTATTTGCGTCCGCCATCGCAGCTCATGCTCCAAGAACTTGAAAAATTGGTTGTCGAACTCGGTAGTCCCGATCAAGTTGTCTTCGACGTAGACAAGCGCAGGCTCGTCGATGTCGGCATACACGGCCTCAATCGGGAGACGCGATGCGCCAGCGCGCTTCATTACCTGCTTGTGGCCGTGAACGTTCGCGATGAACGCTCCCGCGACGAACCGGCCGCCGTCCGCCTTCACCCCGCCGGCCACTTTGCGGGCGTTTAAACGCATGAGCGAAATCGGGCGCAAGCCGAACCACACTTTCGCGCCAGCTTCTTTGCCGTGATTCGCAATGCCGCCCTGCATCCTGAATTCCTTGATGCGGCCGCGAAGAATCTTCTGTTTGATCTTCAGTACGGCGGACAGCTCACGCGTTCCGCGCGACCGCAGCCAGCGGCCCATCTTCCCGTAGGTCGACCGCATGGCGGCCTCAAACTGCGCTTCCGTTGCGCCGAACGCATTCACCAGGGCCGTCATGCTCTGGTGATCGAAGTCGATCCATATGCCGCGCGCCATCGTTAGAAATCGCGCGACAGCTGAAGCACAGCCATGCCGGTTCCGTCCGCGTGCGGGTCGTGATCCAGCAGGTAGGCAACGCCGCCGATCGTCGCAGCATCGTTCTTCTTCAGCATCGCAACGCGAGCATGTGCGCAAGTAAATCGCGGCATGCTCGCGGCGACGTCATACTCCCCGGTGTCGGCGTTCATCACCGGGTCGTCGAAGATGCCCGGCACGTCCGGGATCACCTGGCCGCCTGCGCGGGTGAACGTCGCCAGCACGGCGAAGTCATCCGTCGACAGAAAGTCGTCCAAGTTCTCCCAGGCGGGCGCGGGCATCGTGTCGGCTTACTTGCGCTTACCGGGCTTCGCGGCGGCAGCCGCTTCCTCGGCGGCAGCCTTGTCGGCTGCTTCCTTCTCGGCCAAGGCAGCCGCTTCACGCTCGGCAGCCTCGGCGGCGGCAGCCGCTTCCTCGGCGGTGCCGGCACCGCCGGTGCCGCCGGAGAATACCGAGTTACCCGACTCGGGGTCGTGATCGTGCAGCACGGCCTTGCCGCGACGCAGAAGGTCTTTCGCCTCTTCGGTCGTGACTTCGATCAGGGTCGGCTTGTCGCGCGTGCCGGGCTTCAGTACCTCGCCGGCAATGGCGATGGCGCTGGTCAGGGCGAGAATAACGGTTGTCGCAGTCTGCTTACTCAAGGTGTAGTCCTCGGTTGTGAAAAGGGCCGCCGTTGCGGGCGGCCCTCTTGGGGTTACGTTTCGCGCGTCCTATCAGACCGCTTTGCGGCCCAAGCACACCGACTCGGTGCGACGCAGGGCGAAGTCACAGTCCTGGAACACGATCAGGCGCAGGCCGCCGGACAGCGCAAGCGCGGCCTTGTCGATGTTCAGTTCCAGCGAGCCCCACAGGCCAATAATGAGGTCCTGGAAGTTCGCCATGAACACATCACCGGCGGCCACCTGATTGGTGATTTCGCAGCCGTAGCCGTTGACGGAGTTACCCGGCTCCCAGATCGTGGCCTCGGTGCCGGCGCCGAGCTTCGCGGTCTGCTTGGCATAGCCCCGGAAGCTGGCATTCGCGACGTACTTCATCGACTCGACGTCGGCGTTGTCCAGCGCGATCGACGTTTCCATGTCGATCAGCTCGCCATTGGTCGGATTCACGCCGACGAACGGAACAGCATTGATGCCGACATAGTTCGCCAGGCCGAGCGGCTGATTCGCAGACCCGGCGCCGTAGTAGCCGGCGAGGTCCATCATCTGCGCAAGGGCAGTCGCCAGGTCAGAACGGACCAGCGCTTCAGCGTCCATGCTCGACTGCATCAGCAGGCGGCGGGTCAGGTCGCTGTATGCGCCGACCGTCTTCGGCGAAAGCAGGATGTTACCCAGGCCAATGCCGGTTTCGCTGACGTCGCCGCCCTCGCCAACCCAGAAGCCGGACGCGCCCGAAGTTTGCTTCGGGATGTCAACGTTTCCGACCAGTCCGCCCATCACGCGACCCAGCCGCATGATCGTGGTCCGCTTGCGCAGCAGGTCGATGAACGAATTCGTCATCAAGGTCGTGTCGACCAAGTGACCACCGGCGCCGCCAGTCATGGAGGTAGACAATGCGGCGCGCACGGCGGTCGACATCGCAGCGCGGTTGAAGTCGCCGCCAACAGCACGACGCAGCACGTCCGCCGGGATGACGAAATTGTCGGTCGACTTGCCGGCCTTGCTGGCCGCAGCTTCCGACGCGCGGAACTCCATCGCGGCAGCTTCGCGGGCCGACCGACTGGTCGGGTCGGCGAGCGCACGCGCCACGCGCAGCAGCGAGAACTCGCCGACTTCGCGTTCCGTCATGCCGATGTCGGCGTCCGCCGTCTGCTCGCCCAGGGGCTGCGCCATACGCTTGTCAGCGGCGTCCAGCAACACGGACTGGAAGTCGGTCGGCGACTTGCCCTCGGTCACCGCAGCGCGAGCCAGCTCGGCAGCGTTCGGGAGCGCCTTGCCGAAGCGCTCGGCCAGCGCGGTGATTTCGCGGACGCGGGTGCGCTCGGCGTCAACGCCGCGCTGCGTATGCGAGCGGGCGCCTTCGCCGGCCTTCTCGATCACTTCGATTTCCCGGACGACGTTGCCGTCTTCGTCCACTTCGGCGCGGACCAGATCGCCGGCCGCGTTTCGCAGGGTTTTCGTATTCATGTGTTCGGTGTGTTCCCTTTGGATGGTTGCGGCACGCGGTAGCGGCACGGGGGGAGTTTCTTCGCCCGAGCGCGGGCGCTCCATTGGCGGAATGTCCGCAGCGCGGCCGACGCCGACAGAGGTATCCGCCGGCACGCTCACGATGCTGATTTCGTAAGGCTCCCAGTCGGTAATCAGGAAGCGTTCCAACTCTTCGACGACCTCGACCAGCTGCATCGCGTGGATGAAGTACCCGACACTCACGTGCCGCTTGATGCGGCTCTTCACGTCCTGCCAAAGCTCTTCCGCATCTGCAGACGTGCCGAAGCGCACCACTGCGCGCCCCTTGCGGTCGCCGTCGATGCGCGCGCTTTCGGCAACGCCGCGCTGGTCGTCCCAGTTGTGATTCCACAGCAGCGCCCCGCCATCATTCAGACGGTCAAGGCGAACGTGCGCGGGGTCGTGCGACAGAGTTTCCTCACCCCACCACCGCTGCACCGGAGCTTCGCTGCTGAACGCAAGCTCGACAGTGCGAGCCTCTTCGTCGATGCTCACGACTTCCGCCGCGCGATGCACAAGACCGCGCTTGTGGATCGCCTGCAACCGCTCTTGAATGTTCTTTACTTTCATGCGGCTTCTGCCTCTTTGTTGTCCGGCGCGGGCGGGGCCAGCTTCAGACCCATCGCCATTTCAATGATGTTTTCCGGGATGCCAGCGGCCTTCATCGCCTTGATGTCCTCGCCGATTTCCTGCCACACGGCCTCGGGATCGCGGCCCTGTTCGCGAATCAGCGCGCCAGGCGATGCAAGCAAATTGTTTTTTCGGCCTTCCGCCGCCTTCATGTCCGCGTTCGGGTCGATCCATTCCCAGCGGCGACCCTGAAATTCGTGGTCGGAATACTGTTCGGTGCGCGACGCAGGCAGCGCCGTACCGTTTGGGTGCTTGATCTGGCTGCGCAGCATCGCTTCATCGAACCATGCGGCGAACACGGGCTCGGCCGCTTCCTCGACAAGCCATTCCTGCAGCTCCTTGAAGTGTTCGCGCTCGTCAAGCGTGCCTTGCCGGATGCTGCTGAAATTGACGCCTTCCAGATCCTGCGCGAGCGTGTGATAGCTCACGCCGCCGCCGGATGCGATGCTGCGCAGCATCGCCTTGATGAAGATCGCGAATTCGCCGGACGGATAAGTCGGGTCGAACTTGTTTAGCTTCGCGCCGTTCGGCAGTACCTGAAACGTTCCCGGCTCGCCGTTCAACTCGAACTGCTCGTCGTCGCCCAGCTCGTTGGACTCCGGCCCCTGGCCTTCGGCAAATTCGATCACGCCGATTTTTGCCGCGCCGATGCGAGCGTTGACAACCGCCGCGTCTTCGAACGCGCCCATCTGCTTCAGGCGGAACAGGCCCGTCGACATCCACGGAAGTCCGCGCTTCTGGCCGGCGATTTCCGGCAGAAAGCCGTGAATGATTTCCTCAGCAGGGATGCGGACGAAACTGCGGCCCGCGTAGGCGTAGGCGTTCCACGAACGATTAGGCGAGCTGTCGACGAAATGAAATGCGACCGCGCGACCGTTCTTGTTGAACTCGATTCCGTGGCGGATGAAACCGCCGTCCGCCAGGTCGAAGCGGTCATAGTCGACGGGGCAGCGAACCGGGTCGATAACCTGCAGTTGGAATCCGTACTTCCCCGCATCCTTGCCCGTGAGCTTGCGAAGCATGAATTCGCCATCCGTGACGGCAGACTGCACGCAATGATTCTGCATCGCGCGCCACGAAAGTTTCCCGGCAGCGTCGCAGTTCTCCCGCTTTGACCAGTCGGTGAAAGCGCGTTCTATGGCCGTCTTCGCCTTCTTGTCGACCTTTCCGCCGGCAGTTCGCGCCTTCGACTGGAACACAATGCCCGACGCGCCGACGATGTTCTGTCGGCACAAGCGGGCGTAACCCTTGAAGTAATCGTTGTTGAAAAGCTGCTCGCGCGAGCGGGCGACTAGAGTCCGCTGGTGTTTGTGGATGATCCAGTCGGCCGGCATCGGGGTTGTTCCCCAGTCGGCTGTAAGACGGTTCACATCGGCAGACCCGAAAATCATGCGCACGGCGTTCATCGCAGTACGCACGACGCTGCGGCGCGGGTTACGTGCGACCGTCGTCAATGCCGTCTGCGGAGGCGGCTCGGCTTGCTGCGGAGCTGGCGCGCTGCGGAAGATGTTTCGAAGCGGGAAATTCATGCGTCGTTAGCCGCCAATGGGTCGCATGCGCACGCGAAGATCACGGAAGCGGGAGCGGCCGCCGCCGGACTCTTCATTCACCTTCTGCTGATAAAACGCGCGGAGCTTCAGCAGTTCAGTCGGCGACGTGCGATACAGCTCGCGGTTGTTGATCCGGTAGCGGTCCTGGTCCATCGTGGCGCGCTTCGCAAGCACAGCCTCGATCGCGTCCAGTGCGATTCGATTCGCTGAACGAACTTCACTTCCGGGTTCCAGACCAGCGAAGTCGGCGGAAACGGTCACCATGCCGGACTCGACAACGGCGGCGTCGCCCGCGTCGTTTGTTGCCCGCACCTGGTACGCGTATGCGCCCGGCGTCCAGGCTGCCGACTCTGAAGCGGGAACGTCCCACACATGACGCGCGCCATCGCGGCCCGCCGGCAGGTCGATAGATGACGGTCCCCGAAGCAACAACACCATCGCCCACTCGGCGCCGCTGTACTCGGTCCGCCAGGCGGTCGCGCTGAAGTTGACGCCGGCAGCGATGGTTTTCGGAACGATGTCGGTCAAGATTGCGTTTTCCAGCCGTTAACCCAGTTCGCTCGGCGGGCTGCCTGCGACCGATGTACCCGGCCAGTTTCGGGACGCTTATGCTTTGGGTCTTTGTGCGGAGTGTCCGTCGGCGTCTGCGGTTGCTCGTCAAGGTTCGCCGTTGCCCGCTCCCGCCTCGCTACTGGCGGCGATGTCACCGGCGCATCGGACGACCCCGCGTCGCGCGCCTCTATCGCAGCCTGCGCACGCGGATGCGACATAAGCTTCGCCTTCACGCGGCGCAATGACGGCTGCATGATCTTCAGCGCGGCGAGCGCGTACGCACGACAGTCAAGCGCCTCGTTTCGCGCCTTGTCCGGCTTGTGCCACTCGCGCACCGGCTGGCCCTTGACGTAGTGCACGACAAGCTTTTCTGCGGTGATCTGCCTGCACCACTCCGCCAGGTCAAGGCCGTTGTCTTCGGCATTCCGTCCGGCCGGGATGTGGCAGTAACCCGGCCCCGGAACTTCGTTCGCAAGCCGACGCATCACGACAAGCTTTGCCTCGTCGACGCCGACAACGAACAGATCAATCTTTCGCGCGTTCTTGCCGGACTGCTTCCGCTGCATCTTCTCGACGATCGGTCGACCCCACCCGCCAACGCCCTTGATGCCGAACAGGCGGCGCCCCGTCTTCCCGCGCAGGTAGTCATAGGCGCACTGCGTATAACCCTTGTTGCCGCCGGTATCCAGGCACGCGGCCATGATCGGCATGGGTGCGCCGGTTTCATGCTGGTACGTCCCGACGAGGAACGCGTCCAGGTCGTCCCATACGTCGCCAGCAAGCGGGTCACCCCACAGGACGCGATAGTCGACGCTCCAACTTTCCTCGCCCTCGCCCCACGCGACGACCTCAACTTCCAGTCGGTCCGGCTGCATGTCGATGCCGGCTGTCAGATACACGCCATCCATCGGAACTTCAGCGGCGAACGGCAGCGCGCGCGCCTCAAGCGTTGTCGGGTCGGCCTTGTCGCCAGCCTCTTCGTACGTCTCGGACAGCGACACGTTCGCGAACGTCTGCAGATCGTCGGTCTTCAGCTTGTCCAGGTAGTCGCGCACGATGTCGCCGAGCTTGCGCATCGTCGAATACGCTTCCCACAAGTGATAGGACGCGTGCCCCTTGAACGGCTTCGCCGCGATCCAGCCCGCACCATTGGCCTCGGCGGTGCGAATGGCCGCGATGCGCTGGCCGTCATTCCACGTCGCCGCGCACGACTCGCATCGGTATGCGGCCGTCTGCGGCTGGTGGTCGTCGTGCGCGTTGTCTTCCAGCGCATCGGCAAGGCACGTCGACATGCGGCCGATCCACGTCACGTTTTCCCAGCGCATCGCCTGGCGCGCTTCGCAGTGCGGGCAGATGACATGGAATCGACGCTGGTCGCCAGCTTCGAATGATTCGTCGATGTAGCTCGCGCCGGTGATTGTCGGCGTGCTGATTTCGAAGAGGAATCGGTCGTCGCCGAACGTGGCCGAGCGCTGCCACAGCAGGCCGACCGGATGCCCCTCGGGCGACCGCGCATAGCCGTCTACTTCATCGCACCCGATGAACGGCGCCGACCGACCGCGCATCGTCTTCGGCGAGCCCGACCACGCCATCATCAAGAAGCCGCCAGGGTACGACTTCATCCGCTGGTTGTTGACGCCCTCGCGCCCGCGCGGCTTGGCGATGCGTCGCGCGATGCCTGGTGACGCCTCGACAAGCGGATTGAACTTCGTCTCAAGCCATGTCTGCGCGTCGCCCTGGCTCGGCTGCATCATCATCTGCGACCGTGGCCGCATGTCGATTGCGTAGCCTTGGATGCACAGCAGCGTCAACGTTTTGCCGATCTGCGCGCCCCACTTCAGCGTGACGCGGTAGCAATCCGGGTTAACAAACTGGTCCATCGGCTCGCGCTGGTACGGCGCGTTTGCGATGCGGTACGGGCCGGGTATCGCGTTACCCGTAGGGATGCGGACGTTCGCTTCCGCCCATGCACTCGGCGGAAGGTCCGGCGGCGGCTTGAGCATCGCCAGTGCGGTGCGCACAGCGCGAGCGATGCCGGCGTGGTTGGCGAACGCGCGAGTATCAAGCATCGTCGTCGCCGTCGTCTTCGCCGCTGTCGTCTTCGGTTAAATCCATTTCCGAAAGGCACTCAAGCGAGGAATCGACTTCAGCCAACAGGATTCGCTTGAACGCGCGGTCGTCGGTTTCGCCGATCAGCTGCGACGCGCAGCGCGTGACGAATGAACCGCGCAAGTTACTTTGAAGCTCGGCAAGGATGCGCGCCCAGATGCGCTCCATTGCATCGACGGGCGCCAGCTCGCCCATTTCCTTCAGCAGCTCAAGCTCGGCCATCTTCGCTTCAGCGGACAGCTTCCGCCGCTTCAGCGCGGCGTCGTCCTGAACATCCTGGCCGCCAGCTTCGTCGGCTGCGCGCTGCTCTCGCCACCGCATGACGTCGGCGGTGTCGAAAATCCATTCCTTACCGGCGGCGCCGCGCTGGTCAAAAGGGCAACCGGCACGCAACCAGGCATCGACCGTCGGCAGCGATATGCCGAACACGCCCGCTAGTTGCTTCCGGTTTACCTTCTGACCAGCACCCTTCGCCATGCCCTGCCTGTGTTTCGACTATCTGGACGAAAACAGAAAACCCGTTTTCGAAGGCCTCGCACACTGCAATATCTGCGGTGTCA
>Ga0157371_10002395_pt1 | contig 17952 bp, 15 predicted proteins | sample C45metaG_FD_113462 | JGI IMG/M metagenome (GOLD analysis project Ga0157371, IMG submission 113462) | Corn rhizosphere microbial communities from Kellogg Biological Station, Michigan, USA - C4-5 metaG | ecosystem: Host-associated > Plants > Roots > Rhizosphere > Soil | place: USA: Michigan...
GACAACTGGGTGGTGACCGGACGGCTGCGCAAGCTGGCGCGCATCCTGGTGCTGGGCCGGCTGACCCGGGTGCAATTCTCCAAGCCGCTGTCCCTGGGCGAACTGGCCAGCCAGCGCCCCGATCCGCAGCGGCTGGAGCGCCTGGTGATGCGCCGGCTGCGCATCCACTTCCGCAACGTGCGCCAGGCGGTGATCGGCCCGGACCTGTCGCACCGCCGTACCCTGCTGCGCGGCCTGCTGCGGGCCCCCCAGGTACGGGCGACCATCGCCCATGAAATCGCCCAGCGCAAGGCCACCCCCGGGCGCATCGAGGACGAGGCAGCGCACTATGCGCGGGAGATCGCCTCGGACTTCTCCTATCCGGTGGTGCGCTGCCTGGACGTCGGCCTGCGCTGGTTCTGGAACAGCATCTACGACGGCGTCAAGGTCAGCCACATCGAGCGGATCCAGGAGATGGCGCCCGGCCACACCGTGGTCTACGTGCCTTGCCACCGCAGCCACATCGACTACCTGCTGCTGTCCTACCTGCTGTTCCAGAACGGCCTGACTCCACCGCACATCGCCGCCGGCATCAACCTGGACATGCCGGTGGTGGGCAATATCCTCAGACGCGGCGGCGCCTTCTTCATGAGGCGCAGCTTCAAGGGCAACGCCCTCTATGCGGCGGTGTTCAACGAATACCTGCACAGCCTGTTCAGCCGCGGCTTCTCCACCGAATACTTCGTCGAGGGTGGCCGCTCGCGCACCGGGCGCACCCTGCAGCCGCGCACCGGCATGCTGGCCATGACCCTGCGCAGCTTCCTGCGCGATTCCCGCCGGCCCATCGTCTTCGTACCGGTCTACATCGGCTACGAGAAGGTCTTCGAGGGCCGCACCTACCTGGGTGAATTGCGCGGCGCGGCCAAGAAGAAGGAATCCATCTTCGATCTGCTCAAGGTCTTCGGTGCCCTGCGCCAGCGCTTCGGCCGGGTCTGGGTCAATTTCGGCGAGCCCATTCCCCTGCAGAGCTTCCTCGATGCGCGGCGTCCCGGCTGGCGCGACGAACCCCTCGACGAAGACCTGAAACCCGCCTGGTTCAACCCGGTCACCCACGAATTGGGCGAGCGGGTGGTACGCCGCATCAACGCCGCCGCGGCGGTCACGCCGGTCAACCTGGTGGCCCTGGCGCTGCTCTCGACCCATCGCCAGGCCCTCGACGAAGGCGCCCTGGTGCGCGCCATCGACCTCTATCTGGATCTGCTGCGGCGGGTGCCCTATTCCACCAGCGTCACCCTGCCCGAGGGCGACGGCCAGGCGATCATCGAAGAGGTACGCGCCCTGGGTTTCCTCGCCGAGCAGCAGGATGCCCTGGGGCGCATCCTCTACCTGGACGAGCAGAACGCGGTCTTGATGACCTACTACCGCAACAACGTCCTGCACCTCTTCGCCATTCCGGCGCTGATCGCCAGCTTCTTCCAGAACACCGGGCGGATGACCCGCGAGCTGATCCACCGCTTCGCCCTGGCGCTCTATCCCTATCTGCAGGCCGAGTTGTTCATCCACTGGGAGCGCGACGAGCTGCCCCTGGTGCTGGACGGCTGGCTGGAGGCGATGGTGGAGCGGGGCCTGCTGCGCATCGAGGACGATGTCTTCGTCCGCGCCGCGCCCAGCTCACGGCAATTCGTCCGCCTCACCCTGCTGGCGCGGGCCATCCTGCAAACCCTGCAGCGCTACTACATGACCACCGCGCTGATCCTCAATCACGGCCAGAACAGCCTGACCGCGCCGCAGTTGGAGGAGCTCTGCACGGTGATGGCCCAACGGCTGTCGGTCCTGCACGGCCTCAATGCGCCGGAGTTCTTCGACAAGTCGCTGTTCCGCCACTTCATCCAGACGCTGCTGGCCGAAGGGGTGCTGCGCAAGGCCGACGACGGCACCCTGGGCCATCACGAATTGCTTGGCGAACTGGCCGAAGGTGCCGGCAAGCGGGTGCTGCCAGCGGAAATTCGCCTGTCGATCCGCCAGGTGGCCCTGGATAGACCCGACGACCCAGACCTGCCGGAGCCTGAATCACCCATCGTCGCCGGCAACTAAGCCGGCGTCCATGGGTCACAGCAGTCGATTTCAGCCCAGGATCTACCCATGAAAAGAATCGCCACCCTGCTCGCCACCTCGCTGTTGCTCAGCGCCTGTAGCGGGCTGCGCCCCGGTCCCGCGACGCCACCCCCACCGAGCGGCCAGCCGCTGCCACCCACCGAGCAGCCGCAGACCACCCCCCCCGGCGTGCCGGCCCAGCCGAGCATGACCAGCCTCAGCGGCCAGGCCACCTTTACCGCCAACGAGCCGGTGCCGCCCACCGCCAAGCTCACCGTCAGCCTCTACAGCGCCAGTGCCGGCGACACCCCTGCCGGTCGCCTGGCCCAGCGCACCCTGTTCGTCAAGCAGCAAGGCCAGGTTCCCTTCCGCCTCGACTACGCCCCGGCCAAGGTCAAGAGTGGCGAACGCTACCTGCTCAGTGGCCGCATCCTGCTCGGCGGTCGCCCCCTGTACCTGACCCAGGAGCCGGTGGTGGTGGACCTGAGCAGCGGTGGCGAGGTGGAGTTGCCGCTGCAGCCGGTGCGCTGAGTCGCCGCGGCGACGTGCTAGGATCGACGCCTTCGTTCTTCTCCGCTCCTCGTCGAGGTGTGCCTTGATCCCCCGTCTCGCCATCAAGCGCTACCAAGGCGAACACCAGCCCCACGCCCATGCCTTCGCCCAACTGGTATTGCCCATCCAGGGCGGCATGGAGCTGGAGGTGGAGGGACGCCCTGGGGCACGTCTGCATACCGGTCTGGCAGCCCTGGTCGCGCCCGGGTGCGATCACGCCCAGCTCTCGGCGCCGGACAGCCGCTTCCTGGTGATCGACTGTGCCAGCGACTGGCTGCCCGCCCAGACCCTGGATCGCGCGCGACATCAGCCTGGCCTGGCGATTCCGCCAGCGACGCGCCAGCTGATCGCCTTCGCCGAACTGACCCCAGCTGACGCCCTCGCCCAGCACGCACCCGAACTCATCCGCCTGCTGCTCGCTTCGCTTACCGCGGCCCCGGCAGCCTCGGCCTTCGACCGACTGTTGGCGCAGGTGGAAGCCCAGCCCGCGGGTGACTGGAACAATGCGGCCATGGCCCGCCTGGCGGGCCTGGGGCTGACGCGGCTGCACCTGCTCTTCCACGAGCGTTTCGCCCAGACGCCCCAGGCCTGGCTGACCGATCTGCGGCTGCGCCAGGCCCAGCGTTGGCTGGGCGACAGCCGCCTGCCCATCGCCGAGATCGCCCTGCGCGTCGGCTTTTCCGATCAGGCTGCCCTGACCCGCGCCATGACCCGCCGCCAGGGCATCACTCCAGCCGCCTGGCGGCGCGCTCGCCGAGCGCCTTAACGCCTGCCTGGGTAAAGAAGAGCGCAGCCTCGGGCAAGACCTGTCGTCTCGGACGCCACCAGACTGATAGCCATTCGGTAGCGGTGGGCGACATGAACGAACGTGGGATTTCGGCGGCCGGAATCGGCTATGGCATGGCCGCGGGTCTGAGCTGGGGGGTGATCTTTCTCGCTCCAGCCCTGGTCCCCGAGCTGAGCGGCGCCCAGTTCGCCGTGCTGCGCTTTCTCTGTTATGGCCTGATCGCGCTGGCGCTGCTCCTGCCGCGCTGGCGGCGGCTGCGCGCGCAACTGACCCGTCGGGACGGGATACAGCTGTTCTGGCTCAGCCTGATCGGCAACCTGGGCTACTACGCCCTGGTCGGGGTGGGCGTGCAGCAAGCCGGCATCGCGGCGACCAGCCTGATCGTCGGCCTGATCCCGCTGCTGGTCGCCCTCGCCGGGCGTCGCGACGCCGGCGCCGTGGGTTTCGGCCGCCTCTGGCCGTCGCTTGGCTGCGCACTGCTCGGCGTGGCCCTGATCAGTTACGAGGCACTCGCCGCCACGGCCCTCGGGGACCGCCCTGTCCTGGGCCTGCTCTGCGCCTGCGGGGCCTTGCTGGCCTGGAGCTGGTTCGCGGTGGTCAACACCCGCCAGTTGGCCGTGACCACCATCGGCAGCCACGACTGGGCGCTGCTGCTAGGCGGGGTGACCGGCATCCAGGCACTGCTCGCTGCACCTTTTCTGCTGGGGCCGGACCTGCTGGTGCGCGCGCCGCAGGACTGGTTGCAGCCGCTGCGGGTGGCCGCCGGTGTGGCGCTGCTCGCCTCCGTGGTCGGCGGTTTCTGCTGGAACCAGGCCAGTCGCCGCCTGCCGCTGACCCTGAGCGGCCAGGCCATCGTCATCGAAACGCTGTCTGCGCTGCTGTACGGCTTTCTCTGGCAATGGCGATGGCCGACGCTGCTGGAAACCCTGGCTATCGGCCTGCTGGTGGTAGGGGTGGTCTGGTGCCTGAGATGCCACCGGCAGCCTGCCCCGGCCAGCGCGCCAGCCGGGGCGGCGTGCTAGCGGCACTGCCCTAGAACAGCCGGGTGATCTCGGCCAGGCTGAGCACGATGAACAGCGCCGCGGCCAGGCCTAGCAGGCCGTTGGACAGCCAGCCCGAACGCCACTCCTGGGGCACCCGCTTGGAGTTGAGCAACCAGATCAGCGTCAACGCCAGGAAGGGCATGAAGAAGGCGCCAAAGGCGCCGTAGGCGATGATCAGCCCGAAGGGGCGGCCCAGCAGCAGCAGGAGCATCGGCGGAAAGGTCAGCCAGAGCACATAGAAGCGGAAGGCCGGGGTCTTCTCCAGATCACCCCGGTCGCCGGTGCCACCGGTGGCCTGGCGGACGAAGTCGGCGAACAGCAGAGAAACGCCATGCCAGACGCCCAGGATCGAGGAAAAGGTGGTCGCTGCGAAGCCGATCAGGAACACCGCCGAGACCACCGGGCCGAAGCGGTCCTCCAGCACCTGATCCAGGTCGAGCAGGCCGCGATCGCCGCTGGCCAGGGTGATCTGCGCGGTATACAGCAACTCGGCGCCGACGATGAGCATGGCCACGACGAAGATGCCGGTGGCGATGTAGGCCACCTGATTGTCCAGGCGCATCACCCCCATCCACGCGGGAGTGCGCCAGCCCTTGGCGTTCACCCAGTAGCCATAGGCGGCCATGGTGATGGTGCCGCCGACCCCGCCGATGAGGCCCAGGGTATAGATGGCCGAGCCCTCCGGGATGGTCGGCACCAGGCCGGTGATGGCATGGCCCAGATTGGGCCCCACCAGGATGGCCAGCCCCACCACCACCACGAACATCACGCCGATGAAGAACTTCATCGCCGCCTCGAACACCGCATAGCGATTGAGCAACACGAAGACCGCGCCGGCGATGCCCGACAGGGCGCCCCAGGCCCAGAACGGCAGGACATCCGGGAACAGCGCGGCCAGCGGCAAGGCTGTGGCGCTCATGGCCGTGCCGCCGTAGACGAAGCCCCAGAGCACGATGTAGATGCCAAAGTACCAATAGGTCCAGATGCCCATGGAGCGCCAGCCTTCGAGCATGGTCGAGCCGGTGGCCAGGTGATAGCGGGCGGAGCCTTCGGCCAGGGCGATCTTGACGATGCAGCCCACCACCGCGGCCCAGAGCAGGGCATAGCCGAAGCGCGAGCCGGCGATGAGGGTGGCGACCAGATCGCCGGCACCGACCCCGGTCACGGCGACCACGATGCCCGGGCCCACCAGCTTCCAGCGCGCCAGGGTACCGCGAGGCGGTTGCGACGGATCGCTCGCCGAGGGGGCGGGCGCGACCTTGTTGTTGTTTTCGGTCATGAGCTCTCTCCGGTGCGGGGACGTCACCCCGACTGTCCCGGATGACCGGTCGGTCAACAAGCACCAGAGGATTACAAGGTGTAAGAGCTGCGTCGGCCCTAGGCGAGTGGCGGCAGGGCCCAGTCGATGGGGGTGAGGCCGGCGTTGCGCAGGAATTCGTTGGTGCGGCCGAAATGACCGTTGCCGATGAAGCCGCGGTGAGCGGACAGCGGTGAAGGATGCGCCGACTTGAGGATCAGGTGCTTCTGGGGATCGATGAGCGCCTGCTTGCTCTGGGCATGACTGCCCCAGAGCAGGAACACCAAGTTCTCCCGCTCGGCGCTGACCACCTCGATGATGCGATCGGTGAATCTCTGCCAGCCGGCCTTGGCGTGGGAACCGGCGTTGGCCTGCTCCACCGTCAGGGAGGTGTTGAGCAGCAGTACGCCCTGCTCGGCCCAGTGCTGCAGGTAGCCGTGGTTGGGGATGGGCAGGTTCAGGTCGCGCTTGAGCTCCTTGAAGATGTTCTGCAGCGAGGGCGGCGCCGGTACGCCGGGCTGCACTGAAAAGCTCAGGCCGTGGGCCTGGCCCGGACCGTGATAGGGATCCTGGCCGAGGATGACCACCCTGACCTGATCCAAAGGGGTGGTATTAAGGGCATTGAAGATCAAGGAACCGGGCGGATAAATGACCTTGCCCGCAGCCTTCTCGCGCCTGAGGAATTCGCTCAGCTGGCGCATGTAGGGCTGCTCGAATTCGTCGCGCAGCGCGGCTTTCCATTGGGGGTCGAGCTTGATGCGATCGTCGTCCACGATGCGAGGCTTCCTGGTCAAGACAAGGGCAGCACCCTAGAAAAGCCGGCTGGTCCTGTCAAACCCGCTACCAACGCGGACCGTAGCGCGGACCCCAGCCGGGTGGGCCATACCCCGGACGCGGCCCCCAGCCCGGGCCCGGCCCCCAGTGGGGCGGCGGCGGAGGACCCGGCCGATAGTAGTAGCCGTAGCCATAGGGCCGCACGATGACCGCGGGCGGCGGATAGGCCGGCGTGCCGTAGAAGACCGCCGCGGGTGGCGCCGGACGGCTGTAATAGCGCGGGGTCGTGTCGTAGACGGTGCAGCCGGTGAAGGTCAGGGCACAGAGCGACGCCAAGAGGAAATGGCGCATGGGGGGTCTCTCCAGAACGGCCCGGATGGGCCTGGAGAAAGCTTAAGCCGCGCCCGCCGCTCGCGCTCGATTATCGTGCGTTCATTCAGCCGGGATTAAGAGACCCGGGTCCGCCCCTTCCTGTTCTGCAAGGTAATCCCGCAGGCGTTCCTGCAGATGGGGCACGCCCTGGGGATGGGCGAGGAAGTCGACGATGCCCATCAGTTGCCAGTGCTGGCCTTCGTCGCCGAAACGGATGGCGGCGATGTCGGCAGGCTGCAACTGCCCGGCGAACAGCCAACTGGGCAGATAGCCGGGCTGGCGCGGCGGATAGCACCGCCCCCAGGTCAGTCGCGCTTCGTCCAGCACCAGGCCGAACTCCTCCTCCAGCTCGCGCAGGGCGCAGCGCTCGGGCGTCTCGCCGTCTTCGCGCCCACCACCGGGCAGGTCCCAGAGGGCGGGCCAGGGAATGTCGGGCTTGTCGTCGCGCTGATAGACCAGGAGCTGGTCAGCGCAGAGCAGCGCCAGCTTGGCGCCGTTGAAGGCTTCACGGGACATGACAGGGCTTCCAGTGGCGACGGGAAGACCGCGTGGCCTCCCCGTTTGGGCTCAATAACCGAGTTGCTTGAGCAACGCACCCGGCTCCTGCTTGACCGGCCGCTGGTAGAACTTCAGCAGTTCAGCGCTGCGGTTGGTGAAGAAGCCATCCACGCCCCGCGGCGCCAGGCGGGCATAGTCCACGGCCGAGTCCACGGTATAGGCATGCACCAGCAGGCCGCGCTCATGGGCGACGTCGTTCATCCAGGGCTTCACCAGGTCCGCATAGCTCTGGTCGCCGCCCTCCTCCAGGGCCGCCGAGGGGCCGATGCCGATGGCGCCATGGGCCTTGGCCCACTCGATCCAGGCGGTGAAATCACCCTCGGAGCGCACCTGCTGCTTGGCGTAGTAGGCCGCCTTGCTGGCCTCGCCCGATTCGGCGTAGCTCGGCCCGGGCTTGGCCGGGATGTAGTCGTCGCCCAGCCACAGCAGCAGGATCTTCGGCGTCTTGGGCATCTCCTTCTGCAGCAACTCCAGGCTGCTCTTCTCGAAGGTCTGCAGGATCACCCGCCCAGGCATGGCGGCGACGCCGGTGGCACCGGCCTTGGGCTGGCCGAGCCAGCCGCGCTGGCTCAGCTTGACCTTGAGATCGCGCTCGATACCGGGAAACAGCTTGGGCTGCTTGGTCTCGATGTAGAGGCCCGGCTTGTTGCGACCGCCTTCGGCGATGTCGATGACCTCGTCGAGGGTGAGGATCTTGAGTCCGGCGAATGTCGGCCGGGCGCGGTCGGGATGGGCCTGGTTGAACCAGCTGCCGGCGTCCAGGGACTTGAGTTCGGCCAGGGTGAACTGGCTGACCGGCGCCTTGGCGCGGTCGGGGAAACGCTTGGCGACGTCGGTGGTACGCTCCAGGGTGTCATCGTGCAGGGCGATAAGCTGGCCGTCCTTGGTGCGCTGCAGGTCGAGCTCCAGGTAGTCGGCGCCCAGTTCCCGCGCCACCAGATAGGCCGGGGCGGTGGATTCAGGGGCGTCGAAGGACGCGCCGCGATGGGCGATCACCGCCGGCCAGGGAATGCCGGCCTGGCGGGCCAGGGTCTGGCCGACATCGGCCTCGGCGGCCAGGGCCAGCTGGCTGACCAGCAGGGTGCCAGGAATCAGGGTACGGATCAGGATGCGCAGAGCGTTTATTGTCATGGGTTCCTCGGGTGGTCCGACGGTTGGCGCTGGGGCCTACTTGAAGATCGCGCGAGCCTGGACAGGATCGATCGCGGCTTCGCGGAGACCGCTGCAGAAGCCTAGTTGAAGGTGGGCGAATGGGGATGTCGACAGACGACTGCCTGTCGTCGAGCCACCGGGCAATGCCCCTCGCCCCCTCTTCAGGGTGCAGACTGCACCTTGGATGCGACATTACGCAGACACCTGGCGCAGGAGACGTTATCCAGGTCGCAATTTCCGGTACTCTGCCGCCCGCTTCGCCCGACGAGATCACCATGGCCGCATCGCCCACCTCCTTCGATCCCACGCGCTGCCCGCTGTGCGGCAAGGCCAATAGCTGCGTCCTGGCTGCCGGTGGCGAGATCCACGACTGCTGGTGCCTGCAGACACCGGTCGATCCCGCAGCCCTGGCGCGCTTGCCCGAAGAAGAGCGCGATCAGCGCTGCCTCTGCCCGGCCTGCGCCGCGGGCGGCGCGAGCGAGCCGCGCTGATGCGCCTGGACCGCTGGCTGGGCAATAGACCCGAGCTGGGCCGCCAATTGGCCCGCCGCCTGCTCGCCGCAGGGCGCGTCCGGGTCAATGGCGCCACCACCCTGCAGGCCGAGCGCGAGGTGTTCGCCTTCGACCGCATCGAGGCCGACGAACGCCTGCTGCAGGAGGGCCCCGGCGGTCGCTACCTGATGCTGCACAAGCCGCGCGGTTGCGTCAGCGCCACCGTCGACGCCCGCCATGCCACGGTGCTGGACTGCCTGGCAGCGGACCAGCGCGCCGACCTGCACCTGGCCGGTCGACTGGACTTCAACACCACCGGCCTGCTGCTGCTGACCAACGATGGCCAGTGGTCGCGCGGCCTGAGTCATCCGCGCCACAAGCAGACCAAGCGCTATCGGGTCACCACCGCCGAGGTCATCCCGGAGCACCTGATCGAGGCCTTCGCCGCAGGACTCTACTTCGCCTACGAAGACCTGGTCACCCAGCCCGCCCAGTTGGAGCTGCTGGATCAGCACAGCGCCTACCTGACCCTGGTCGAGGGCCGCTATCACCAGGTCAAGCGCATGTTCGGTCGTTTCGGTATCGAGGTCGTCGCCCTGCATCGCGACCGCATCGGCGACCTGGCGCTGGATCCGGCGCTGGCCGAAGGCAGCTATCGCGCCCTGACCGCGGACGAGGTGGCGCTGCTGCGTCCGGCGGATTAGCGGAACAGGATCTCGCGGACACCGGTCGGGATGCAGACGCACCACCCGAAGTCTTCCCATGCGTATCGACCTCCCTTCCCTCGGTTTTGGCGGCACCCCACCGGGCAAGCTGTTCCGCGAATGCGAATACCGCGGCGTTGGTATCCTGGTGGGCGACCCTTCAATTCCGTCCTGCTCGCCGGTGGCAGGCACTACGACCATGCCGAAGCCGAGCCGGCCCTGCGCCCCAAGGTCGAGCGGATCGCGGGTGTTTGCCAGGATCACGGCGTGGACATCCGCGCCGCGGTCCGGCAGAACGCCGAATTGCTGCGGGCGCCGATCCCTGCCGCCTTCTGGCGCAACCTGCGCGAGATCGGCGTGCTGCCCGAGGATGCACCGACGCCAGCGTGAGCCGTGGAGCCGGTCCAACGTCCGCTGCGCCTCGGCCAAACGACGTTGAAAATGCCTTGTCTGTTCCTGGCTCGCGCGACGTTGCCCAGGCTCTAAAGGAGCGGCTGTGCTAGGCTCGCCGCCCTGTTTTCCACCCTGTCCGCCGCCATGACCTCGCCCCGCCGTCCCCTGCCTGGCCGCCCCGCGCCCCTGCATCCCCGCAACCGACACAAGGGCAGCTATGACTTTCCGGCCTTGATGCGTACGAGCCCGGCGCTCAGGCCGTTCGTGGCGCCGACGCCGCGGGGCAATCTGTCCATCGACTTCACCGATCCCCAGGCGGTCCGGGCGCTCAACCGGGCCTTGCTGGCGCTGCACCATGGCGTGCGCGACTGGGACATCCCCGCCGATTTCCTCTGTCCGCCGATTCCTGGGCGAGCCGATTACCTGCACCACCTGGCCGATCTGCTGGCCGAGGGCAATGGCGGCCGGATTCCCCGCGGCGCGACGACGCGACTGCTGGATGTGGGCACGGGCGCCAACGGCGTCTATCCGCTGATCGGCTTCAAGGAATATGGCTGGCACTTCGTCGGCAGTGACATCGCCCCCGCGGCACTGGACGCCTTCGGGCGTACCCTGGCTGCCAATCCGGATTGCGCGGCCGCCATCGAGTTGCGGCGCCAGCCAGACCCCCAGGCGATCTTTGCCGGGATCCTGAGGCCCGGGGAGCGCTACGCGGCCACCCTGTGCAATCCACCCTTCCATGCCAGCCCCGATGACGCCGTGCGCGGCAGCCGGCGCAAATGGAAGAACCTGGGCAAGACCACCGGCAAGGCGGTGCCGCTGCTCAACTTCGGTGGCCAGGCGGCCGAACTCTGGTGTCCGGGGGGCGAAGCGGCCTTCATCGAGCGGATGATCGGCGAGAGCCGGGCCTGCGCGAGCCAGGTCGGCTGGTTCACCTGCCTGGTCTCCAAGGCCAGCAACCTGCCGCCACTGCAGGCGGCGCTGCGCCATGAACAGGCCCGCGAGATCCGCGTCGTGGCCATGGCCCAGGGCCAGAAGCAGAGTCGCTTTCTCGCTTGGCGCTTCGGCTAACCGATCCGCCCGCCGGGTACGGCGAAACACGACCCTTCAGCGGCTTTCCGACCGATTTCGTCGGTACTGCGCCCTGCCTTCGCGCCAGCGCGCAAGACCCGCTCGACTCGCCTGGGTGGGCATTCAGCAGGGCTTCGACCTGAGTCGCGGAGGATTAGACTAAAGGCTAATAGCCAAAACCTGCGAACTTCGCTCTAGGAATCCAGAGCCCTTCTCATTAAAATGCCGGCCAACAAAAACGCCACGCGCACGCAGCCGTACCCGAGACCTCTGTCTCCGGTCAGCCGCGATCAAGGCCGCGCCATGCGTTTTTGCTCCGACTCCTCCGGTGACGCACAAGAGAGGGGCGGTGGAGGGACAAGAACCTGCCCTTGCGTGTTTCCGGCTGCATTCTGCCTTGCCCACTGCACATCCCCCCATGTGCCATGGTGCCGCACCGCACCGAAACTCGATAAGCAGACCCAGCTTCTATCGATTGAGAGACCACATGCTGAAGAAAATGACTGGCGCGCTGCTTGGCGTCGCCATCGCCTCCGCCCTGGGCACCGCACAGGCCGCAGACACCAAGAAGGTCGACGTCCTGCTGATCGGCGGCGGCATCATGAGCTCCACCCTGGGCATCTGGCTGAACGAGCTGGAGCCGACCTGGACCATGGAAATGGTCGAGCGCCTGGACCAGGTCGCCGACGAGAGCTCCAACGGCTGGAACAACGCCGGTACCGGCCACTCCGCCCTGGCCGAGCTGAACTACACCCCCGAGGACAAGGACGGCAAGGTCACCATCGCCAAGGCCATCGAGATCAACGAAGCCTTCCAGGTCTCCCGGCAATTCTGGTCCTGGCAGGTCAAGAACGGCGTCCTCAAGGATCCGAAGAGCTTCATCAACAGCACCCCGCACATGAGCTTCGTCTGGGGTGACGACAACATCGCCTTCCTGAAGAAGCGCTATGAAGCGCTCAAAGCCAGCCCGCTGTTCTCCGGCATGCAGTACTCCGAGGATCCCGCGCAGATCAAGCAGTGGGTTCCGCTGATGATGGAAGGCCGTGATCCCAAGCAGAAGATCGCCGCCACCTGGAGTCCGCTGGGCACCGACGTCAACTTCGGCGAGATCACCCGCCAGTTCGCCGCCAACCTGCAGTCCAAGCCCAACTTCACGCTGAACCTGTCCAGCGAAGTCGAGAACATCACCCGCAATGCCGACGGCAGCTGGCGCGTGGAGTACAAGAACCTCAAGGACGGCAAGATCACCGAGACCGACGCCAAGTTCGTCTTCATCGGTGCCGGCGGCGGTGCCCTGCACCTGCTGCAGAAGTCGGGCATCCCCGAAGCCAACGACTACGCCGGCTTCCCGGTGGGCGGCTCCTTCCTGGTCACCGACAATCCCGAGATCGCCCAGCAGCACCTGGCCAAGGCCTATGGCAAGGCGTCGGTCGGCGCGCCGCCGATGTCGGTGCCGCACCTGGACACCCGTGTGCTCGACGGCAAGCGCGTGATCCTGTTCGGGCCCTTCGCCACCTTCTCCACCAAGTTCCTCAAGCAGGGTTCCTACCTGGACCTGCTGACCAGCACCAACACCCACAACGCCTGGCCGATGGTCCGCGTGGGCGTGGCCGAATACCCGCTGGTGGAATACCTCGCCGGTCAGCTGATGCTGTCAGATGACGATCGCATGGCCGCCCTGCGCGAGTACTTCCCCAACGCCAAGAAGGAAGACTGGCGCCTGTGGCAAGCCGGTCAGCGCGTGCAGATCATCAAGCGCGACGCCGACAAGGGTGGCGTGCTGAAGCTGGGCACCGAGATCGTCGCCGCCAAGGACGGCAGCATCGCCGGCCTGCTGGGTGCCTCCCCGGGTGCCTCCACCGCCGCGCCCATCATGCTGAGCGTGCTGGAGAAGGTGTTCAAGGACAAGGTCGCGACCCCGGAGTGGCAAGCCAAGCTGCACCAGATCGTGCCCAGCTACGGCACCAAGCTCAACAGCGACCCCGCGCGCGTGCAGCAGGAGTGGAACTACACCGCCGAAGTCCTGCAACTGGCCACCCCACCGGTCGCCACCGGTGCCCAGAACGCCAAGGCCACCGTCAGCGCGCCGCGCGCCGACAAGGCCGCCAACGACATGGCGCTGTAAATCGCTGCCGGGCCCGCTGCCCCCGTGGCCGGCCCTCGCGATGACCAAAGGCCCCAGCCGATCCGGCGTGGGGCTTTTTTTCGCGCTCCACCCGAGATAGAGCCCCTGTCTCCGGCCAGGCCCTGCGACGAAAACCGTAACGGCATGAATCTTTTCCCGCCAGACAGGCACTAAAACTGCAGCGATATGCCGAGGCAGGTCATTGCACGCCACAATGGTGATCTATCCTCGAGCCTCAACCGTTACCTGAATCTGGAGACACGATGACGGCACATCCCGCCCCGGGCATCCTGCATACCCGAGAAGGCCAGCGCCTGGCTGATACCGACGCCGCCGCCTGGCGGCAGTGGGGGCCCTACCTGAGCGAGCGCCAGTGGGCCACGGTCCGTGAAGACTACAGCGCCGATGGCGACGCCTGGCGCTACTTCCCCCATGACCATGCCCGCAGCCGCGCCTATCGCTGGGGCGAGGACGGCCTCGCCGGCTTCTGCGACAAGGCCCAACAATGGTGCCTGGGCCTCGCCCTGTGGAACGAACGCGACCCCTTCCTCAAGGAACGCCTGTTCGGCCTGACCAACGCCGAAGGCAACCATGGCGAAGACGTCAAGGAGCTGTATTTCTACCTGGACGGCGTGCCGAGCCATGCCTACCAGAAGATGCTCTACAAGTATCCCCACGCCGCCTTTCCCTATGCCCAGCTGGTGGAAGAGAACGCCCGGCGCGGCTTGGAGGAGCGCGAGTACGAGATCCTCGATACCGGCGTCTTTGCCGAGGATCGCTATTTCGACGTCACCGTCGAATACGCCAAGCACACCCCCGACGACATCCTCATGCGGGTGACGGTGGAAAACCGCGGCACCGAGCGCGCCAGCCTGCGGGTGCTGCCGCAGATCTGGTCGCGCAACACCTGGGCCTGGACCGGCACCCCGCCTCGCGCCATGCTCAGCCTGGAAGGCGAGCAGCTCCGCGCCAGCTACTTCGACCGCGCCGACCTGATCGTCAGCGCCTGGGGGCCGCGCGAAGCCGAATGGCTGTTCTGCAACAACGAAACCAACCTGCCGCTCCTCACGGGCGAAGCCGCCGAAGGCCCCTTCAAGGACGGTATCAACGACTACGTGGTGAAGGGCGCCCGGGAAGCGGTCCGTCGCGATTTCGGCAGCAAGGCCGCGGCCCACTTCGCCCTGGAACTGGACGGCGGCGCCAAGACCGTGGTCTACCTGCGCCTCGCGCCGACCAACGCCCTCGCGGTGGACGCCGATGCCGTGTTCGAGACACGCATCGCCGAGACCGACGCCTTCTACGCCGCCTTGCAGGAAAAGATCACCGATCCCGACGCCCGCCTGGTGCAGCGCCAGGCCCTGGCCGGCCTACTGTGGTCCAAGCAGCTCTACTACTTCGAGGTCAATCGCTGGCTCAACGGCGATCCGGCCCAGCCCACCCCGCCGAAGCAGCGCGAGGGTATCCGCAATGGCCACTGGCGGCACCTGCTCAACTTCGACATCGTCTCCATGCCGGACAAATGGGAGTACCCCTGGTACGCCTCCTGGGACCTGGCCTTCCAGGCGGTGGCCTACGCCCTGATCGATCCCGGCTTCGCCAAGCAGCAGTTGCTGCTGCTGGTGAAGGACAGATTCATGCATCCCAATGGCCAGTTGCCGGCCTACGAATGGAATTTCGAGGACGCCAACCCGCCGGTACACGCCTGGGCCACCTGGCACGTCTACCTGCAGGACAAGTCCCTCACCGGCGTCGGTGACCGGGTCTTCCTCGAGCGGGTCTTCCACAAGCTGCTGCTGAACTTCTCCTGGTGGATCAACCGCAAGGACGCCGAGGGCCGCAACATCTTCCAGGGCGGCTTCCTCGGCCTGGACAACATCGCCCTGTTCGACCGCTCCGCGCCGCTGCCCCCCGGCTACCACCTGGACCAGGCCGACGGCACCGCCTGGATGGCCGCCTACGCCCTGGACCTGATGCGCATCGCCCTGGAGCTGGCCAAGGAAAATCCGGTCTACGTCGATCTCGGCATCAAGTTCTTCGAGCACTTCCTGCACATCGCCAACGCCATCAACCACAGCGATAACCGCGAAGACGGCCTCTGGGACGAACAGGACGAATTCTTCTACGACGTGCTGCACAAGGCGGATGGCAGCGCCGAGCCGCTGCGCCTGAGGTCCATCGTCGGCCTCATCCCGCTATTCGCGGTGCAGGTGCTGGAACAGCGCGAGCACGAGGGCCTGCCCGGTCTGGGCGGGCGCCTGCGTGGCTTCCTGCGCCAGCGTCCGGACCTCGCCCGCCTGGTTTCGCGCTGGACCGAACCCGGCCAGGGCAATAGATTCCTGCTTTCGCTGCTGCGCGGCCATCGCACCAAGCTGCTGCTCAAGCGCATGCTGGATGACGACGAATTCCTGTCCGAGTACGGCATCCGCTCCCTGTCCAAGGCCCACGAGCAGCATCCCTTCGAGATGCGCCAGGCCGACGGCAACCTGCTCAGCGCCCGCTATCAACCGGCGGAATCGGATTCGCGCCTCTATGGCGGCAACTCCAACTGGCGCGGGCCGCTGTGGATGCCGATCAACTACATGCTCATCGAGTCGCTGCACGAATTCCATCGCTACTACGCCGACAGCTTCTCGGTGGAATACCCCAGCGGCTCCGGCTACCTGGCCACCCTGGAAGAAGTCGCCGATGGCCTCAGTCAACGCCTGACCCGGCTGTTCCTCAAGGACGCCGAGGGCAAGCGCCCGAGCATGGTCGACTATCCGCAATTGCAGAACGACCCGCGCAGCCGCGACCTGGTGCTGTTCCACGAGTACTTCCATGGCGAAAACGGCCGCGGACTCGGGGCCTCCCACCAGACTGGCTGGAGCGCCCTGGTGGCGCTCCTGCTACAACCCAGGCGCTAGTCCGCGAACGCCGTGGTGCCGCTTCCGCCCGGCACCGCGGCGAGGCGGCAGTTTTCCTCCGCCCTGCTGGATACTATGCTCTAGCCAGAGATCCCGCCTTCGCGAGCCCGCATGACTCCCCCCGACGACGCCTTGCGTCTCCACGCCCTGAGCGAATTGCAGATTCTCGACAGCGGGGTCGAAGCCGCCTACGAGGACATCGTCGCGCTGGCCTGCCAGCTGACCCGGGCGCCGGTGGCCTTCATCACGCTGGCCGACCGGCACCGACTCTGGTTCAAGGCCTGCCAGGGCATGACGATGACGGAGATGCCGGTCGACACCTCCCTCTGCCACCTGGCGATTCGTACGCCTCGGCAGCCCTTCCTGGTGGAGGATCTGCAAGAGGACCCGCGTGTCGCGCACCTCAGGTCGGCCCCCGGCCTGGAACGAATGCGCGCCTACCTGGGCATCCCCTTGCTCGACCGGCACGGCATCGCCCTCGGCACGCTCTGCGTGATGGACGACCGCGTCCGCCGCTTCGAGGCCGCCCAGGTCGACAACCTGCAACGCCTGGCCCGGCAGGTCACGATGCTGTTCCAGCAACGCCACACCCTGCTCCAGTTGGAAGAGCTGGACATCAACTTTTCCGCCTTCATGAACAACGGCCCCTTCGTGGCCTATATCAAGGACCGCGACTGGCGGTATTCCTATGTCAACGAGCCCTTCCTGCAACAGCTGGCCCTGACCCGCGACGAGATCCTCGGCAAGGACGACTTCAGCATCTGGCCGGAGGCGGCGCCGCGCTTTCGCCAGGTCGACGAGCAGGTGATGAACGAACTCAAGCCGAGTCGCCTCATCGAACGGATGACCGCCCATGATGGCCGGCGCATCTTCTGGCAGTCCTACAAATTTCCCCTGGTGACCCGGCAGGGCATCGCCCTGGCCGGACTGTCGGTGGACGTCACCGAGCATATCGAACAGCAGCACCTGCTGGAGGCCTCGCAGCGGCAATTGCTCGACATGATGCAGGCCGCCGAGCAGCGCAGCGTCACCGACGCCCTGACCGGCCTGTTCAACAGACGCGCCTTCGACCTGCGCCTGGCGGAGCACCTGCTGCGCGCCGAGGAGCAGCACACGCCGCTGTCCATGCTGTTGATCGACGTGGACCACTTCAAGGCCTACAACGACGCCTATGGTCACCAGGCCGGCGATACCGCCCTGCAGACCGTCAGCCAGTTGCTGCTGCAGAGCTGTCGCGACAATGACGCCTGCTTCCGCTATGGCGGCGAGGAATTCGCCATCCTGCTGCCGGGTGCCGATCTCACCGCGGCCCATCTGGTGGCCGAGCGCTGTCGCGCGGCCGTCGCCCACCATGCCTGGTCACGGCGCCCGATCACCCTGAGCGTCGGCCTGGCTACCCATAGGGCCGGGATGGATGCCTACACCCTTACCGAAGGCGCCGACCGGGCGCTCTATGCGGCCAAGGGCGCCGGCCGCAACCGGATCGCCGCGGCGCCCGGACCCGAGTCGTCCGCCAGCCCGGAATGACGCCCAAAACAAAAAACCCGCCGAAGCGGGTTCTTTGTTGCGACCATCCCAACGTCCTGTCAGGCGCCATCCTGGCCTGGTCATCATCCTTGACCTCTGAGCTGCGCATCCTGCGCGGCTGATGGGTGTA
>Ga0157371_10002406_pt1 | contig 17906 bp, 20 predicted proteins | sample C45metaG_FD_113462 | JGI IMG/M metagenome (GOLD analysis project Ga0157371, IMG submission 113462) | Corn rhizosphere microbial communities from Kellogg Biological Station, Michigan, USA - C4-5 metaG | ecosystem: Host-associated > Plants > Roots > Rhizosphere > Soil | place: USA: Michigan...
AAGCAAACTAGGCTATAAACTTTGAATCTTTTTTCGTTGGTAGCGGGAGCTGGATTTGAACCAACGACCTTCGGGTTATGAGCCCGACGAGCTACCAGACTGCTCCATCCCGCATCAACGAAGTGACTTTATACGCCTTAAAGGCAAGTAATACAACCTTTATTCAATATATATCTCAAAAAGCCCTATTTAAGTATTCTATTCACACAATATTTATACTTTTATGCATTGTTTTCAGGTGTGCTTAGAAAAATATAAAAACAGAGAATTTCGGAGTGATTAGATTAAATCTCTTTTGCCAGATCCATAACATCATATTTAGCACCAAACATCGCTAATCTCTATGCCATGACCCAAGTTGTTAAAGAGCAAAGTTGTTTTTAAGCACCTATCAACATATTAAAATTCATAAAAGCCCACCTTTTGATGAGCTTTTAGGTCCATTTGTATTTACTTATACACCCATATCCCTAAAGGGATATTACCAAATAAATGGATAAGTAAAGTAAGAACAATAAACATAGAAAAGAAGAATGCGATGTTTATAGATTTAGATATCATGTAATCACCCTTATTTTATTGTTGTTGCTTTTTTATACACTAATAACGTGAAATTTTCAATCATTAATGTGAATAAATAAATCACATTAAAATCTATCGCTTAGTAAGCTGCTTAAATAGTAAAACATTTTGCAATAATTACTTCTCTCTTTCCTTTTCTTATCGATACTTCCCTGTCTATAAATACCTGTTAAGTATCTATAATAATTTTTGCTATAAAAAAAGACGCTTTAAGCGCCTCACCACAAACTTCATTATTTCCCACTCATTTCAACTTATATTGCTTATTCAGCTACTCAATCTCAAAAAAATGCTTTTCTGTGACTATTTTTATCTTTATTTCTTTATAATATCTAATCATTGGGTCATTTGCATCTTTGCTAATTTTATCTAAAAACTTATTCTCTTTCATTAATTTAGAATAAGTTTTATAACCAATCACTAATCTTTGTGGATCCTTACTTTCTTTAAAATCATCAATTTGCTTATTGAGTTCTTTTAGATCGATACCCATGTTGGCTCCCCTCAATTGTTTTAAGCAATATAACACTCATTTATGACATTTTTTTGGCGCGTTAAGAAAAATTAAGCGATTAAAAATGCCTCACATTTCTGCAAGGCATTCTTCAATATTTTGCTCTATCTTTCATCAATATTTAAAATAGCGGTGACGTCACTCTAGTGACTACATCAACTTATGACTCAGTGATAAATAAGGGATGATTCGCTTTATAAATCGCTAATTTTTTTATTTCATTTTCTAGATAGCCTTCTGGCTCTTCTTTCCATGTCACTTTTCCACTATCAAAATCAGAGTTACTTAAGGCCCAAGAAGAAATTAAACTGTAAATAAATGTGTTATCAGCAAAAATTAATTTTGTTCTATTGCTCTTATCACTAGTAAATACTTTGTGTGTAGGTAAGGACCCAAATATACCCACATGGGTATACAAATATGTAAAGGTTTCATTCATCGTAATGATTACTCTTGTCGTTAATCACTATACTACCGCATTCAGCTCTATTTTATGAACTTTGAACAAAATTCAAAATCCTTAACCGCTTAAGGATTTTATTAAAAAAGCAGCCCACTAAGGCTATGCTATGAATAATTTAAACATTAAGGCAAAAAAAACCTGCATCTTTGGGGAAAGAATGCAGGCAAAAACCGATTATTCGGTAATAGGAGGAATACCTACTATTTTACTAGGGTTTCATTTTATTTGTCAGTGGCAATATATAACAAGTGCTATAGCTTGCTTTTAATTGGTGAAAAATACTCAATATAAAGGTGAATAAGAGACTTAAAATCTATAGATATTTAGCTTAATCACAGTATTACAAATGATTTGATAGATACGTGTTTTACTTAAGTACTTTGTATTCTGCTACTAATTTATGCTTATGTAAAAACTTCTTTGCTGATGAGATTTTAATAAAATGTCGTTATTAGACATGGGCTATTTAGCCTTACAATGTGATTTAGGATATTGAACAGAACTTTCCCCAATCTTTTTTCAAATTTATAAGGTCCATGTCGCCTAATCTATCTTTTGAATAAATCACAAAAGTTGTTTCAGGATAATTATTAATTTTTAATACTTTTTTAAAGTGCCCACCAGGCCATTTATCATATTCAGAAGGAGTACATCCACCAAGCATATCCTCCTCTTCAAATTCAAAACGATCTTTTTTTTTTGAAGCTATAAAGCATTTGATATTTTTCATAAAGTTTAAAATTAATTAAAGCTATCTAATTTAAATACCGAGTCTAACCTAGAACAATAAAAGATAATACCTGTACAAAATTATCCATATTTCCCTCCCACGCTCTTTCTTTGTGAATAACCTGAATGTTCAAAAAGTGTCTGTAAGATGTTCTGCTGATTTAGAACATCTGATTCTACTTAAGATTTTTCCTGTGACGATATGCTTAGTAAACTGATGCTTTCTTTCTCTGTACTAAAAACGCAAAAATGTAATTTTGATTTACTATTTTTCCCACAATTCAATTGTTTTACTTGTAACTAACTCAGTATCCGAAACATTTTTACAATTTTTCAATCTTAAAATTTCGAGTAGCCATCCATCTATCAATGGCACATTTCGACCCATCCATAATTTTCATGGTGATGTCGATCCTCATCTCTTAAATCTTACTCAAATCTAAAATTGTCAGACTTCCGCAATACACTGCACCAGTATCAATGTAGTAGCAATTATCTCGCTTGATGGGCGTTGTTGTGACGGTATGCCCCATGATGACCAGATCCACACCTTGAATTTTAGTATATTTCGGATTCTTTAAATCAAAACGTTCTCTACCCCACATTGCAGCTTCCGTAGGTAATCGCTTAGCTTCAATTGCATATCTGACAGCATCAAAATCATTAAGATTATGCTTAAACAACTCCCAATCATTTTGCTCAATATGCCCATGTACAAAGCCAAACTTACGACCGTGATGTGTGATTTCAAGTGCAATGGGTAATTGATTAAATTTGTTTATAATTTTATGTTGAGTTTGAGCATCCAAATCATAAAACCACTCTCCGCCATTGGCGATATGGCAACGGCGAAAGGACTCATTAAACAAACCTTTAATACATAAGTCCTCATGATTCCCTCGAATTGAAGTAAACCAAGTTTGATCGATTAGATTCACACATTCAATATTTTGAATGCCACGATCAACCAGATCACCAACAGCAACTAATAAATCGTTTTCAAAGTTAAAGCCTATTTCAATCAACTGGTTTATCAGTAAGTCGTAACAACTATGAATATCACCAACTACATAGAGCTTACCTTTGATTGTTTTATTCCAAATTTTGACTAAGTTCATGACGCTGTCCTCATTAAGCGGATTTTCAATCATTTACTACAATGTCCTATCTATAAAATTGTTTTGCTGTACACCACATTGATGTATAAATAATTTTGTTTACATAGCTTTGGCTAATTAATATGAGCTATACATCGATTTTTATTTTCTGTAATAACGCATTTACTTGAGGTTAAGCAGGTTTTTAATAGATTTATAAATACATTGGCTGGAAATGAATCAGACCTATATTGAATGCTTTACATCACCAGTAGCGTTAGTTTGGGGAAATATGAATACTTAGAATTGCATGCTTTTTGATAAGTCTTATTCTTATATAGTCAAAATAACAATATCTTCTAATTGAATCATCTAGAAATGTATCAGCCACCGCCATCATTTTTGGCTTTTCTAGATTTTTCTTATGAGTTGAAATTTCAGCTTTTATCTTTGTGTCTGTGAGACTTACAGTAAGTTTAGCCATTTTTTACGGTACATTTTTATTGGATTTTGCGGTATACCATATAAAGTACCGTTAAAAACTTGAGCAATGGACATACATCATACGATGAACTGAGACAATAAATTCTATCAATGTCTTTAATATAGGTGTTATTGAGACAAATTGGAACAGCAAGATGGTACGCCCAGCGGGACTCGAACCCACTCCACAGGCTTCGGAAACCTGCACTCTATCCAGTTAAGCTATGGGCGCTTAAATTGAGAAGGCACATCATAACAAAAAAAACCGCGAGGTAAAGCATTTATAAAACAACTCTTTTGATTGATGCTCATGCTTTAAGCAATGTTGCATATTTGCAATGCAGAATTCCTCCTAACTTACTTGGTTTATTTAAAAAGATCGCTCACAATACACACTCCATAAACCAAGTGAGAATTTCATGACTGATGCTCTGACGTTAAGAGATTTATCTAAAACCTATAGAAATGGATTCCAAGCACTCAAAGGAATCAATTTGACTGTTCCAGAAGGAGAGTTTTATGCACTTTTAGGACCAAATGGCGCTGGTAAATCGACAACAATCAGTATTATCAGTTCCTTGGCGCGGAAAACTTCAGGTACTGTGGAAATTTTTGGTCATGATTTAGATACCCATCCTTCACATGCAAAACAATGTCTAGGTGTCGTTCCTCAGGAATTCAACTTCGGGCAATTTGAAAAAATCTTTGACATCTTAGTCACTCAAGCGGGTTATTACGGCATTCCGCCTAAAATTGCACAACAACGTGCTGAAGAATATTTAGAAAAATTAGGTTTATGGGATAAGCGTAATACTCAAGGGCGCATGTTGTCTGGTGGTATGAAGCGCCGTTTAATGATTGCGCGTGCCATGATGCATGAACCTAAACTTTTGATTTTAGATGAACCCACTGCAGGTGTAGACATCGAGTTACGCCGTTCAATGTGGGATTTCCTTACAGAAATGAATGAAAAAGGCACTTCGATCATTTTAACCACGCATTATTTAGAAGAAGCAGAAATGCTTTGTCGTCAGATTGCGATTATTGACCGTGGTGTTATTAAAGAAGATACCTCGATGAAAGCGTTCTTAAACCAATTGAGTGAAGAATCTTTTATTTTCGATTTAGAAAATCCGATTGAACCAATCATGATTGATATCATTGGTGTGAAATTTAATCTGATTGACCCCATGACCTTAGAAGTCACGATGGATAAAGCGCATTCTTTAAATGATTTATTCCAGCTTTTAGAAGCGCAAGGTATTCGTGTTCGGAGTATGCGTAATAAATCAAATCGTCTTGAAGAGTTATTTGTGAAACTGGTTGAGAAAAATCTTGAAGGAGTTGCAGAATGAATTTTACTCAACTACGTATTGCACTCTATACATTAGTTCAAAAAGAAATCCGCCGCTTTATGCGAATTTGGCCGCAGACTTTATTACCGCCTGCGATCACCATGAGCTTGTACTTTGTGATTTTTGGTAATTTGGTCGGTTCTCGTATTGGACAAATGGGTGGATTTAGCTATATGCAATTCATCGTGCCGGGTCTCATCATGATGGCGGTGATTACAAACAGTTATGCCAATGTGTCTTCAAGTTTCTTTAGTGCTAAATTCCAAAAAAGCATTGAAGAACTGATTATGAGCCCAGTTCCACTACATATGGTCTTGTGTGGTTATGTGATTGGTGGTGTTGCCCGCGGTGTTCTTGTTGGGGCAATTGTCACAGCAATGAGTTTGTTCTTTACTGACCTTTATATCCATAATATTTTCGTCACGATATATACCGTTATTATTACCTCACTACTGTTTTCTTTAGGGGGTTTTATCAATGCTGTATATGCAAAATCGTTTGATGATATTTCGATTATCCCAACCTTTGTATTAACACCCCTCACCTACTTAGGCGGTGTGTTTTACTCGATTAGTGCTTTAAGTCCATTTTGGCAAAATCTGTCTTTAATTAACCCGATTGTATATATGGTCAATGCTTTCCGTTTCGGAATTTTAGGTCATAGTGATGTCAATGTTTCATTGTCTTTACTTATTGTGACTCTATTCTGTGGCGTACTGTATGCGATTGCTTACTATTTACTTTCTCGTGGTTCAGGAATGCGTGAATAATGTCTGTTGAAAAATCTTTATTGGGTAAAGAAACCGATTACCCAACTACCTATCAACCCGAAATTCTTTTCCCGATCGCGCGTGCACAAGCGCGTGAGCAATATGCGGATGTAGCGGGTATATATAAAGGTCAAGATTGGTGGCATGTATTCGAAATTTCTTGGCTCAATAGCAAAGGGATCCCGCAAGTTGCCATTGGGCGTATTGCACTCCCAGCAACATCACCAAATTTGATTGAATCGAAGTCGTTAAAGCTCTACTTTAATAGTATGAACTTTACCCAGTTTGACTCTCATCAAGCTTTTATCAATACCGTTGAAAAAGACTTATCTGCTGCTGCACAAGCCCCAGTGACGCTAACTTTATTTCAAGTTGATGATTTAGAGATTAGCAAACCAACGGGTATTTGTATTGATGATCAAGAACCTGACCAGCTGGTCAATCATCCAGATGCAAGCCTTTTGGCCTTTGATCAAGAAAATACTCAACACGGTGAAAGCGTTGAAATTCAACTGTATTCACACTTATTGAGAAGCAATTGCCCTGTGACTGGACAACCCGATTGGGGCACTGTTTTTATCCGATACCAAGGCGAAAAACCTTGTTATCGTAGTATTTTAGCTTATATTATCTCGTATCGTCAGCATAACGGTTTTCACGAACAATGCGTGGAACAAATCTTTGCCGATATTTGGCAAAATTTAAAACCTGAAAAGCTGATGGTGTATGCAACATATACACGTCGTGGTGGTTTAGATATTAACCCATGTCGTGTATCTGATGAATCATGGATGCCAAGCCCAATTCGATTGGCGCGACAATAAACATTGAGGTTGAAAACATGCCTTTTTTTGGTTTTGTACCTTCTGAAGAACTATTAAAGAACATTCAGACCGGTATTGAGAAAAAAAACTCTAACGAACCACTTTATCCTTTACGTGATCAAACTGCCTTACTCATTAATGAAGAAATTATTGATACGCTTTTGATTGAACTTGTTCGTCGCTTCCCTGCAAGTGACAAACGAGATACTGCTGAAAAATTAGCAGGCTATGTCAAATCGACTGTTGCTGTGTTACTTAAACAATTGTTAAGTAAGGCAGACAATGATGTGGTTCGTCAGTCTGTAGAGTTTTCGGAACGTAGTCTATTTAAAGATCCACAAGGTCAATTCCGTGTCGGTGTGAATTTAGACGCAAGTTTAGTCACCAATCTCAAAAATAGCTTTGCTGAAGTTCAAGCAAATGGGGATGTAAATCGCGCTGTATTGTCTGAACAATTCAAACAATTCTCTGATGCGACGATTAACCATTTTATGCGTGATTTTAATAAAACGCTGGATTTGGGCATGATCAAACGTAAGGCTGCGGATATTGGCGCGTCTGCTGTAGGCAAAGCAGTGCATATGGCAATTGATAAGTTGATTCCAAATTTAAATAAAGATGAAATCACAGCTGTTGCAGAATATTACGATACTTTATTTTTTAATTGATCGTTAAAATTCGATTGGATTTTTAAATATAAAAAATGCCCTTCTTTGTAAGGGCATTTTTTTGCATTTATCGAGTTATACTTTTTAGCTGTAGTAATTAACCATTAAATTCATAAACTTAAAACCATGATAAAACGCTATTCCTTGATCTATCTAAAACCTATTCAAATTCAAAACCATTTAATTCAATCTATTTAACCCACTATTTTCTAATTTAAATATTTCAACCTTAAAATAATCACAAAATTCAGCTCATAATTTTGTTGCAAAGTATTGATATTCATTGCCTTCGAGGGGGATTGTGATAGCATGCGCAAAACACATTTCCCGCACAAAATAGACCAATGGCACCAAGCTCTCAATATAAATTTTTACGTCAATCTCCTCGTGATGGTCTAAGTACTGCCATGATCCCCTCACGCTGGCAAAAACTCCATATTGACCCTTGGTTGAGTTTATTTCTAATCTTAAACGCGATGCTCGGTTTAACCGTCCTTTATAGTGCGTCTGCACAAGATATGGGGCTGGTTTCCAAACAAGCCATGAGCTTTGGTATCGGTTTTCTCGTCATGTGTGGTTTAGCCCAAATTCCTCCTAAAGTTTATCAAGCTTTTGCGCCTTACTTTTATCTGTTTGGACTGGTCTGCTTAGTCGCAGTTAAAGTGTTTGGTGAGGTTCGCATGGGTGCTCAACGCTGGATTGGGATTCCGGGTTTTGGCAGCGTGCAACCCAGTGAGTTTTTAAAAATTGGTATGCCATTGATGATTGCATGGTTTTTATCTCGTAATACTCTACCGCCTAGTTTTAAAAATGTGTTTTTATCACTGATCATGATCGGCATTCCTTTTATCCTGATTGCAGAACAACCCGATTTAGGTACATCACTGCTCATCTTAGCCAGTGGGATTTTTGTGCTATTTCTGAGTGGTCTTTCTTGGAAAATGATTTTAGGTGCAGTGAGTGCTGTTGCTGTAGTGATTCCAGTCGCTTGGGAATTTCTACTACATGACTATCAACGACAACGTGTTTTAACTTTATTTAATCCAGAAGCCGATGCCTTAGGCACGGGCTGGAACATCATTCAGTCTAAAACAGCGATTGGTTCGGGTGGCTTTATGGGTAAAGGTTATTTAGAAGGTACTCAATCGCACTTACATTTTTTACCTGAAGGTCATACGGACTTTATTATTGCCGCATTTTCTGAAGAATTTGGTCTGATTGGTATCCTACTTCTGATCATCATTTACTTTTGTATTATCTTTAGAACCTTTCAAATGAGTCTACAATGCTTCCATAATTTTGGGCGCTTGGTTGCTGGTACTTTTGCTTTGTCATTTTTTGTTTATGTATTTGTAAATGCGGGCATGGTCAGTGGTATTTTACCTGTAGTCGGTGTGCCATTACCTTTTATGAGTTATGGTGGTACTGCAATTATTACTTTAATGGCCACTTTTGGCATTGTGATGTCTATACATACACATCGTTAATTTTTTATCATAAATAATTAGGAAATATAACCTATGTTTACTTTTGGGCTTTTACAAAAGGTTAAAAACATCACTTTTTGTGCAGCTGCATTTTCACTGACCAGTTTCTGCCAAGCCAATGATTTTGCCAGCAACCCTGAATACAATAATTTTAAAGCCAAAACCATGCAAACCTATGGTTTAAGTAGCGAACAAATTGATTGGGCAATGAACGGCTCACGCAATTTACCCAATATCATCAGCATTATGGAACGACCAGGTGAAAGTAAGCCTTGGTATCAGTACAAAACTAATTTTTTAGCTGAAGGCACCATCCAACGTGGTGTGCGTTTTAAACAACAATATGCAGATACACTAAATCGCGCAGAACAGCAGTTTGGGGTGCCTCAAGCAATCATCCTAGGCATTCTAGGGGTGGAAACAGGTTATGGCTCAAATAAGGGCTCCTTTATCACCCGTGATGCACTTGCAACCCTCGGTTTTGGTTATCCTCGCCGTGCGCAATATTTCCAAGATGAGTTGGGTGCTTTAATTGCATGGTCATATAAAGATGGCGTTCCAACCAATTCGATTGTTGGGTCCTATGCAGGTGCAGTAGGTTATCCGCAATTTATGCCAAGTAATGTGTCTAAATTTGGCGTGGATTACGACGGAAATGGTCATGTTGACTTACGCAACTCTGCGGTCGATGCGATTGGTTCAATTGCCAACTATCTGGCTCAACATGGCTGGCAGCGTGATCGCCCTATTGCGTTTTTAGCGCGTTATACAGGGAACAATCCTGAAGCAGTTATTGCAAAAGATTTAACTCAGCCTGTTCCCTATGGATCACTTAAAAATTTAGGGATTTCTCCATTAAATCCAATCGTCAAAATTGATGACTTAGATTTGGTTAATGTGATTCAATTACAGGACAGCAATGGCCCTATTTATTATATTACTTATCCTAATTTTCAAGTGATTACGACATATAATAGAAGCCGTATGTATGCCACCGCTTTATGGCTTTTAGGCACCGAAATTGTAAGTCGTTAAGACTTGCAATTTCCTAAACAATAAATAAGTCAAGATTTTTTTATGTTAATTTGATCACATTTAATACTTTTTTCACACCTTGTTACAATATTGGTTATTTTTTAATCAAAACCTGTAAGAATTTGTCCTTTTTGTAACTGTTTCTTAAATAATGCTAGACACGTTTATTCTAGCTTGAATATTATCCTTTCCGTTAAATGCAGTTGCACAAGTGAATTTACAGACCTCTATGGTTAATTTTCAGCGACTTAGAAAGTTAAAATTGAGGTTCCAAGGAGTTAAACGATGCATGCTTCACTAAAATATATGATGGCCCTGACCATGGGTCTGAGTATGACGCAGGTCAACTCAGAAATGGTTCAGTCATCATACTTAAACAATGATTCGGATAGTTCGAGTCTAGCTTCTCGTGTGATTAGCAAAGATTCAACAAATTTCAACTCTCATTTTTCAAACCTAAACAGTTTGTCAATTACTGAACGTTCTGGCGATCAAGTCCGTCGTCAAACTATTGCAGCAAAGATTCAAGTTCCTGAAGATGAGCCTTCAGTAATTGATAAACTTAATGAAGTTGCTTCAAACACAGTTCGCAAATTTAGCCAAACTGGTGTTGCATCTTGGTACGGTCGTCAGTTCCACGGCCGTAAAACCGCAAGCGGTGATACATTCGATATGAATGATTTGACTGCTGCACACCGTAGCTTGCCATTAAACTGCTTTATTCGTGTAACCAATAAAGACAATGGTAAAAGCGTAGTGGTTAAAGTCAACGATCGTGGTCCTTTCCATGGTAACCGTGTACTTGACCTCTCTTACGGCGCTGCTAAGCGTTTAGGTATTACAAATTCAGGAACAGCACGCGTTAATATTGAACGCGTAGATGGTCCAAACTCGTAAATCACTGCATGCATTTAACAAAAGCCACTTTCCAGTGGCTTTTTTATTATAAAAATAAAAATACAGATGTCCGAATTGCCCCCTTAACTTTCCAGTTATACCCCTTTTCTTTCAATGCATTCCAGATAAAATAAAATGCGAGTCGATACAGGATGTATCACTAAACAGAAAACGAAAACCGAAGTTTAAATTCTAAAAGCAAAAAAGTGAGCCATGCATGGACGTGAACAGCAAAACGCCAAACTTCGCGCATACATCCCTCAGCAAAACCCAAAAAGTAATCGCACTTGGTTTTGCCACGCAAGGCTTGGGTTATGCCAGCGTCATGACCGCGCTTCCCACAATCAAAAGCCGATTCAGACTTTCAGATGATCAACTGTCGATTATTATCCTTGGTGTCTGTATTGCAGCAGCACTGGGTTCTATTTTGGCAGATCGACTTGCTGTGAAGCTGGGTTCAAGGCTTGCTATTGTTCTTGGCTTCTTATTCGAAGCCATTGGTATTGCGATTGCAGCATTTAGCCCTAGCATCATGATTATGGTTGCTAGTTTTTTACTTTATGGACTCGGACTCGGATGTTTAGATGCAGCATTGAATATGCAAGCTGTCATGATGGAACAAAAACTTGGAAAAAGCGCATTAGGCGGTTTCTTTGCCTGTTATACCGCTGCTGCTTTCCTTGGTGCATTAATCATGTCCGCGACAGTTTCAACCACCCTTGGAGCAACAGCAGCATTATGCATTGCCGTAATGGTTTGTTTGATTACATCGCAAGTGTCAAAACGGTGGTTATTTCAACAAAAAGAAAATGCTGCCCTACATCCTCAACAACGATCAGCAATTCCGCATAAACAATTGCTTATTTTTGGTCTAATCATTCTCATCGCCTTTACTGTCGATTCAGCAATCAGCACTTGGAGTTCAATTTATCTTAAAGATATTTTAGCAAGCTCAGCCACAGTCGCCCCATTGGGTTATGCCGCATACCAAATGGGTATTTTACTCACACGTTTAAGTCTGGATTATCTTTTAAAATTTAAAAGCGCTGCATGGGTTGCCTTCATCACAACGCTGATTGGTGCAACAGGCTGTGCCATAGCTGGCTTAGGGCATTCATTGCCGATTGTCATTGCTGGTTTTGCACTGGCTGGTGTTGCGGTAGGCGCGTTAGTCCCGCTGACATTTTCAGCAGCAGGTCGTCTAGATGAAAATCGACGCGATGAAATTATCGCACGGGTGAATATTTTTAATTATGGTGGGGCTGTAGCAGGAGCTGTAATTGTTGGCTTACTTGCTGCTCCTATCGGTTATGGTCCCTCATTTATTGGTTTAGCACTGGCGCTGTTAGCTGTGATTTATTTTAGAAAAAGATTTATTTAGGCAGTATATAAATAAAAAATCGTTTAGGATGAATCAAGATCATTGCTCAAATACAAAACACTTATCATTTTTTAAACACATATCAAACCTATACGCAGATCAAAATCTTTGCTAGTTTGAATAAAATAAACAATATTTAATAAAACAAATTTGGGGATTATTCATGTTTCAAATCAGTAACCCATCAAAACTTGTCCGTGCAATTTCACCCATGATCTGCATAATTGGCCTTGGCTCGCTTAGCGCATGTACCACAGTATCTCCAACAAACACGAATACAACCGCTGATCTTGCAACATTGACGCAAACAAACACGCTATTTTACGGTGGCTCAATTTTAACCATGCAAGGCATGTCACCCCATTATGCCGAAGCGCTACTGGTCAAGGATGGAAGAATTGTCTTTGCAGGTGATTTAAAACAAGCGCAAAAATTAAAACAAAAAAATACCCAAGAGGTTAACTTAAACCGTCATACCCTGCTGCCTGGTTTTATTGATGCGCATAGCCATTTAAATAGTGTCGGTCTACAGCAAACTGTGGCAAATCTCTACCCTACGCCCGATGGTAACGTTTCAGATATTGCATCATTGATTCGTGAACTTTCATTATGGCAACAAAACAATCCTGACTTTATCAAAGCAACCTCAGGTTGGATTATTGGAAATGGTTATGATGATGCCCAAATTAAAGAAAAACGGCATCCTACAGCAGATGATTTAGACTTGGTTTCCACCAATCACCCGATTATTGTTTTACATCAGTCAGGACACTTAGCTTCTGTCAATCATAAGGCTCTTGAACTTTTAAACATCAATAAAAATACACCCAATCCAACTGGCGGGATTATTCGTCGTAAAGCAAATTCTCAAGAACCCAATGGTGTACTTGAAGAAGCTGCTGTTTTTTCAGCAATGGCAACTGCGTTTAGCAAAGTTCCACCTGAAATCATGCAAAATATGGCAAAAACAGCACTGAATACCTATATCAAAAATGGCTATACCACTGTACAAGAAGGTCGTGCAGATCATGGTACCGCTGAATTATGGCGAAGTTTTGCGGCCATCAATCAATTGAATATTGATGTCGTGGTTTATCCAGATATTATCAACGAAAAAGATTACATGCTGAAAAATGGCAGTAGTCTCAATTATCAAAATCATTTTAGAATTGGTGGGGTTAAAATCAGCCTAGATGGCTCCCCACAAGGCAAAACCGCATGGCTAACGCAGCCTTACTTCATCCCACCAGAGGGAAAACCTAAAGACTATCGTGGTTATCCAGCCTACCCAGATACAAAAATGGTTCAAGATGCAATTAATCTGGCTTATAAGAACCATTGGCAAATTCTTGCGCATGCCAATGGTGATGCTGCAATTGACCAATATCTCGCAACTATTGAGACAGCCAATGCACAATATGGCCAAGCAGATCGCCGCAATGTGATTATTCATGCGCAAACCATGCGTGAGGATCAATTAGATCAAGCCAAGAAATTAGGGCTTATTCCTTCGTTCTTCTCATTACATACTTACTACTGGGGCGATTGGCATAAACATGAAACGCTCGGCGCAGAACGTGCCAACCGAATTTCCCCTACAGGTTCTGCATTAAGAAAAAATATGATTTTTACTGAGCACCATGATGCTCCAGTCATCCCTCCTAAAAATATGATGGTGATTGATGCAACCGTCAATCGTACCACCCGTTCTGGAGATGTATTAGGTGAGGATCAAAAAGTCAGTCCTTATATTGCATTAAAATCAGTCACAGATTGGGCTGCATACCAATACTTTGAAGAAAAAGACAAAGGCACCTTAGAAAAAGGAAAATTAGCGGATCTTGTGGTGATAGATCAAGACCCATTAAAAGTGCCCACTCAAAAGATTAAAGACATCAAAATATTGGCAACTTACAAAGAAGGTCAATTGATTTATCAAAGTCCCCAATAAGGATCAGTAAAGGATAGTCGGGATAGGACATGCTCAATTCGAAATTTTTAATCATACTATTGGGCCTAAGTGGTTTTGCTTATGGAGATATCACTATTTTCAAAGCCACTTTTCCTGATCTAAAAACCAACCAAGCACCTCACCCACAACACCAGCTTGAAAAACTTCCTGCAACTACACTCAGCAATAATGTAACAGTGGATACCTATATTGCAGCAATTCCCAATCCTTTTAACGATACAGGATTCTACAAAGATGATGCCATCTGTAAGATCAACAATACCCAGCAAGTAAAATGTCAGTTCAGTTATACATTATCTGCGACTCAAGCAAAAAACTTTAAAATCATCTTACTGCCGGGTATTGGTCCTGTACTTGTCCCCCTATCATGGCAAGTGATCAGCACGGATATGGGACCTTCTGGCGTTGCGTATGCTGTGCTGGCAAGCCGTAAAAAAGATGAAGCCATCACCATTTATAATTCATCCGCGTGTGCTGGCTGTGCCATGCATAGCGCAAGTTTATATTTCCCCAATATCAAAAAGCTCAGTTTAGACAATGAATTTGGTGCCATTGAAGATAAAAACCATCTATTAAACATCGTCAAAGCCAATAAAAATAAAGTGTATTTTAGCTATCAAATTCCCAACTATCCCAACAAAACACATGGGATCGCCTATTATGCCGATGAAAGTGATGGCAACGATGTCACCAATTTTCAGGAAATCAAAGTCACAGTTAAACCAGAACATCAAACTTGGGCACGTGATATTTTAAATTTCTATCAGGCCACACATTGAAATACCCATGACCAGCACTTGGTTTTATTTAAAGCCGCTATTTTGACCAAAACATTATTCTGATTTATATTGTTTTCAGCAAAAATAAATATAGCCAACCACATGCATGGAGCGCCAAATGAAAACAATCACCGAATGGTTCGATGAATATAGCGAAAGTCATCAAAACAAAACCAATAAAGCCATCCATTGGGCTTGTGTTCCCGCGATTTTATTTGCCATCATTGGGATTCTTGCACATTTTAGTGCTTTGCTTACCGCTCTGCTTCTGGTTCTAACCCTCGTTTTCTATGCCCGTTTGGATATTGTTCTTGCTGTAGCAATGACCGCATTAATTGCAGTCATGGCATGGATCATTTACTTACTTCCTGTCGGTGTTGGTTTCTATATTGGAGTGTTTATCTTGGCTTGGATCGGTCAATTTTATGGTCACAAAGTCGAAGGTAAAAAGCCTTCTTTCTTTAAAGACCTTCAATTCCTCCTCATTGGCCCTGTATGGTGTATGGATGCCTATCTTGGTAAAGTACTACCCAAATGGAAAACTCGCCAGAAACTGGCTTTTTAGCGCAAATAAACCAGAGGGAAAATCCAATTTGGCTTTTCCCTCCATTTTTTTCAATTTAACAGATAAAATAACCCGTAAAAGCACAATAAACTTAAAGCTAAATTGACTAGAATTTTCTTAGAAATAAGTGCTAAAACAACACAGATCATTGCTGTTAAAAAATAGGCATCCAAAGGCAATGCACGCAATTGATCTCCACTAAAAAATACAATTGGTGCACAAATTGCAGTCAGCAAACATGGCGCCGAATACTGCAACATATTTCCAATCACACGAGGTAATTTCAGGGCGATTTTAGGTTCTAAGAAAAAGTAACGGTTAATCAATACAATGCCTGCCAAAGTTAACAATAAAGTCCATGTCATTTTGCTACGCCTATGTTTTTTACTCCGACGATCTTTGCCGTACACATCGCACTAAACATCCCCAAAATCCCGGATAGCACAATGCCCCCTTCAAATTGAAAATATTTAAAAATACAGGCAGATAGCAAGGTACACATAACACCTACCAAAGTTGCGCTATTTTTCACCATAGGCACAATAATCAAAATAAATACCGCAACAATTGAAAAATCTAAATGTAAGCTTTCTAAATTTGGAATTGATTTAGCCAGTACAATACCCAACACACTAAATAGGCACCAAGCCAAATAAAAACACAGCCCAGCACCAAACAAATAAGCAAAGCTGCGCTGTTTATCTTTGCCAATGCCGACAGCAAACAGTTCATCAGTCAGTAAGAAACCAATTAATATGCGTTGCTTAAACGGAAAACCACTGACATCTTGGCGAAAATTAAGCGCATAAATTAAATGCTGACTGGTTAAGAAAAATACCGTAATCATAATCGTCAAGGCAGATGCATGTGACATGACTAAACCTAAACTCACCAACTGTGCTGCACCTGCAAATACAACAGCGGACATTGAGAATGCTTGTGCAAAGCTTAATCCAGCATTGATTGCCATTGAGCCAGCTAGAATACCCCAAGGCAGTACGGCGATAGATAATGGTAAAATATCGACCACACCTTGGAAAAAAGCCTTTTTATTTTGCTTAGACTTCGGTTCAATCTCGGCAGTATAAGATTTAAATTGATCACTCATTTGCAAAATCCAAATCTAAGAATTTAAGCAGTATCTTATAAATGCTCAGTGATCGCTTGGATGAAATTGCTATTTGGTGAGGAACTGTAGAACGTTTAAATGGCTATTCCCGAATATATTTATTAAATATTCAATGTACTTAAATATTGAGAAGGCGTAACCCCTACTGCTTTTTTAAAATGTCGATTAAAATGACTTTGATCTGAAAAACCACTATTTTGGGCAGTCATTGCAATACTCTGACCTTGTTTTAATAATTGGCGCGCTTTCTGTAAACGGACCTGAACCAACCAACTATGCGGTGGTAAGCCTGTATATTTTTTAAATTCACGTAAAAAATGCCAAGGGCTTAATCCTACATATGTCGCCAAATCAGTGAGCGAATAATCATGCTCAGGAAAACTGCTTAATAAATCTTTAACTATTTCAACTTTCCGTTGTGCTTCTGGTAATTCAGCAGGTGTTAATTTGGCACGACCATAACGACTGATTAAACGGGCTAAAGTGGATAAATACATACTCTCTTTCAGTAAAGTATTTTCTTTTTGTTCTAATAAATCAAAAAGCAAACAGAGTTGTTGTGCCAATCCAACATCTTGCACAACAGCTTGTGGGAACCACGGTACGCTATTTTTAACACTAAAAAAATCTTGCCCTGCATCTAACAACATTTCTGGCGTTGGATAAATTGCACGATATTTCCAGCCTGACTCGACAGCAGATGAACCTGTATGAATTTCATCAGCATTGACTAAAATAATGTCGCCCTTCGGTGCTGTATGTAACTGCCCAGTCCGATAAAAACTCTGTGCACCATCTTCAATCACACCAATACAATAACCTTCATGCACATGCTTTGAAAATTGCTTATGGTGATACTGTGCTTTTAACAACTCTAATCCACCCAATTCTTTTAGGTGAAAGTAGCTTGCCCACTCCTGCATTTTTTCTATTCAGACTTTTGATAATAATTTAAAAATAGCATGTTTATAAAAAGCGTATAGAACAAAATTGCTATCTATACGATTAGACATGGAAAATACAAAGATCTTTTGTGCACATAAGAAAATAACCAATAGATTACTGATAGGTTTTTCCATTATGTTTTAGCCAACCATCTTGATGACGACGCTTTGGATCATGGTGTGTCCAGTGCATTACGCCACCTTGATTGCTATATTCATATTCGCCAAAAAA
>Ga0157371_10002408_pt1 | contig 17899 bp, 13 predicted proteins | sample C45metaG_FD_113462 | JGI IMG/M metagenome (GOLD analysis project Ga0157371, IMG submission 113462) | Corn rhizosphere microbial communities from Kellogg Biological Station, Michigan, USA - C4-5 metaG | ecosystem: Host-associated > Plants > Roots > Rhizosphere > Soil | place: USA: Michigan...
TAACTTTGCCATTTAGTTTGTATCTTAGCTATTCGTTAAAATATGCCTAAATAAACACAAAAATAGCATTTTTTATAGATTTACGTCGAGTAAATACAAGCCGTTATAGAATAATTGTAATTATTAATAAGATAGATGAGTAAAATTATTGCATTGGCAAATCAGAAAGGTGGTGTAGGTAAAACTACTTCATCAATTAACTTAGCTGCAAGTTTAGCCGTACTAGAATACAGAACATTATTAGTAGATGCGGATCCACAGGCCAATTCTACCTCTGGTATTGGTTTTGATCCAAGAAGCATCAAGAATAGCATATACGAGTGTATCATTAATGATATTGATGCAGTAGACGCGATTCAGAAAACTGAAACACCTAATCTTGACTTGCTTCCGGCACATATCGATTTGGTTGGGGCAGAAATTGAAATGATAAACCTGAATAACAGGGAATATAAAATGAAAGCTGTTCTTGAAAAAGTTAAGGATCAGTATGATTTTATTATTGTTGACTGCTCTCCATCTTTAGGTTTAATTACCATTAACGCGCTTACAGCTGCTGATTCAGTAATTATTCCGGTTCAGTGTGAGTATTTCGCCCTTGAAGGCCTGGGGAAACTTTTGAACACAATTAAAATTGTTCAAAACCGTTTAAACCCTGAATTGGAGATTGAAGGGATTTTGCTTACGATGTATGATGTACGCTTAAGATTATCTAACCAGGTTGTGGAAGAGGTTAAAACCCATTTCCAGGATTTGGTTTTTGATACAATTATACAGCGCAACACCCGTTTAAGTGAGGCTCCAAGTTATGGTATATCTGTAATTATGCACGATGCAACTTGTAAGGGGGCAATTAACTACCTGAACCTTGCCCGTGAAATTGTTCATAAAAACGGAATGGTTAAAGAAGTACAGAATACAACTACAGCAATTATTTAAAAATATTTTTAATGACGTCTTTTCAGCGAAAAACAGGTTTAGGTAAAGGATTAAGTGCGCTTTTGGATGACTCAGATGCTGTAAATCCGCCAAAGAGTGGAGTTAACCATGTAAGTGAAACAAAGCAAGATGGTGGTGGTAGTAGTAATAATATTGGGCACATCAATATTAATGATGTTGAAACTAATCCCTATCAGCCTCGTACTGAATTTGATCAGGTCGCTTTAAATGAACTTTCGGAATCCATCAGAGTTCAAGGTTTAATACAGCCAATAACAGTAAGGAAACAAACAGGAGGTAAGTATCAGTTAATCTCGGGAGAGAGAAGACTGCGAGCGTCTAAACTAGCCGGCCTAACCGAAATTCCTGCATATATACGTACGGCCAATGATCAGCAAATGCTGGAAATGGCCCTTATTGAGAACATTCAGCGTGAAAACCTTAATGCAATTGAGATTGCGTTGAGTTTTCAGCAAATGATAGATGAGTGTAATCTGAAACAAGAACAATTGGGCGAAAGAGTAGGCAAAAATCGTACTACAGTAACTAACTATCTTCGCTTATTAAAATTGCCGCCAGCAATACAAATCTCTATAAGAGATCAAAAAATTTCTATGGGGCATGCACGCGCGCTTATAAATGTTGAGCAAACAGAAAAGCAACTCTTTATTCATCAGGAAATTATTGATAAGGGATTGTCTGTGCGTAAGGTTGAAGAGCTTGTAAGAAGTATAAATAGCGTTCAGGTAAAACCTAAATTAAGTAAACAGCCAGTTGGTGTTTCCTTTGAATATCAAAAACTACAGAGAGATTTAGCATCAAAGTTTGCCACAAAAGTGAAGTTAAAAGTTGGCGAAAATGGAAAAGGAGCTATAGAGATTCCGTTCATGTCTGAGGATGACCTGAGTCGTATTCTGGAATTATTAGATTGGTAATGTACAGAAGTCTGCTGCTATCGGTTTTATTTCTTTTTATTACGGTGGTATCTTATGCTCAGGAAACTCCTGTTGTGAAAAAGGATACACTGATTATTAAACAAAAGCCGCTGGTAGAGCCTGTTAAAGCCCAAAAAGTAGATACACTCAAGAAACCTGCCTACGTAAATCTTGGTAAAATAGCAGGTAGAAGGGCTGCTCTTAGTTCACTTATGGTTCCCGGACTTGGACAAATCAGAAATGGGGTTACTGTTTACAGGCTTGCAAAAGTTGCTGGTCTTTACACAGGTATAACGCTTTTAACTATTTCATTTATAGATAATAGTAAGAATTACAGACTCTTTTATAATGAAATTATTTATAGGCGAGCGAATGATGGAGAGAAAAGCCCTGCTTTTCCGTATAACAATATGGATGAGGCTGGGTTAATTACTGCAAAAGACCTTTTTAGAAGGAATAAAGAAGTAATTATTTTCTCGTACGTAGGTTTGTATCTTCTAAATGTTGTTGAGGCATATATAGATGCGCGTCTGAAATACTTTAATGTAGACGATATAGGGATGAAGCTCTCTCCCGGCTTAATCAATACCAATAATATGTACGGTTTTAACAATGTAACTCCCGGGGTGAAGCTTACTATTAGACTATAGTATATTTTTTGCAAGTTTAAGCGGGTATTTGCGTGCTTTTAATACCTTTAGCAAAAAATTAAAAATATTATGTGAAGAGGGACTTTTTAAGATGTTCCTTATAACCAGTAAAAGAATATAACCAATGAAAATAGCATTATTAGGCTACGGTAAAATGGGTCAGATTATTGAGCGTTTTGCTTTAGAAAGAGGACATGAAGTAGTCTTAAAAATAAGTATTGATAATCTTGAAGATCTGACAACGGCTAACTTGCGAAAAGCTGATGTAGCTATTGATTTTAGTGCCCCTGATGCTGCAATAAATAATATTTATGCGTGTTTTGATGCCAATGTTCCGGTTGTTGTAGGTACTACGGGTTGGTATGGTCAGTTACAGGAAGTGAAAAACGAGTGTCTTACACGTAACAATGCGCTCCTTTATGGATCAAACTTTAGTATTGGGGTTAATATTTTCTTTCATATGAATAAGGTGCTGGCCAGGTTAATGAACGACTTTCCGGCATACGAGGTTCAGGTAGAGGAAATTCATCATACCCAGAAACTGGATTCGCCAAGTGGTACGGCTATGACTATTGCTGAAGGTATCATCGAAAATGTTGAAAGAAAACATGAATGGGTAAATGAGTTGGTTGGAACGCAGTTCGATGATGTACTAAAGAAAGATCAATTACTGATTGAATCTCATAGAATAGAAAATATTCCTGGCACACATACAGTTGTGTATAGTTCTGAGGTTGATGAGATTGAATTTAAACATACTGCTCATAACCGTTCAGGATTTGCACTAGGGGCAGTTGTGGCTGCAGAATGGCTTGAAAAGAAACAAGGCTTTTATAATATAGCCGATATATTTAATTTTAAATAATAAGATATGAATTGGAAATTCTGGCAAAAGGAAAATAAAGATACTAAGCCAAAAAAGAAAAAATCCAAAAGCCGTGAATGGGTTGATGCCATTTTATTCGCAGTAATTGCAGCCACCATAATCAGAGTGTTTTTTATAGAAGCATATACAATACCTACAGGCTCTATGGAAAGATCGTTGCTGGTAGGTGATTTTCTGTTTGTTAGCAAAGTTAATTATGGCCCTCGTGTGCCAATGACTCCTGTTGCATTTCCTTTTGCTCATCATACTATGCCTATAACTGGCACCAAGGCATATTGGGATGGTGTGCAATGGAAATATCGCAGATTACCTGGTTTGTCTGATATCAAGAGAAATGATGTAGTGGTATTTAATTATCCTCAAGGTGATACTGTTGCTTTGGAGGCTCAGGATGCTGACTATTATAAAATGGTGAGATCTGAGGGTTGGGAGGCAGTTAATAAACGTTATACCATCGTTAGTAGGCCGGTTGATAAAAGAGAAAACTACATTAAGAGATGTATTGGCATTGCTGGGGATACTATTAGTATGAAAAATGGCCTTGTTTCTGTAAATGGCAAGCCTGAGAAATTGAAAAATACAGGTAATTTTACTTATGAGGTAACCTTTAAGACTCCCAATGTAAATTTTGGCATTTTTCAGGAGATGGGATTTAGTATGAGAGAGGGAGATCCTGAAATTTCACAATTAAGTGCTACTTCTTATTCATTTACTGGTTCCGAAATTATGATGGACGATGTGAAGAAGCTTGATTTTGTACAGTCTGTTAAAGAATTAGCGCAGCCACAGGGATACCAGGAAAAGGATATATTTCCTTTTGATCCGAAAAAGAACTGGAACGTAGATAATTTTGGGCCAATTGTTATCCCTAAAAAGGGAATGACGGTACAGCTTGATAGTGCATCAATGCCTTTTTATGAGAGAAGCATCAGAATTTATGAGGGTAACAAGCTGGAGAAATCTGGCAATGGTTGGCTTATTAATGATAAGCCTGCAACCAGTTATACTTTTAAGATGGATTATTACTGGATGATGGGAGATAACAGGCATAATTCATTAGATTCCCGTTACTGGGGATTTGTTCCTGAAGATCATATTGTTGGAAAGGCATTATTTATATGGATGAGTTATGATGCCAATGGGTCATTCTTTAGCAAAATAAGATGGAATAGGTTGTTAAAAGGAATAAACTAAATTCAGAAGAATTAATAAAAAAAGGGGATGTCAATGACATCCCCTTTTTTTATATAGTTTATAAAAGAATTGAATTTTATTTATAATAGGCAACTTTGTTAGTATATAAAAAAATAACATCGAAATACTTTTTAAAAAAAATAAATAAGTTCTTTGAGAAATAAAAAATTTATTTTAAGTTTAGGTAACCAAATTAGTTTTTATTATTAGGTATCAACTGATCTTAATCTAAACCAAATGAAAGTACTGTATTTAAAATGCGTATGCATTGTGCTGTTTTGCTTCCTCGCAATTCCCACATTTGCCCAAAACAGAATTACCGGAAAGGTAACTGATCAATCAGGACAACCAATACCAGGAGTCAGTGTCACGGAAAAAGGTACAAAGAATGGAACTTCAACGAATTCAGCTGGTGCTTATGCTATTGACATTAAGCAAGGAGGTATTCTGGTTTTTTCTTCAGTAGGATTAGTTCCTAAGGAAGTAACCGTTGGTGCTTCGGCTCTAATTAATGTAACTCTTAGTGAGGATGCTCAGTCCTTAGGTGAGGTTGTTGTTACTGCCCTCGGAGTGAAAAAAGAAAAACGCCAGTTGGGTTTCGCAATCACTGAAATTAAGGGATCAGATGTTGCTACTACAAATGAGGTAAATCCGATAAGTGCTTTGCAGGGTAAAGCAACAGGGGTTAATATAGATCAAAGTGCTGGAGGTTTGGCGGGGAATGCGCGTATTGTGATTAGAGGGAACTCTACATTTGGTACCAATAATCAACCAATTTTTGTGGTCGATGGAGTAATTATCGACAATGATGTATCTACAGGAGGAAGGGATTTTGGTAATGATATTAAAAATCTGAATATGGATGACTTTGAAAGTGTTTCTATATTAAAAGGTTCATCTGCATCAGCCCTATATGGACTTAGAGCAATAAATGGCGTGGTACTCATCACAACTAAAAAAGGCAAATTGAATAAAGGGTTGGGTGTATCGGTATCTCAAAGTTTCAATTTCCAGCAGCCTTATAGAGGACCGGATTTTCAAAATGAATTTGGTGGAGGTTCGGTTGGAGCTTTCTTTACAGATACAAGAGATCCTGGATATAAATCAGACCAAAATTGGGAAACTAAGGTTTTTCCTACAAATGCTAATGGACAACCATACATAGATCCTCAAAAAAATAGGGAATTGGAAAACTGGGGTCCCCGTTTTGATAATCAGCAGGTTTTAAATTACGATGGTACAATGACTACCTATAAAGCAGTGCCAAATAATTACCTGGATGCTTTTCAGACGGGTAAAGGATACCTTACAAATGTTGCCGTTGATGGTGGAAATGATCAGGCGACATTTAGATTCTCATACTCTCGGAACCAGTCAGAAGGATTTAATTTAAGGAATAAATTGAATAAAAATGCCTTTTCACTTCGTTCAACGTACAAAATAAGTGACGCTATTAATATTGATGCGGGAGCAGATTATTCATCTCTGCGCGGTGAAAACCCACCCAACTTAGGGCTTAATAATTACATCTGGATTTTCCCAAGGAATTATGATACTAAATATTGGATGCAGCAGGCCAAATACACGAGCAGCTTGGGAGGGGTGCCAAAAGTTTACGATCCTGCTGAGACAAATTTTGTACCTGGTGCTGATTATTGGTTTAGGTTATTTGAGAATAACTATACGCAGAATGAACAAATGTTCAGAGGCCGTTTAACCGTTAATGCAAAGCTTAAGGATTGGGTTAGCCTACAGGCCGAAGGAAACTTTATTAACTTATATACCAAAAATGAAAGTGAAGAACTAGGTCAAGGGTATAATTTTACAGGTTCTGATAATACGAGTGGTGGTCGTTACCAACTGATACAAAAAAATAAACAAAGTTATTTTTTGAAGATGATGGCTATGTTTAACAAAGACATCACTAAGGATCTTACTTTTAATGGCTTTGTGGGTGGAGAGATTCAGGGATATAAACAGACCCTAAGTGATTCGCAAACAGATGGTGGGTTAATTTTTCCTGCTAACTATTTTTTGGATAATTCTAAAAAACCACAAATTTCAACAGGGGGAGCTGGGTTAAGAAAAACATTTAATTCAATTTATGCAAGTGCCGATTTTTCTTACAAAAACCAATTGTACCTACAGGCAACCTATCGTGGTGACTGGTCATCAGCTTTAGTATATACAAATGGCGATGGCAATCCTTTTTTCAGTTATCCGGCAGTAAGTTTATCATGGATATTCTCTGAAACATTTAAGCTTCCGAAATGGGTTAGTTTTGGTAAGTTAAGAACAAACGTTACGGTGTTAGGAGGTGATGTTGATGCTTTTGTGATTAATCCGGGATATCGATTGACTGGCTTTTCTACAGCTGGCGGAAATAACAACCCAATGTTAACCTACTTAGTTGATCCAAATGGATTGAGCTTCGCGGTTGATAAAAATATAAAACCATTGCGTAAAGTAGGTAAGGAAATAGGTGCTGAAGTGAAGTTCTTTGACAATAGATTAGGATTTGATGCTACTTACTATAGAGACAATAATAAAAATCAGGGAACTTACATTCCTGCCGCACCAGAAACGGGAGTAAATAACATATTGGTTAATGCAGGTAATATCCAAAACTCAGGAATAGAGCTGAGTTTAAGTGGAACTCCGATTAAAACAAATAATTTTGATTGGAACACAGCCTTCAATTATTCCCGTAACCGTAATAAAATTATTGAGCTTTATGGTGATATAGATTATTATGCTTTGCAAAATGAAGGCGATGCTAATAATGATCAGATACCATTTGCAAAAGTGGGTGGTGCGTATGGTATTATCCGCACAAAAATTCATTCTAAGAGTTTTCAGGCTACAGATGCTAATGGTAATAAGGTTGCTAATCCAAATAATGGTAAAACCGTTCTGGCGTGGCGTTCTGATGCTCGCGCAGGTTTCCCGCAAAGAAGTAATGAGTGGCAAGATGTTGGAGATATAAATGCGAAATTCCGCGGTAGCATAGATAATACTTTCCGTTATAAAGGCTTTTCTTTAAATGTATTGCTTGATGCCAAAATAGGTGGCGACATGGTAGTAACCTCTCAACGCTACGGAACACATACAGGAATTTTTGAAAGTTCACTTAAAGGTAGAGATAAAGATCATGGTGGTATTGTATGGACCAGCAAGTATGATGGAAAAACTTATGATGATGGAATTATTCCGGATGGAGTTTTTGATAACGGGCAAACTATAACCCAAGCTAATGGGGCAATAGTAAATGTAGGGGGAATGACTTACCAGGAAGCTTATGACAAAGGTTTTGTTGAGCCTACACATTTACCTCAGTATAATTATCGGTTAGGTTCCTTTTCTACTGCAGTTGGTGATTACTGGGTAGTTAAAAACTCGTGGGTATCATTAAGGCAGGTAGTACTAAACTATCAGTTTCCACAAAGCCTGGCAGCTAAATTAAAACTGAGTAATCTGGGGATTAGTTTAATTGGACGTGATCTTTTCTATCTGTATAATTCTTTGCCAAACAACATAAATCCTGCTTCAAATAGTACAACCAAAACCTCAGTAAACAGAGAAGATGGTTTTGTGCCACCAATGACACGCTTTTTTGGCCTAACATTAAAAGCAGGATTTTAATTTATCATTTACCATAAAAAATAGGGTTATGAACCGCATCAATCATATAACAAAGAAACTGGGTATGGTCTTACTATCTGGTTTTATTTTATGCAATTTATCCTGTAAAAAAGATTTTGCAGAAACCAACACCAATCCAAGCGTAGTAACTAAGCCAGATATAAATGCTTTGTTTACGTATTCTATTGAAAACCTGGAAAGTTACCAGGGTACAGAGTGGATTTGGGAAAATTTGGAGCAACTCCTTCGCTTCACTCAGCATTTAACCACAGATCCATATGAACTATCTACCAATATAAATAGTCGGTATCGCATATATTATAATAATATTTTGCCTAACCTTTTTGCTATTAGAAATGAGATAGCAACAAGAGATGATAAAGCTAGATATAAAAATATAAATGCGGTTACTTATGTGGTCCAAGTACTACATGGGTTAAAAGTTACCGACATGAACGGTTCAATCCCTTATTTACAGGCAATGCAGGCAAGAACCGATAATAACTTTAAACCAGCTTACGATAATCAAAAAGTATTGTATGATACCTGGCTTAAGGAATTAGATGGTGCAATATCCGATTTGAAAGGTGGCGCTGCGGATCAGGTAAACTTTGGTACATCTGACTTTTTTTACAAAAATGAGTGGGCAAACTGGGCTAAGCTAGCTAATACATTGAAGCTGCGGATTGCTGTACGTTATGAAAAGCAAGATGTGGAAGCAAGTAAGAGGATCTTTAAGGAGGTAATGTCTGATGCAACAGGGCCAATAGATAATGACGATCAGTCTCAATTGGTTTACGATAAACCCGAACATAATCCGATTGGGAACGATATTGATTACAGGAGCCCAAGGTTTGGTACCTCTTCTATAATTAATTTCTTAAAGTCAACTAATGATCCTCGATTGAAAATTTATTTTAGCCCTAATGACTTAGTAGGCTCTTTTAAAGATGTTCTTGTAGCCAATAATAAAACATTGCCATCTTTTATAAATATAAATGACCCTTTAATTATGTATCAGGGTGGGCCTGCTGACTGGACTACTGATCCAACTATAGCGCAGTATTATAAAAATGCATTTCCTGTTGCAACAGGTGTATCCTATAAATTAATGAGCACAATTAATAAAAAGTTCTTTGCTCCTCGTTACGGAAACAATACTACCGGAAAGATGCTTGATTATATGGTAACCTATGCGGAAACCTGTTTTTACATTGCAGAGTTTATTCAAAAAGGTTATGGTGCTGGCTTTAATACAAAGGGTACTGCCGAAGATTGGTATAAGAAAGGGGTTACATCTTCTATTAAAACAATGAATAAAATAGCTGTAAATGCAGCATCAACCACAGGTTTTGATGGTAGTGGAGATACTGAAATAACAGCATATCTTAACCAGGCTAATGTTAAATTCAATGGGGTGAATGACTTGGAGCGTATTTACATTCAGCAATATCTAAATTTCTACAGATTAGCTAATGAGGCTTTTACCTTCTGCAGAAGGACCGGTTATCCAAAAAATAATTCAAGTTATTATAAAAGAAATGCCTGGAATGAACCAATTCCAAGAAGATATGCTTTAGACGAACCACCGGTTGGTACTAACAATGATAATTGGCTTAAGGGGCAACAAGAACAAGGATTTACTCCTGGAAATAAAGAGCTGGGAGTATTAAGCACTCAGCGATTATGGTTTGATAAAACAAGTCCAAATTTTGGTGAAGGTAATTAGGAGTAATTGTTAAAGGAATACTTTTTTGGACAAATTTTATAGTCAAATAATAAGCTGTGGCTACTAAAACAAAGAAACATCAGCAACTAAGCAAGGAAGTAATAAGGCATTTGTACTATAACAAAATGTTAACACTTACTGAGTTGAGTGGATTGGGTAATAAAAGTTTACCCATGGTTACGGCAATAGTTAATGATTTGATTGAGGAGGGCTATGTGAGTGAGTCGGGCCTGGCGCCTTCAACTGGGGGGCGCCGGGCATCAACTTTTTTGCTTAACCCCGAAAAACAACGCTTTATTGTTGCGGTTGCAATGGATCAGCTTGTTACCCAAATGGTTATTTATGATTTATTAAACAGAGAACATGAGCCAATACAAGTACTCCCGCTTAAGCTGTATGAAGATGAGAAAGCACTTAATAAACTAATTAGTTTTATAAAAAATAACATTTCCAGTACTGGTATTGCAAATAAAGACCTTTTGGGTGTAGGGATAGGTATGCCCGGGTTCATTAATTCAAAAAAGGGCGTTAATCACAGCTTTTTTAATTTAAATGATGGTAATACATTGGCCGATTTTATAAGCAAAGAGTTGAATTTACCAGTATTTATAGATAACGATTCGAGCCTTATTGCTCAGGCTGAGTTGAAGTTTGGGGTGGGTAAAGGCCATAAGGATGTTATGGTGGTGAACTTTGGCTGGGGTGTAGGTTTAGGAATGATAATTAATGGAAAGCTTTTTAAAGGCCACAACGGATATGCTGGCGAGTTTAGCCATATTCCTTTGTCCAAAACCAATAAATTATGTTCTTGTGGAAAAAGAGGGTGTTTGGAGGTCGAGACCTCATTGCTTGTACTTGTGGAACGTGCAAAGGCCGAAATGGCAATGGGAGCAACATCAAGAATGGAAAGTTTATTTGCTGATACCAATAAATTGGCTGGTGATCACCTGCTGAATGCCGCTAAAAATGGTGATCCACTTGCCGTTTCAATTTTATCAGATGCAGCATTTTTGATCGGTAAAGGATTATCAACATTGATACATATTATGAATCCGGAGCTTATCATTCTTGGAGGAAGAGGAGCAATGGCAGGGAAAATATTAATGGCGCCTGTACAACAAGCCATAAATGAATTTTGCATCCCAAGGTTAGCGGAACATACTACTATTTTAATTTCAGAAATGGCCCATATGGCAGAACTTCTTGGTGCTGCATCATTAGTTATCGAAAACTGTGAATTTAATTAGGACCTGTGCATATCAAAGATTTGATTACCCAAATGTTTAATATAGTTAATTATAAATTTCAAACCCGGTTGGCAGTCAGCCGGGATTTTTTTACTTTTAAGGCAGCATGAAGAAAAGCATTATAATATTAGGATTAGTTACTCTTTTTAGCGCACTAAAAGCGCAGGATAACGGAGTACATCACCAATCAACCATTTATGAATGGCCTAAAGATCCTTTGGTTAGTCAGAAATTAGATAAATGGCAGGATCAAAAATTCGGAATGATTATTCACTGGGGTTTGTATGCAGTACCCGGTATTATTGAATCTTGGTCCATCTGCTCAGAAGATTGGATATCCAGGGATAGTACAAGTAACTACGAAGATTATAAAAAATGGTACTGGGGTTTAAGTAAAGATTTTAACCCGGTTAAATTTAATCCTGACCAATGGGCCAAAGCAGGTAAAGATGCAGGTATGCGTTACCTGGTATTTACAACCAAGCACCATGATGGGTTCAATATGTTTGATACTAAAGAATCAGATTTTAAGATCTCTGCAGGGCCATTTAAAGACAATCCTAAAGCTGATGTGGCAAAATATGTGTTTGATGCCTTTCGCAAGCAGGGCTTTATGATTGGTGCTTATTTTTCAAAACCCGATTGGCATTCTGAATATTATTGGTGGCCAAAATATGCAACCGCAGATAGAAATAATAACTACGATATCAGAAAAAATCCATGGAGATGGAGCATGTTTAAAAAACAGACATTTAATCAAATTAGTGAGTTGATGCATAACTATGGCTCAGTAGATATCCTTTGGTTAGATGGGGGATGGGTTAGGCCACTAGAAACTGTTAACGAAGAAGTGCTTTCATGGGGAATGAGAATTCCTGAATGGAGTCAGGATATTGATATGCCTGCAATTGCTGATATGGCACGTAAAGCACAGCCAGGTCTATTAATGGTAGATAGAACCGTTCACGGACCTTATGAAAACTATCAAACACCAGAACAAAGTGTGCCAAAGCAACAATTGTCAAATCCATGGGAAAGTTGTATGACCTTAGGTGGTGCTTGGGGCTTTGTTCCTAACGATCAGTATAAGTCTGCCACTAAGGTAATTCACACCTTAATTGAGATTGTGGCAAAGGGAGGTAGTTTATTACTTGGAGTGGGTCCAAAAGCAGATGGAACTATTCCTCAGGATGCTATTGCAAGACTTGAAGATATAGGTAAGTGGTTAAATGTAAATGGGAAAGCTATTTATAATACCAGAATTACGAAGGAATATCATGATGGTGATACCTGGTTTACCCAAAGTAAAGATGGAAAGACCAAGTATGCATTGACCTGCCTTAAAGAAAAAACTCCTGAATATGTAGTGTGGAATGGAAACGTACCAGCTAAAGGAACAGCAATTCAACTAATTCAAACCGGTCAGAAACTTAAATGGGAAAATAAGGGAACAACTGTAAAAGTATGGTTGCCAAAAAATATCCAGAAGGATCTTCCGGCATTGGCATTTTCTTTTAAAGGGGCTTTATAGCCCCTCTATTTCAAGTTTCTTAGCAAGTTCGTTCAGGTCATTAACAACCACATCAATCAACGGAATGCCGCTAATTCTGCGTTCTTGCTCATAAGCAAATTCCGGCTCGCCCGGAATAATTACCTTTTTATCCGGGTCAACGGTTTTTGCACTTTTAAAACGTTCAATCCAATTGTCCAGATGATCTTTAAAATCCTGGGCGGGCCTAAAACCATCAACTCTCATTGCACCAAGAAAATGTCCTATACCTTCTCCAACCGGATCAGTAGGGGGCTCTAAAAAAGCAACAAATGGAGGCACCCATGGGCCGTAATTTGCGCCAGACAATACAGCAGAAAAAATATCTACAGTAGCACTTAAACCATAACCTTTATGGCTTCCATGGTCTTTGTCGCTGCCTAATGGCAATAATGAACCACCTTCCTTTAATTGATGAGGATTTGTTGAAGTATTACCAGCTGCATCCTGTACCCATCCCTCAGGAATAGGCTGATTAGCTCTCTGAGCAATCTCCAGTTTTCCATTTGCTGCTGCTGCTGTTGCCATATCAACTATAACAGGTGGGTATTTACCTGCCGGAAAAGCATAACACATTGGATTTGTTCCTAGTAAACGCTCACTGGAATAAGTTGGTGCAACAAGTGGGCTGGCATTCGTCATGCTAATACCAATCATTTCCTGTTCAGCAGCCATTAATGAATGATAGCCAGCAATACCAAAATGATTTGAATTTTTAACGGCAACCCATCCGCTACCATAAATACGCGCTTTTTCTATCGCTACTTTCATGGCAAAAGGGGCCACCACCAGTCCTAAACCCCCATCTCCATCAACAGTGGCAGTTGTAGCCGTTTCATGAACAATTTTTATTACAGGATTCGCATTTATCCTTTGCTTTTCCCATAGCCGAACGTAGCCGCTTAACCGTGCTACGCCATGCGAATCAATGCCTCTTAAATCAGATTTTAATAACACATCAGCCGCCAACTGCGCATCCGCTAACGGACATCCCATTTTTAAAAACACACGTTCTGTAAACTGGCGTAATTTGTTCTCTGTAAAAGTGTAAAAGGTCATGTGAATTAGGCAAAAAGAACTGTAAACTGATAATCTAATGGTTTAAAATGGGCAATTAGGGAATCAATAAAATCATCTCCATAAAGTACAACCATTGGTGCAATATTAAGGACCCTTTCTTGCAGCACGCCAGAAGGGAATAATTTTTCTTTAAGATTATCTATTTGAGAGAATGAAGTAACATGCTTTCGCTTTTCAGCCCTTAGCATTTTTTTCTCCAGAGTAGAGATAAGCTTTAGCGCCTTTGTCTTGGCAGCATCAGCTGATTGCGAAAGACTTTTGTCTATTTTATAAGCATTAAGCTTTATTTGATCAAAAATAGCTCTTATTGATCTCTCCTCATTATCAAGAGAGAATTGGAGATTAACATGCGATTTAACCCACTCATTTTTTAGTGTCTCAGTATCACTAAATAAGTTTCTATGACTAATGCCTAATACTTCCATTCTGGCCTCGCTTCTTTTGTCAATAAGCAAAGCAGAATTACGTAACATTAATACCGGGAAATCTATTTTATAATGGTCAAAGTTTGCTTTTAATTGCAGCCAGTAAGTCACCTCGGCTCCTCCACCAATATAGGCAATGTTAGGTAGAATAACTTCCTGATAAACAGGTCGCATTACTACATTAGGGCTAAAATTTTCAGGATAAGCATCTATCTCTTGTTGTAGCTCCTCTTTAGTAAATTCTATAGAAGAGTTCATCACCTTGTAACTTCCATTTTCTTCTATAATCCGTTCCCTTAAGCCATCAATCATATAAAAGAAATTGATTTCTCTGGGATTAACCTGGGCTTTGTAACCTAGAGTTTCCAGTTCGGTACTTGCTTTACTGATTAATTTAAAGCTGTTCTCTTCAGTAATATCTTTATATATGATTTCGGAAAACTGGCTTTTTAGAGCATGGTCATCTGCATCCACGCAAACCAAACCATATTTTCCAAAAAGGGCATCAACCAATTCGCGGGTAGCATCACTTAACTTTCTATTGCTAGTATAAGCTTTGTCTACAGTTTTCGAAAACCTTATGCCATTTTCACTTATACCAAGGTATCCTTTATATGTAGCAAGCGCTTCTGCAATATCAGTAGTGTCAAGCCTTCCGGTGGCTCCGGCAGCATTTTTATTCCAGGTAATCATTTTATCTTCAACCTTAACATGGTTGATCTCTTCAAAATCATGATCTTCAGTTGCCATCCAGTATACAGGCACAAAATTATAATCAGGAAATTGTTGTTTTAAATCACGCGCCAGGTTTATCGCAGTAACTATTTTATAGATAAAATATAGGGGGCCTGTAAATATATTTAGCTGATGGCCTGTGGTAATAGTAAAAGTCTTTTTATCGGCTAACAGCTCAATGTTGGCTTTTACTGACGACGAAACCTGAATTGTTGAATATTGTTTTTGTAATGTGTTAACCAGAACAGCTCTGTCAGCTTTAAAATTACGGCTTGTAATAGCTTTTTCAAAGCCGGAAAAATCCGGTTCATATTTGTAAAATTGGCTTAACTTCCCATTTTTGGAAATGTAATCCAGCACAATGGAAGAGAAAGCATTAGTTTCCTGATAAGAGATGTATTTAGCTTGCATCGCTACGAATTTAAGCTAATAAACTATAAATCTAAATATGAAGCCTTTATTTTACAATTTGTCCATATAGATCAAAATCTTCAGCACGATCAATCTTAACATTTACAAAAGTTCCATTTGCCGCATAGCCGGTAGCTGCGTCAATTAAAACTTCATTATCAACCTCTGGAGAATCGAATTCAGTACGGCCAATAAAGAAATCGCCTTCTTTTCTGTCAACCAAAACTTTATAGGTTTTGCCTACTTTATCCTGGTTTATATCAAAAGAAATTCCCTGCTGTAATTCCATAATTGCATCAACACGTGCTTGTTTTACTTCTTCTGGAACATCATCAATCAGGCTATGAGCATGAGTTTTCTCTTCATGAGAGTAAGTAAAACATCCTAATCTGTCGAAACGGGTTTCTTCAACCCAGCTAAGCATTTCTTCAAAATCCTGCTCAGTTTCTCCTGGGTATCCGCAAATCAAAGTAGTACGCATCGCAATACCCGGTACTTTATCTCTAATTTGATTAACAATATCTATAGTCTTTTGCTTGGTAATACCACGACGCATGGACTTCAGCATATTGTCTGTAATATGCTGCAATGGCATATCTAAATACTTGCAAATATTCTCACGCTCATTCATTGCATCCAGAATTTCCATAGGAAAGCCGGAAGGGTAGGCGTATTGCAGCCTGATCCATTCAATTCCCCTTACATCAGATAGTCTACGTAGTAACTCATCAAGATTACGCTTTCCATAAATATCCAGGCCATAATAAGTAAGGTCCTGTGCAATTAATATAAGTTCTTTGGTGCCGTTAGCGGCTAATATTTTAGCTTCATTAACCAGTTCTTCCATATCCCTGGATACGTGTTTACCACGCATCAGCGGAATAGCGCAAAAAGAACAAGGTCTGTTACAACCCTCTGCAATTTTAAAATAAGCAAAGTGCGAAGGCGTAGTCAACAAACGTTCGCCAATTAATTCATGCTTATAATTTGCACCTAAAGAGTGTAGCAGGTTATTTAAATCATTGGTGCCGAAGTAAGCATCAACATTTGTAATTTCGGCTTCTAACTCAGGCTTATAGCGTTCCGAAAGGCATCCGGTTACAATTACTTTTGCAACTTTTCCTTCATCCTTTAACTGGCTGTATTGCAATATGGTATCAATAGATTCTTGTTTTGCATTATCTATAAAACCACAGGTATTAATTACAACAATATCGTCTTTGCCAACCTGGTTAGACTCATGAATAACATCTAAACTATTTCCGCGCAATTGGCCCATTAAAACCTCAGAATCGTAAGTGTTTTTGGAACAGCCCAATGTGATTACGTTGATCTTTGGTTTTTTAACAGGGATTATTTTTGTGGAAGTTTTTGTATTCATGTTTTGTAAGTCAGTATAATCTTTTTATTTATTGTAGGCTTGTTATTATTTAAATAAGCTATCAACAAATGCTTTTTTATCAAACAATTGCAGGTCGTTCATGCTTTCGCCAACGCCTATATATTTTACCGGTATTTTAAACTGATCGGAAATTCCGATAACAACACCACCTTTAGCAGTACCATCAAGTTTAGTTATGGCAAGAGCATTTACGTCAGTTGCTTCGGTAAACTGTTTGCACTGTTCAAAAGCATTTTGACCGGTAGATCCGTCAAGTACCAATAGTATTTCATGTGGCGCACCAGGGATTACCTTTTGCATCACATTTTTAATTTTGCCTAGCTCATTCATTAGGCCAATTTTGTTGTGTAAACGGCCGGCAGTATCTATAATCACAACATCTTCGCCATTGGCAACAGCCGATTGCAAAGTGTCGAAAGCTACAGATGCTGGGTCAGAACCCATTGCCTGTGCAACAACACGTACACCTACGCGCTCACCCCAAAGTTTAATTTGTTCAACCGCTGCGGCCCTAAAGGTATCGGCAGCACCTAAAACAACTTTAAGGTTTTCTGCCTTAAGTTTATGTGCCAGTTTGCCAATGGTTGTAGTTTTGCCCACACCATTTACCCCAACCACCATAATAACATATGGTTTATGGTTACCGTATTCAAAACTTCTGAAATCGTTGCTGTTATTTTCTGCAAGTAACAACTGGATTTCATCGCGCAGCAGATTATTTAGTTCAGAGGTAGATAAGTATTTGTCTTTTGCTACACGTTTCTGTACACGGTCTATAATTTTTAATGTAGTAGTTACACCAACATCAGAGGTTACCAAAACTTCTTCGAGGTTGTCCAGTACATCGTCATCAATAGTAGACTTACCAGCTACAGCTTTTGTGATTTTACTTAAAAAGCCCTCCTTAGTTTTCTCTAATCCCTTGTCAAGAGCTTCCTGCGCTTCAGGCGCAGTCTCTTTTTTCTTAAAAAAATCAAATAAACCCATAAGAATGTATAGAAAAACAAAAAAAGCCCTCCCAGAATAAAGGGACGGCTTTAATATTATAAAATATTAAAATTATTTTTTAGATGCA
>Ga0157371_10002410_pt1 | contig 17889 bp, 14 predicted proteins | sample C45metaG_FD_113462 | JGI IMG/M metagenome (GOLD analysis project Ga0157371, IMG submission 113462) | Corn rhizosphere microbial communities from Kellogg Biological Station, Michigan, USA - C4-5 metaG | ecosystem: Host-associated > Plants > Roots > Rhizosphere > Soil | place: USA: Michigan...
TAACTGTTTTACATTCCAGTGATACTCTATGGACATATTCATCAACTTTATTTGTGCTTCTTTTTCCTTAATTTGCATTAGTGCACGTGCATGTCTTTCTGACAGCTGTTTTTTCATAATTGATTCCTGGACTTCATCAGGTAATTTTAACAACCTTAGTTTATTTGCAACAGTCGATTGCCCTTTACCAAGTCGTTGAGCTAACGCTTCTTGCGTTAGTTCATGTAGTTTTAATAATTTTTGATAAGCAACTGCCTCTTCGATAGCTGTTAACTCTTCCCGTTGTAAATTTTCAATTAATGCAATAGAAGCTGTTTCTTTATCACTCAAATTACGAATTATTGCTGGTACTTCCGTCCATTTTAGTTTAGTCATCGCACGGAAACGACGTTCTCCAGCAATTATCTCGTATTTTTCATCGTCCATTTTACGAATGACGATAGGTTGAATTACACCATGCGTATGAATAGTGCGTGCAAGTTCTTCTATTTTTGCATCATCAAAAACAGTTCTCGGTTGATATCTATTAGGCACTATTTTTTCAATCGCCACATTAACTACTTCTTCTAAATGATTTTGTGTAGTCTCCACAATATCATCTTGTCCTTGCTTTTCAGAACTTCCGAAAAAACGTGAAAAAGGACTTTTCATCTAACAAGCACCACCTTTTAGAAACTCTTTATACTTCATATTCACGATAAAGAAGACAATACTATAATGTTTCACGTGGAACGTTCCTCATTAAATAATAGGTGTTTTATTTGGAATACCTGGTTTTCGAGGGTATCTTTTCGGTGTGCTTTTTGTTTTAGAAAAGACATATAACGTTCTTTCACTGTTTTCAATAGGTAAAAGAAAAGAATATTCTGCACTTTTTTCAGAACCTAAAATATTTAGTGCTTTTTTAGCATCTTTTAACTCATCTGAAGCGCTAGCAGCTTTCATTGCTATGAATCTTCCTCCTACTTTTACTAGAGGAACACATAGTTCAGCTAAAACAGAAAGTCTTGCTACAGCCCTTGCGGTTACAATATCATATTGTTCTCTATAATCTTTATTTTGTCCAAAATCTTCTGCACGAGAATGAACAAAATGTACATCAGTTAATTGTAATTCTTTGCTCAAATGGGTTAAAAATTGAATTCTCTTATTCAATGAATCAACTATCGTAACTTTTAAATTTGGAAAACATATTTTCAATGGAATACTTGGAAAACCAGCTCCTGCTCCAACATCACATACGGAGAAAGAGCCAGTAAAATCCTCATAAAAAGAAGCACTAATTGAATCGAAAAAATGTTTTAAATAGACAGAAGCTTCATCAGTAATTGCGGTCAAATTCATTTTTTCGTTCCATTCAACTAATAGTTCAAAGTATTTTTTAAATTGTTTCAACTGTGTACCAGTTAGGTCAATTCCTTTTTCATGAAGGGCTTGTTTAAATTGTTCTTCGTTCATGTAGTTCTCCTCATCATTTTAGACTATCCAGTAATTTTAGCTATTTTTCCTTGTTCAATATAAATAAGTAGAATAGAGATATCCGCTGGATTTACTCCTGAAATACGTGATGCTTGTGCAATCGACAACGGACGTACTTCCATTAATTTCTGTTTCGCTTCCGTTGCAATTCCAGAGATCGCATTATAATCAATTTGATCAGGAATTTTTTTATCTTCCATTTTTTTAAGTTTTTCTACTTGCTGAAGAGATTTTTCAATATACCCTTCATATTTTACTTGAATTTCAATTTGTTCCTTCTCTTCAATCGTTAACTCTACATCAGAAGGAGCTAGTTGAACAACTAAATCGTAGTTCATTTCTGTACGTTTAAGCAGGTCTGCAGCACGAATTCCATCTTTTAATTCGCTACCTTCCACACTTCGAATTAGTGCTTGTGTTGCTTCATTTGGTTTTATCATGAAAGAACGAAGACGTTTTAATTCATCTTCAATTCGTTGTTTTTTCTCTAAAAATCTTTCATAACGTTCTTGTGGAACAAGCCCTATTTCATACCCTACCTCGAGAAGGCGTAAATCAGCATTATCGTGACGTAATAACAAACGATATTCTGCACGGGAAGTCAATAAACGGTATGGTTCATTTGTTCCTTTTGTTACTAGATCATCAATTAATACTCCAATGTACGCATCTGATCTACTTAATACTTTTTCTTCTTTTTTGAGTACTCGTAACGCTGCGTTTATACCTGCCATTAATCCTTGACCAGCAGCCTCTTCATATCCAGAAGTTCCGTTAATTTGTCCTGCTGTATAAAGATTTTTAACTTTTTTCGTTTCAAGAGTTGGCCAAAGTTGCGTTGGAACCATTGCATCATACTCGATTGCATAACCAGCTCGCATCATCTCTGCTTTTTCAAGACCTGGAACAGAAGCAATCAGGCGACGTTGTACGTGCTCTGGAAGACTAGTTGAAAGTCCTTGAACGTATACTTCTCTTGTGTTTCTTCCTTCTGGTTCTAGGAAGATTTGATGGCGAGGTTTATCACTAAAACGCACTATTTTATCTTCGATGGAAGGACAGTATCTTGGTCCAGTTCCTTTAATCATACCTGAATACATAGGAGATAGGTGTAAATTTTCGTTAATAATTTGATGAGTTGTTTCCGTTGTATATGTTAACCAACATGGTAATTGATCCATGATAAACTCAGTTGTTTCAAAACTGAATGCTCTTGGAACATCATCTCCAGGTTGGATTTCTGTTTTACTATAATCCACTGTTTTACTATTTACACGTGGAGGAGTACCTGTTTTAAATCGCACTAGGTCAAATCCTAAGTTTCGAATACTATCTGCTAATTTAATCGATGGTTGTTGATTATTTGGACCACTTGAATACTTCAGGTCTCCAATAATAATTTCACCACGTAAGAATGTACCTGTTGTAATGACTACAGCATCAGCTCTATATATAGCCCCTACTTGTGTAACGAGGCCTACAATTTTTTCGTCTTCAACAAGTAATTCTTCTACTACAGCTTGATGGATTGTTAAGTTTTCTTGCTCTTCTAACAAACGCTTCATTTCATGTTGATATAATACTTTATCTGCTTGCGCACGAAGTGCTCGAACAGCAGGACCTTTCCCTGTGTTCAGCATTCTCATTTGAATATGTGTTTTATCAATTACTTTTCCCATGGCACCGCCTAATGCGTCAATTTCACGCACAACAATTCCTTTAGCTGGCCCTCCGATGGATGGATTACATGGCATAAATGCAATCATATCAAGATTAATTGTCAAAACAAGCGTTTTTGCGCCCATTTTAGCTGATGCTAGTGCCGCTTCCACTCCTGCATGTCCTGCTCCAACAACAATCACATCGAACTTGCCTGCTTCAAAGTTTGGCATGTTCGTAACTTCCTCTCATTTTTTATTTTCCTAAACAAAATTGTGAAAATAACTGATCAATTAAGCTTTCTTCTATTGTATCTCCAATAATTTCACCTAATATTTCCCAAGTTCTAGTCACATCTATTTGAATCATGTCGACTGGCACTCCGATATATGCTGCTTCTATAGCATCCGTTATTGTTGCTTTCGCTAAATGCAATAACGATATATGGCGTGCATTTGAAACATAGGTTAAATCGGATGCTTCAATGGAACCTTCAAAGAATAAAGATGCAATTGCTTCTTCTAATTCGTCGACTCCTTCTTCTAGTAGTAATGAAGTCGTGACTAATCGTTTATCTCCGGATAATTGTTTTACTTCATCAAAATCCAATTTATTTGGTAAATCAGTTTTATTAATAATAACAATGTAATCCATACCTTCGATTGCTTCAAACAGTCTTCGGTCTTCTTCCGTCAGCTGCTCTGCGTTATTTAATACAAGTAGAATCAGATCTGCTTCTTTTAATACCTGTCGTGACTTCTCGACTCCAATCCGTTCTACAATGTCCTCAGTTTCGCGAATTCCAGCTGTATCCACTAATTTTAATGGAACTCCACGTACATTTACATATTCTTCTATAATATCTCTTGTAGTTCCTGCTATATCTGTAACAATTGCTTTATTTTCTTGAATTAAACTATTTAATAGAGATGATTTTCCTACATTAGGTCTTCCAATTATTGCAGTGGAAAGGCCTTCTCTTAGTATTTTCCCTTGAGATGAAGTAAGTAATAATTTTTCAATTTCTTCCCTCACCCAAGAACCTTTCTCTATCATAAGTGGGATGGTCATTTCTTCTACATCATCGTACTCTGGATAATCAATATTCACTTCAACTTGCGCTAATGTCTCAAGTAGTGCCTGCCTCAAAGTTTTAATAAGTCTAGATAATCGGCCATCCATTTGCCCTAAAGCAACATTCATCGCTTTATCTGTTTTTGCTCTTATTAAATCCATAACTGCTTCAGCTTGTGATAAATCAATTCTTCCATTTAGAAATGCACGTTTTGTAAACTCCCCAGGTTCTGCAAGTCGCGCACCATTTATTAATACTAGTTGTAGAACACGATTAACTGATACAAGTCCACCATGACAATTTATCTCTACTACATCTTCTCTAGTAAAAGTTTTTGGTCCTTTCATTAAGGATAGCATTACTTCTTCTACTACTTCATTAGATCTGGGATCCACTAAATGTCCATAGTGTATCGTGTGAGAAGCTTGGTTAAATAAATCTTTTCCATTTGGTGACCGAAAAACTTTGTTTGCTATTGCTACTGCACTAGTTCCACTAAGTCTTACTATTGCAATTGCCCCTTCTCCAAGAGGAGTAGAAATAGCAGCTATTGTATCAAATTCCACAAGTGTCCACCTCCTTACAATTTTTTAGTTATCCACATGTGTATAACTAAAACGAACATGACTATCTAACATATAACAATAACATAAATTATATAAAATCAGAAGTATAGAAGCTTTTATTTATCTGAACAAAAAGTAGCAGCTACTTAACGATCATTCTTAAAAGTAAGAAACGGATTTCAGCTAATAAATAGCTAAAATCCGTTTACTTTATTTTATTGATTCAATAACTAAATAACGATTTGGATCTGTACCTACCGAGTATGTTTCAATATCCACGCGAACAGACAATGCATTATGAATTATCTTTCTTTCAAAAGAAGACATTGGTTCAAACTCTACTTTATTACCAGTACGGACAGCCTTGTCCGCCATTCTTTCAGCAAGTTGTTCTAATGATTCTTGTCTACGCTCACGGTAATTTCCAACATCCAACTTAATAATAATAAATGAATGAGAAAACTTATTCGCGACTAGCTGAGATAAATTTTCCAACGCATTCAATGTTTGTCCACGCTTTCCAATTAGTAGAGCTGCTTTCTCGCTATTTAAGTGAAGGTGGATAAACTTCCCTTCTTTTTTCTCAGTTATTACTAAATCATCAATTTTCATCTCTTTAGCTATTTCATTAATATATTGAATGGTTTCTTTTACAGCTAAGTCATTTGTGTTCTTAAGATGATCTGCTTTCTCTACTGAAAGTAGTGGTGTTGATTCTACTTCGACTACTTTTTCTAAATCGTTCATCTCATCTACTTCTACTCTTTGAACTTCTTGTTCCTCGGAAGCTACATCGACTATTTCTTCTTTCTCTAAAACAGTTACTTCAACAACTGCAGGTTTTACTCCAAATCCCAGAAAACCTTTTTTACCTTTTTCCACTACTGTAATTGACACATCTTCTCTCGAAACTCCAAGCTTTTCTAGTGCAATATTTATAGCTTCTTCTTTTGTAGGTGCAGTTTGCGTAATCTGATTCATTTTTTTGCCCCTCCCGATTTAACAGGTTCTGTTTTTCGCTTGTTCCAAGGTTTATAAATGAATAAATTTTGAATAATAGAGATAATATTTCCGATAACCCAATATAATGTTAGTGCTGAAGGTAAAGCAATACCAAATCCCATAATCATAAACGGCATAATATACATCATTATTTTCATTTGCGGATTATCCATTGCTGGACCTGTACGTAAAACGATAAATTGCATAACCCCTGCTAGAATTGCTAAGAAAATACTTGGTTCCGCTAATGTAAGGCCTAAGAAATCACCCAAGTTAATTTCTGGTGTGTTATTCATTCGACTAATTGCGTGGTAGAAGCCGATTAATATTGGCATTTGAATAAAAACAGGTAAACATCCAGCAGCTGGATTAATTCCTCTTTCTTTAAATAGTGCCATCATTTCTTGCTGATATTTTTGCTGCGTTGCGCTGTCTTTAGAACTGTATTTTTCTTTAAGTTTTTTTAGTTCTGGCTGAACTTCCTGCATATTTTTAGAACTTTTTGTTTGCTTAATCATTAATGGTAGAATTGCTAATCGAATAATAATTGTTACCATTATAATTCCTAATCCATACGTGCCTAATAAACCTTTAAAATAAGTAATAGCTGAGACTAACGGCCAAACAATATATTCATTCCAAAAGCCTTTTGAATTAGAGTAGATTGGCTCATTAAATTCATTACATCCAGCAAGTAAAGCGGTTGTAACTATTAGTAAAAGTACTAATGATAATCTCTTTTTCAACCTTCTTTCCCCCTATTATAACTAATATATCTAGTTTTAATCTTACCACTTCAAATAAAGACTTCACACTAGCTTTTCTTTTTCATTACTTTTGCAATCTTAAATACATGCTCAAGACTTTTCTTTGTTTCATGAAAGTCTAACTTGGCCGCCGGATTTCTGGCGATAATAATATAATCCTTATTTGTATATACATAATCATTTAATTCTAAAAAAGTTTGACGTATATACCGTTTAATGCGATTACGAACTACTGCGTTACCAACTTTCTTGCTAACAGATAGCCCAACTCGGAAAAAGTCTTCTTCATTATCTAAGCAATAAACAACAAATTGTCTATTAGCAAATGATTTCCCTCTTTTAAAGATCGTTTGAAACTCTGCGTTCTTTTTTATCCGTTGTTTCTTGTTCATCCATTCACCTGCTCCAACTAATCGTTGTATTAAAAGAAAAAAAAGACCACTGAAATGGTCAGTGGACTTATGCTGATAATACTTTTCTTCCTTTTGCACGACGTGCTGCTAATACGCGGCGACCGTTTTTTGTACTCATACGTGCGCGGAAACCGTGATTTTTTGCACGTTTACGGCTATTTGGTTGGAATGTACGTTTCATCTATATGACACCTCCTGAGTTGATCATCTTAAAATGTTCCTTAGACAGTCTCCGATATTATATATAAATTAGTACGCTTTTGTCAATTTTTTTTTAAAACCCTCCCTTTGGAACAGCACACTACTTTATCCACAAAAAATATCTTCATTACTTTTTTACCTGTGTATAAAAAAATAGCACACAAAAATTATCCACATAGCTTATGAACATGTTTTAAACATACTCATACACTGTGGACAACTTGAGTTGTTAATAATTTGATTATTGTGGATAACCTTAAAAACGCTTGTAATTACAACGGTTTTTTGATACGATGTTTGTGTTTTACTTTTTCAAACGAAATTCCCTATTTTTCTTTATCCACAACTGTTAGTAATCTGTGGATAAGTTTTTCCACTTACGTTTATAATATTTATCCACAGCTAGTGGATTTGTGTATATGTCCTTATAATTTATACATATTAATTATTTTAAAGGCTTCGACCAATATTAAAACATCGTCTGATGTATTTGGAGGAGAAACAGAAATAGATAAGAAATTTTTTCTTATCAATCTGTAAAAAAGGAGATAAGATTATTGGAACATTTAGAAGAACTTTGGGCTAAAGTTCTCTCTGAAGTAGAAAAGAAAACATCAAAACCTAGTTTTGAAACTTGGTTGAAGTCGACGAAGCTACTTTCATATAGAGGAGAGACAGTTACAATAGCTGCGCCTAATTCCTTCGCAAGGGATTGGCTTGAAAATCACTATATTCATTTAATTGCCGGGATTTTAACAGAACTTACGGGCAATGAACTACTTATTTCTTTTGTTGTACCTAAAAATCAAGATTTAGATGACTTTGATATACCTAAACCAAAAGTTCCAGTAAATCAAGGAGATCAACCTGATTTTTCACCTGGAATGCTAAACTCCAAATATACATTTGATACATTTGTTATTGGCTCTGGAAATCGATTTGCTCATGCAGCATCATTAGCTGTAGCAGAAGCACCTGCAAAAGCATATAATCCTCTATTTATATACGGAGGAGTAGGACTAGGAAAAACCCACTTAATGCATGCGATTGGTCATTATGTTCAAGAACACAATCCAAATGCTAAAGTGGTTTATTTATCTTCTGAAAAATTTACAAATGAATTTATTAATTCCATTCGTGATAATAAAACAGTAGATTTTCGCAATAAGTATCGAAATGTAGATGTGTTACTAATAGATGATATTCAATTTTTAGCTGGAAAAGAACAAACTCAAGAAGAATTTTTTCATACATTTAATGCACTTCATGAAGAATCAAAGCAAATTGTTATTTCAAGTGATCGCCCACCAAAAGAAATTCCAACATTAGAAGATCGTCTTCGTTCACGATTTGAATGGGGTTTAATAACTGATATTGCTCCACCAGATTTAGAAACAAGAATTGCTATTTTACGCAAAAAAGCACGAGCTGACGGCTTAGATATTCCTAATGAAGTAATGGTCTATATAGCAAATCAAATTGACACGAACATTCGTGAATTAGAAGGCGCATTAATACGCGTTGTCGCTTATTCTTCTCTTGTAAATAAAGATATTAACTCGGATCTAGCTGCAGAAGCACTAAAAGATATTATGCCGAATGCTCGACCAAGAATTATTACTATATTAGATATTCAAAAAGTAGTGGGAGAACATTTTCATATAAAGTTAGAAGATTTTACTGCAAAAAAACGTACAAAATCGATTGCATTTCCTCGTCAAGTCGCGATGTATCTATCTCGTGAATTAACGGACTTCTCCTTACCGAAAATTGGAGATGAATTCGGAGGACGTGATCATACAACTGTTATCCATGCACATGAGAAAATTTCAACAATGGTAAAAGTAGATTTAAATTTGCAAGATGATATTAAACAAATAAAATCTATCCTAGGAAGATAATTTGGTTTGTGGATAAGTGTATATCTTACTAACTTACTTAAGAACAACTTATGCACATGTGGATAGTTTAGCGTACGTAAGATAAAATAGACTTATCAACATATCCACAAGCCCTATTACTATTTCTATTAATCTTTTAAATAATAATAACTATATAAGTGAGGTACCAAAATGAAATTTGAAGTAATGAGAGATAGTTTACTTGAGGGACTAAATGATGTTATGAAAGCAGTAAGTTCAAAAACAACTGTTCCAATATTAACTGGACTCAAATTAGAAGTTACAAGTGAAGGATTATATATTACTGGTAGTGATTCGGATATCACGATTCAGACGTTTATACCTGTAGAAAAAAATGGAGAACAAATTATTCGAATCTCAGAAAAAGGTTCTATTGTTTTACAAGCTAGAGTATTTAATGAAATTGTACGAAAACTACCTACAAATGAAGTGGAAATTGAGGTAACAAATCAGTTTCAAACACATATTCGATCAGGTAAATCTGAATTTAGTTTGATTGGTTTAGATGCAACAGAATATCCATTGCTTCCTCAAATTGAAGAAGAACATCAATTTTTCATGCCTTCTGATTTATTAAAATCAATTATTAAAGAAACTGTATTTGCTGTTTCTACTTCTGAAAGTCGTCCAGTACTTACGGGTGTAAATTGGCAAGTAAAAGACGGAGAACTTCACTGTGTAGCAACAGATAGTCACCGTCTAGCTAAAAGAAAAACAGCAATTAAAGATTTACCTGAAGAAGCATATAGTGTAGTAATTCCAGGAAAGAGCTTAAATGAATTGAATAAAATTTTAGAAGAAACTTCATCTGAGGTTGCAATTGTAATGACCCAACAGCAAATTTTATTTAAAACAGGTGAGGTATTATTTTATTCCAGATTATTAGAAGGAAATTACCCTGATACCTCTAGACTAATTCCAAGTGAATATAAAACGACTATTTTAGTAAATGGAAAATCGTTATTACAAGCAATTGATCGAGCTTCGTTACTTGCCAGAGAAGAAAGAAACAATGTTGTTCGTTTTTCAACAATTGGGCAAGGTTTTGTTGAAGTATCTTCTAATTCGCCTGAAATCGGGAACGTAGAAGAACAAATTCAAGCAGAATCAATTGATGGAGAAGAATTGAAAATTTCTTTTAGCGCAAAATATATGATGGACGCTTTAAAAGCAATTGATGGTCAAGATGTGAAAATTTTATTTACAGGAGCTATGAGACCATTTGTTTTGAAGTCTGTTCATGATGACTCTATCTTGCAACTAATACTTCCGGTAAGAACATATTAATTTTTAGTTTTATAACTTTAAGAATGTGGATAGTCACTAATGTGGCTATCTTTTTTTACTTATTTGGTTAATTGGAGTAAAATAAAGGGATAATGAAAATGAGAAGAGGTTGAATTGCTGTTGGAAGAGATTCGATTTGACACAGAATATATCACGCTCGGTCAATTCTTAAAAATGACGGACGCAATAGATTCGGGTGGAATGGCCAAGTGGTTTTTAAGCGAACATACTGTCTATGTAAATGGAGAAGTAGATCAAAGAAGAGGTAGAAAACTTCGTAATAAAGATGTTGTAAATATTCCAGGAGTAGGAAGATTTCAATTGGTTGGACCAGAGAACGGGGAATAATATGTATATTGAACGACTTGAATTAAAAAATTTCCGTAATTATGATTCAATAGAGTTGGACTTTTCCTCTAAAATTAATGTGTTGATAGGTGAAAATGCACAAGGTAAAACAAACTTAATGGAATCCCTATATGTATTATCTATGGCAAAATCCCACAGAACTTCGAATGATAAAGAATTAATACGTTGGGAAGCAGACTATGGTAAAATAAAAGGTAATATTCAAAAAAAATATGGTCGTTTACCATTAGAATTAATTTTATCGAAAAAAGGAAAAAAAGCAAAAGTTAACCATTTAGAACAAACAAGGCTAAGTAATTATATCGGCCAATTAAATGTCGTGATGTTTGCTCCAGAGGATTTATATTTAGTAAAAGGAAGTCCACAAGTAAGAAGACGATTTCTAGATATGGAAATCGGTCAAATTTCCCCTGTTTATTTGCATGATTTACTTCAATTTCAAAAAGTATTAAAACAACGAAATCATATATTAAAACAACATCAAGGGAAAAGCAATTTAAAGGATGTCATGTTTGAAGTATATACTGAACAATATATAGACGCAGCAGTGAAGGTTATTAAAAAAAGATTTCAGTTCATGGAATTATTGCAAAAATGGGCTGAACCTATTCATTTTGGTATTTCTAGAGAATTAGAAAAATTGACTGTATCGTATGATTCTACAACGGGTATTAAAGCAAATTGGTCTGATAGTGAAATGAAAGCTCATCTAGAAAAAAAGTTGTTTGATAGTCAAAAAAGAGAATTAGAGCGAGGAGTAACTTTAACGGGTCCTCATCGTGATGATTTACAGTTTTTTGTCAATGACTATGATGTACAAACATATGGTTCTCAAGGACAACAGCGGACAACTGCTTTATCCTTGAAACTGGCTGAAATTGAACTGATAAAACAGGAGGTGGGTGAAGCTCCTGTTTTATTGCTGGATGATGTTTTATCTGAACTAGATGATTATCGACAGTCCCATTTATTAAACACAATTCAAGGGGACGTGCAAACCTTCGTTACAACTACAAGTGTAGAGGGAATTGCCCATGAAACCATTCAACATGCAAAAATGTTTCATGTGGAACAAGGTGCAGTTATAAATTAAATATAAACAGGATTAAACATTATTGACGTAATGAAAGAGTAGGTGAGCAAGTTGGCAATGGAAGAAAAAGAACTAAAACCATCTTATGATGCCGATCAGATACAAGTACTTGAAGGATTAGAAGCGGTAAGAAAACGTCCAGGGATGTATATTGGTACGACTAGTTCAAAAGGACTTCACCATCTTGTATGGGAAATCGTAGATAATAGTATTGACGAATCACTTGCTGGTTATTGTGATCATATCGTTGTCACAATTGAAAAAGACAACTGGATACGAGTAGAAGATAATGGGCGAGGTATCCCAGTAGATACACAAGAAAAATTGGGCAAACCAGCTGTAGAAGTTATTATGACTGTATTGCATGCCGGTGGTAAATTTGGCGGCGGTGGCTACAAAGTATCTGGTGGACTTCATGGTGTAGGTGCTTCGGTTGTAAATGCACTTTCTGAGTATACAGAAGTATATGTTAAACGCGATGGAAAAATTCATTGTATTAAATTTGAACGTGGTGCTGTTATTGCTCCTTTAGAAGTAATTGGGGAAGCAGATGAAACAGGTACTACAACAAGATTTAAAGCAGATGCGGAAATCTTCACAGAAACAACTGTGTATGAGTTTGATATATTAGCACATCGTGTACGTGAATTGGCTTATTTAAATCGCGGTTTATCTATTACAATTGCGGATGAAAGAGAAGGGCAAGAAAAATCCACTAAATATGTGTATGAAGGCGGAATAAAATCATACGTTGAGGATTTAAACAAATCAAAAGAGCCTATTACGGAAGAAGCAATATTTGTAGAGGGAGAAAAAGATGGCATCTCTATAGAAATTGCTATGCAATATAATGGCGGCTATTCTTCCAATATCTTATCATTTGCTAATAATATTAATACGTATGAAGGTGGGACGCATGAGTCCGGCTTCAAAATGGCACTTACTCGAGTAATAAATGACTACGCTAGAAAAAATGGTTTGTTAAAAGATGCCGATACAAATTTATCTGGGGATGATGTACGAGAAGGTTTGACAGCAATTGTTTCTGTTAAACATCCAGATCCTCAATTTGAAGGTCAAACTAAGACAAAATTAGGTAACTCAGAAGTAAGTACTATTACGAATAGTTTATTTTCAGAAGGATTTGATCGTTTCTTATTAGAAAATCCTCAGGTTGCTAGAAAAGTCGTGGAAAAAGGACTAATGGCTGCAAGAGCTCGTGTTGCTGCGAAAAAAGCCCGTGAATTTACACGTAGAAAATCGGCGTTAGAGGTTTCAAGTCTTCCAGGAAAACTTGCTGATTGTTCTTCTCGAGTTCCTGCAGAAAGTGAATTGTATATTGTAGAGGGTGACTCAGCAGGTGGTTCTGCTAAATCTGGTCGTGACCGTCATTTCCAAGCGATTTTGCCATTACGAGGTAAAATTTTGAACGTAGAAAAGGCTCGTTTAGATCGTATATTAGGAAATGCTGAAATTCGTGCAATGATTACTGCACTTGGAACTGGTATTGGGGAAGAATTTACGTTAGAAAAAGCGCGATACCATAAAATTATTATTATGACCGATGCCGATGTCGATGGTGCACATATTCGTACTTTATTACTCACATTTTTCTTCCGCTTCATGCGTCCGTTAATCGAAGCGGGGTATGTATACGCAGCGCAACCTCCTTTATTTCAAGTGAAACAAGGGAAGCATGTTGAATATTGCTATAATGATGAACAATTAAAAGAGATTATAGAACGTTTACCGAAAACTTCAAAACCAAATATTCAGCGATATAAAGGACTAGGAGAAATGGATGCGGATCAACTTTGGGAAACAACAATGGATCCAGAAGTACGCACATTACTCCAAATAAACTTAGATAATGCCATGGAGGCTGACGCAATCTTTGAACAACTAATGGGAGAAGATGTAGAACCTCGCCGTCAATTTATCGAAGAAAATGCTGTGTATGTGAAAAATTTAGATATATAAGAATGTGTGTTGACTGGAGGTCTTTAGGATGTCAGAAATACCGAATAAAGGTGTCAAGGGGATCAATATTAGTACAGAAATGAAAACATCATTTCTGGACTATGCAATGAGCGTAATTGTATCCCGTGCATTACCAGACGTTCGCGACGGGCTAAAGCCTGTACATCGTCGAATTTTATATGGAATGCAAGAGTTAGGAAATACACCAGATAAGCCCCATAAAAAATCAGCTCGTATTGTAGGAGATGTAATGGGGAAATACCATCCACATGGTGACTCCTCTATTTATGAAGCAATGGTGCGCATGGCGCAGCATTGGAGTTATCGTTACATGTTAGTGGATGGACACGGAAACTTTGGATCCGTAGATGGTGATGCAGCAGCCGCAATGCGTTATACGGAATCGCGTATGTCTAAAATTGCAATGGAATTATTACGTGATATTAACAAAAATACAATTGATTATAAAGATAATTATGACGGACAAGAAAAAGAACCTGTTGTTTTACCGAGTAGATATCCAAATTTACTTGTAAACGGAGCTTCTGGTATTGCTGTTGGTATGGCAACAAATATTCCTTCTCACAATTTAGGAGAAGTAATTGATGGTGTATTGGCACTGTCTGAAAATCCAGCAATCTCCATCGAAGAATTAATGAATATTATTCCAGGTCCAGATTTTCCTACTGGAGGGATTATTCTAGGTAGAAGTGGCATTCGTCGTGCATATGAAACTGGTAGGGGTTCTGTGTTAATCCGGGCAAAAGTAGAAATCGAACAAAAAGCGAGTGGAAAAGAAGTTATTATTGTTAAGGAATTACCTTACCAAGTTAACAAAGCTCGACTTATTGAAAAGATTGCTGAATTAGTTCGCGATAAGAAAATTGAAGGAATTACGCATCTTGCAGATGAATCTGACCGTAACGGAATGCGGATTGTCATTGAAGTTCGTAAAGATGCAAATTCAAATGTATTATTAAATAATTTATATAAACAAACCGCTTTACAATCAAGCTTCGGAGTAAATATGCTCGCGCTTGTAGACAATCAACCAAAAGTGTTGAACATAAAAGAAATGCTTTACCATTACTTAGAACACCAAAAAGTAGTTATTCGTCGTCGTACACAATTCGAACTGAATAAAGCAGAAGATCGTGCACACATTTTAGAAGGTTTACGAATTGCTTTAGATCACATTGATGAAATCATTACATTAATTCGTAGTTCTCAAACAGGAGAAGAAGCAAAAAATGGTCTGATGGAGAAATTTAATTTATCAGAGCGTCAAGCACAAGCGATATTAGATATGCGACTGCAACGTTTGACTGGTTTAGAACGCGATAAAATTGAAGATGAATACAATACATTACTCAAATTAATAAGTGACCTTAAATTTATCTTAGCGAATGAGTATAGAGTAATTGAAATTATACGAGAAGAAATTACTGAAATTAAAGATCGATTCTCAGACAAACGCCGAACAGAAATTGTTGCAGGAGGAGCAGAGGTTTTAGAGGATGAAGATTTAATTCCTGTGGAAAATTCTGTACTTACTTTAACAAACAAAGGCTATATTAAGCGATTACCTGCTAATACGTATAAGAGCCAAAAAAGAGGTGGTCGTGGAGTACAAGGGATGGGAACAAACGAAGATGACTTTGTAGAGCATCTATTGTATACATCTACACACGATACTATTTTATTCTTTACGAATAAAGGGAAGGTATATCGTGCAAGAGGATTCGAAATTCCTGAATATGGTCGCACAGCAAAAGGACTACCGCTTATTAACTTATTAGCTGTCGAGAAAGATGAACAAGTTACTGCAATGATTCCGATGTCATCCTTTGAAGAAGATAGTTATTTTATCTTTACAACGAAGTATGGTATTACAAAGCGTACTCCAGTGTCGGGCTTTGCACATATCCGAGCAAATGGTTTAATTGCTATTTCGTTACGTGAAGAAGATGAGTTAATCGCTGTTCGTTTAACTGACGGAAAGAAACAAATTATTATTGGTACACGCCAAGGTAAATTAGTACGATTTGAAGAAATAGATATTCGTTCAATGGGAAGAACAGCGGGTGGAGTAAGAGGTGTTCGCTTAAAAGACGATGATTACGTAGTCGGTATGGAAATTATCGAACCTGATCAAGAAATCTTAGTTGTTACCGAGAATGGTTATGGTAAACGTACTCCAGAGTCAGAATATCGTTTACAAAGCCGTGGAGGTATGGGAGTAAAAACTTGTCAGATTACCGAGAAAAATGGGCCTTTATCTGCTGTCAAAGCAGTTGATGGCACGGAAGATCTAATGCTAATCACAATAAATGGCATGCTAATTCGAATGGATGTAAAAGATATTTCTATTACTGGTAGAAGTACTCAAGGTGTCCGTTTAATGAGATTAGCTGACGACGAGTTGATTGCTACTGTTGCAAAAGTAGAAAAAGAAGATGACGAAGAGGAAGATATTGAAATAGTAGAAGAAAGTTCTACTGATGAAGTATCACCGACAGAAGAAGTAAATGAGTAAAAAAAACACCTTTAAACAAACTTGTTTAAAGGTGTTTTTTTACAAATGCTTAAATAATGAATATTTAGTATAATTAAGTAAATTTATCAGAAAAAGTAGGGTGCTAAATGGAATATACTTTAGAAAATTTAGAAGAGTTAAGATTAGGAAGTGTAATTGCACAAGATATACTAGTTAATACGAAAACCCCTATTATACGAAAAGATACAAAAATAACTAGAGAGCATATCCAAGTATTACGTGCTTTTAATATTAGTAAAGTACCCATAGCATTAGATAATGTATTTAATAGAACAGAAGAAGAAATGAATAAGCTAAATGAAGAAAAAGTAACAATAGAGAAAAAAGTGAGCCTTCCAGAAATTAAAGCAAGCTTTGGTAAATTATATAATGATGCTGTTAATAATTATTATAAAGAGTTTAATTCGTGGGAAGCAGGAATAAAGGTAGATGTAGCAAGATTACGTACTATTATTATGCCTTTAGTAGATAAAGCAATGGAAGACAAACAAATATTTTCTCTTTTAAATGAGTTTTCCTCTCCTGATAGGTATATTGCTCACCATGCAATCGCAGTTGGAATTTTTTCAGGTGCTATAGCTAAAAAATTACGTTTTCCTCCTGGACAAATAAATCAATTAGCAACAGCTGGATTGATGGCAGATGTAGGAATGGCAAAGGTAGATAGAAAAATTAGAGAGAAAAAATCTTATTTAACAGAAACTGATTTCTCGGAGATTAAGAAACATACCATTTATAGTTTTCAAATGATTAAAGATAGTCCATTGTTGAAACCTGAAATGAAATTAGCAATTTTTCAACACCATGAGCGATTGAATGGAAGTGGCTATCCTAAAGGTGAGCGAATGGAAAACATTTCGATAGAATCTCAAATCATTGCAATAGCAGATGTATATCATGCCATGACATCTGAGCGAATCTATCGTTCAAGAAGTTCTTCTTTTAAAGTATTAGAAATGATTAAAGAAGAAGAATTTGGTAAATATAGTATCGAAGTTGTAAATGCATTAATCTCTTTAGTAGGTGCTTTACCTATTTCCACGCGCGTTCGTTTATCGAATGGAGAAATAGGAGAAATTGTATTCTTACATAGAGACTCTCCCATGAGACCAATGATTAGATTAACTGAAACAGGACAAATCTTTGATTTGGCTACTAATCGATCTATGCATATAGAGAGTGTAATAAATTAAAGTTAAAGCAACTCTTTCCTTAGTTCTATAAAAAGGGAAGAGTTCTATAGTTTATTTAAATAAAGTAAGTGTTGACATAGACGTAAATCCTTGATATTATAGAGAAGTCGTCAAAACAAGACGCAATAAAAACACCATGAACATTGAAAACTGAACATGCAAAACGTTAAGACATATAGCTTGAAAGACTAACTTCGGTTAGCTTGATAGCAAAACAATTTTTGACATCATTTAATGATGATGCCAGCAAAACAAATGAGCTTTTTAAGTTCTCTATTATGGAGAGTTTGATCCTGGCTCAGGACGAACGCTGGCGGCATGCCTAA
>Ga0157371_10002416_pt1 | contig 17871 bp, 12 predicted proteins | sample C45metaG_FD_113462 | JGI IMG/M metagenome (GOLD analysis project Ga0157371, IMG submission 113462) | Corn rhizosphere microbial communities from Kellogg Biological Station, Michigan, USA - C4-5 metaG | ecosystem: Host-associated > Plants > Roots > Rhizosphere > Soil | place: USA: Michigan...
ACTTCTCAAGTTGTCTAATCCTTTGTTTTAAAGCAGGAGTATCTTTTTTCTTGTTAGCTTGCATTGGAGGCAAAGTTATAGCTCCTTTTTCAAGCGTTCTTTTATAAATATTGACCCAATTAACCAGCATATGAACATTGGGTAATCCATACTGTTTGGCCAGTTCTTTTGGAAGACGATTTTGGTAAACAACCATTGTCACCAACTTCTCTTTAAGCTCATCAGAAAACTTAAATCGAGCAAGCATTTTTTCTTTCATTCGTTTTTATTTTCCCAAAAAACTGTAAAGCTATATCCGTATAAGACCTTTTGTGTTAGCGCAAGCGTCCGTGCCCGTTGCACAACTCACATTGTGTTGATAAAGTTAATTGCTATTCGATTGCCTTATAAGTAACTTGAAGGATGCAAGGGAAGAAACAATATCAGGAAAAATTATTCACTTTTCTCCAGAGCCGTGTCTCCCTCATAGCTTACAAGTGCAGCGGGACACGGCGGTTAATTAAGAAGAACGCCTTTTTTTAATTAGAAGAACGCGTTAATTTTAGAGATGTCAGTAAGAACATCAATAACAGAAACAGAGGCCTCTATTCTATAACATTTACTGCTGCCAATGGCTTTCACCTACTTCCATGATTCGTGAACACCAACTTTTACATTTGTTTCTGGATAATTCATTAGAATATTATTACTATTACCACTTTCTTTTTTTTGCTTCTTTTTTTTCTTTGTGAATAAATTAAAAATGTTAATACCCCAAACTCGCGCTACTCCCGACCCGTGTCTCCTTAGGATATCAATTAGTAAAGATCTTTTTATATGATGGCAAGATTTTAAAAAAGCGAAAGGTACTGAACATCTCCATGCTTGTTTTAGAACCAAATGAAAATATCTCTTCATCTGAAATTGAAAAGATTGAGTTAGACTAATGAGAATGGAAAACCAAACTAAATGAAGCAAAAGCCTTGCTCTTACTGATTGAATAATGGTAATGTACTAAAAAATAGTGGTGGTTTTTTCAGAAATAATTGTTTTATTAGCTGCGTTAATATAGAGCGGCTTAACTCTCAATTTCAATTTCAACTCTGTTTTCTACTTCTATTAAGTTGTAAATGTCAATTTCTGGATTATCTATGACCTCAAAACTAACGACCACAGAATATGGAATTTCTTTTGCTAGGTTCCTTTGCCATCCCTTATGACCTTTCACAGCAATTACGAAGTCAGGAGGCATCTTATTAGATGGAATTATGCACCAATCTTTCTGTAAGGTGCTATCTTGTCTTCGAATACCTCCAAATTCTCCTGAATTGCTTCTGGAAGAAATGATCCATCTAAAATTTTCATTGTCTAGTGCTGTTGCCGGTTCCTGTTCCGGCGTTTTAAAATGATCATCTTCCTCTTGCGGTGATAAAATACGATCTTTAAAGGTACCGAGGTTTTCTCCAATTTTAGATGTTTCCCAATCAAGCCAGACTGACAAGTAGGAGCGCGTTCCTTTTCTGGTTATTCGTGGCTCAGCTTTATAACTGAGGGTTATCTCTATTTTAATATTGTATTCATTACCCGGACGTGAAATTTCTGCAGGCATTTTAACCCTATAAAGATTTGTATTCTTCGGAGTGATATCACCGGTGGCATATAATGTTACTCTGTTTTTGGTATTTGTTGTTGCCTTGTTTATATCTGGTAAACCGTAACCATAATGATACAGGCAGTTGTCAATTTGATTGCTACAGTAAGGTAAACTTGCAGATTGTACGATTAAAGCCCTATATAGGAGTGCCGGTTCATTCGGATATAATGCTTGTAATGCTGCAGCAATATGAGAAACTTTTGGTGTACTGAATGAAGTTCCGACCGCGTCTTGTCCTACCGCTGGTCCACCATTTCTTGTAGCCCGAACAAGCTGAGGGGATACATCATGGTGAGTTGAGATATTACCTGCATTTCCTTTGTCATATACGAAATCACCGCCATATTCAACCACATCTGGCTTAATCATACCCCATAAGCCTAAACCAGTTCTTGAAAATGATGAGGGATATTGTGTTTTCCCAAAGGATCTGAATGAACCATTATCAAATTCTCGGATGCATATAGAACCTACTGTGAGTGCAAAACTGCTGTGAGCAGGACTTGTAATTTTGCTTCTTTCTTGTTTCAAAAAGTCAGGATATAAAGTTCCTGCAGTCACATAATTCTGTATAGAAGGTATGTTTGGATCGGTTGAAATACGGGGAATGTTACCGGCGGCAATCATAAACAAGATGTCATTCTCCCAAATCAGCTTATCAATTGAGGCAGCCCACAAAGGCATATGTGTATAGTGTTGTGGCCTTTCCCTTGAAGCAGATAAATTAAATAATTTTGTTGATGAGTAGCGGTTAATAATGTCCTTCATCGCATCCATTTCATTAATCATGCTACTCAACTTATTATCCTGATTTAATATCCTTGCATTTTGAATCCAGAAGGGCAATTGGTACGGATTGGGAATACTTGAAAATCCTTCCGGATAGAGAATTGCTCCTGCTACTCTTGTTCCATGCCCTCCCCCAGATACTTTATCGAAGGTGTCTGTATCATTCGGTACATACGAAACAGACATGATGCCATCAATGGCAGGAGAAAGCAGGCGATGGCCTTCCTGTATTCCGCTATCAATTACGCAAACCTTTGGTTTATCAACATCTGGCGGTAAAACTTCAACCTCCAGTAGTTGCTCAAGCTCACTTGTTCCTCTAAAGCCGTTCAATTCGTCATGTTCTTCTACGCTAAATATATAAGGACAGTTGAGGCACATATCCACAAAGCCCTGTCCTGATATTCTGAGTTTACAACCAAAGCCATCATCAAATTCTATATACGATCCCAAAAATTCAGCGTTATAAGGAGTCACAATATTTTCGAAGGCTGTTTCTCTATCTCTTGCTAAATCGTCTTTTGCACGTTGCCAGGTTTCACTTCTTTGTCTCCAACGGCTTACTTTTTTCTCATATTGTTCATCTGTTTCATTTTCATCTTTTCCTGGATAATCAGGCGTGCGCAGATAAGCAGAAATTGCGACATATACTGTGATTTCAGAGATCTGACGAAGAGTATCCCATTTATTGAATAAGTCCGGTGAGAGAATTTCTCTTAATCGCACTGTAGGATCCGTAATAATTTCTAAAATACTTGCTGAGGAATTCTTAAATTTTTTATTGCTCTGATTGAGAAATTGATTCAGTCTTTCTTCAAATTTTTTAAAATCATCAGTATTTGCACCGAGTATAAATCCGCCTTCTTCTTCTGATATAACGCTAATACCGAAACTAGCGAGAGACTCAATATCTTTGGCATCCAGGTCTATCTTTAAGTACACGGGCAGGGCTTTACCACCATCATCTAACGGCGGTAAGCCTGCATCCTCTCTCGCATGTATATTCTCCTGCCATTTTTGCCTGATATTATTTATTGCACCAGAAAGCGTGTTAAAATGTTCCTGACGATGTTCAAGATTGTAGATGGTTTGATCGCTCTTTGATTTACGGCCAGTGCTTGGTTTAAATGTTTTTTTTTCTAATACTTGTATTAGATTTAGGTGAGAGAAATCTGCCATAATCAATCATAGATGCGATTTTCTTCAATCGCTTTTAAAAGGTGACTTTCTTCAACTCTATTATTACCTTCTATAATTGCTAATTTTGCCGCATCGTTGGCAATTTTCACAACTGTTGCTGCTGATATATCAGCCAACTGATTAATTATAGATTGCCAGTCAATTATCTTAGAAATTTGAATGGATGATAAAGTTAGTTTTAATATTCTGAGCATTTCATCTTTACCGGGTTTAGGAAGTTCAATAATTTCATCAAATCGCCTAAACAAAGCCGGATCTATAATACCTTCAAAGTTTGTAGTAGCTACAAGGATTCCCGGTGCATCATAATCTTCCAGTAGATTCAGAAGTATATTTACCAACCGATGCATTTCCCCTACATCAGTCATCTTATTAGATCTGGCCTTAGCTATGAAATCAAACTCATCTAGTAATAAAACGCAGGGAAAACTATTTAAAGACTCAAACAACTTTTTGAGATTAGATGCTGATTCTCCCAAAAAAGAAGATATAACAGCCTCAAACCTCACTTTTAAAAAAGGTAAGCCAATTGTCCAAGCTATTCGTTCTGCTGCCATGCTTTTCCCACAACCTGGCGCGCCATAAAGCAGTACTTTTTGTTTTGGTTTTAGCCCAAAGTGTCCTAATCTTTCACGAGCTACATATTCCTTCTCAATTCGATGAATTTTGTTCTCAATCTCGTGGGGTAAAATCATGTGATGACGCAAATGCTCGCGATCAATGTACGATGCGAGAGGGATATTGTATCGTTTATCTGTCGGTATAGATACTCCTTTAGGTAATAGGCTTTTCAACTCTCCGCTAAATGCAGCATAATTTTGAAGATTCCTATCAAGTATATCTTTCAAACGAAAAGCAACCTTAGTATGTCCTTTCTTTTTTTCTTCCTCAATAATCCTTGCGGCAACCTTGACAATATCATCAGAAGAATCACCTTCTATAGACCTAAATAATCTTATCAGTAATTCCTGATTCATTAATATGACATTTAAAAAACGTGCAAAGCTATTATTTAATTTCTTTCCAATTTTCCGACTAATATAACAAATCCAGACTTAATTTTTTATAATATAGGATGACGATTTAAATACATAAATATGTTCTTTGAAATCCTTATTAACAGACCTTCATATGGTTTTATTCATGCAATGTAGTAAACTACTACACTATTAAGAGGCAAGGTCGTAATCTTTATTTAAAAATAAAAATTCCCTTTATTTCCTCGTTTACTGCAAAACCAAAATCACTATAACAGTTACATCATATCCAGTAAATAAAAATCCTCAATATTCCTTCGTTTACTATAAATATAACAACCATACATAAACGAAATTATAAGCATAACAGGTAAGAATAAACGAAAGTTATTTATTTTATCTTCTCAACCATTTTTAGAAAATCCGAAAGCTTAATTCCATAATATTTACATAATGCGGCAAGAGTACTGACACTAATATTTCCTTTGCCTGTTTCAATGCGCCCAATATGTATATTAGTATCATTATAAACTTCTTCCTGGCTTAATACTTTTTCTTCTCTTAACTCTTTTAGAATAAGAGCAATCTTTTGAAGTAATTTAATATCTTTTAAGTGGGGCATTTTGTTGACACAAATTCCTTTCAAAAATTTACTTATTCAATGACGTACATGTCATTAATTTCATTATCTTTACTTTTTAGTTCATTAAATTGAATGTTATTTTTGCGATACTTCATAAAATAATTTGAAGCATTCGCTTTGAGTCTCGCTTTTGAAACCTCGGAAATTTCGAACGCACACGAGATGATAAGTAGAATGCCCACGTTAAGGCGTGGGCTTTTCTTAATCGTGTGCGGGTCCTCCGAGGTTCCCAAAAGCGGTAAGTTGAGACCTGCGCCCTTTTTTTTCTACTGCTTTTTCTAAAGCATTGATCAAATACAGCCTCTTCTTAAAAACTCACGGTATTTTAATTCTTTAATGTTAATACCAGTTATGGGTTCAAGGCATTTACATACTAATTCAAAAACTGCTGGTAAGCGGTCGCTGTTAACGGTAATCCCTAAACGCAATTTGGATCACATCCTGCATTACCTTTTCGTGCAGCAGATTAAAGCAAAAGAAACAGGTTTGCCGCTTCCTTCGTTCCCAAATGGCAGGCATCGTTATTTCCTGTTTACTTACTATAAAAGTTTTCAAATGGTCAGCCGCCTCAAAGGGGCGGCTCTTTGCCTGCTTAAAACCAAATACGCCATTAAACCTAAAAACCCTGTTTAATTTTATTATGAAACTCCCTGACAGCGCTCTTTTTTATGGTTTTCTCATGTGTTGATAAAAAGGAGCAAATGGCTGCTGCGTAAGCCGTTACCGGCAGCCACTGTTGGTTTTTGTTCTCCATAAATTTTCTTACCAAAATTATATAAAATGAAACATATAATTGGGCTGGTGGCCATGCTATTGCCCCTACTTTCCGGCGCGCAATCGCCTGCAAAGGCGCTTACAATAGGAGACAGGGTGCCTGATATTACTCTTACTGATGTTTATAATTATCCTTCCCATACAATAAGGTTATCAGATTTAAAAGGCAAACTGGTGATACTTGATTTCTGGGCTACATGGTGTGGTAGCTGCATCAGTACTTTCCCTAAAATGCAAAGATTAAAAAAGGAGTTTAGGAATAATTTGCAATTGCTGTTTGTAGACAATGATAAGAAAGATACGGAAAAGAAAGTAAGTACTTTTTTTGAAAAGAGAAATATCAGAACAGGGGAACAGTTTACTATTCCTTATGTATTGGAAGATTCTGTTCTCAATAATTTTTTCCCACATCAATCAATTCCCCATTGTGTATGGCTTGACAGTTCACTCCATGTGATCGCCATTACAGAACATAGTGAAGTTACCGCTGATAATATTCGCAGGTATTTTTCAGGTGAACCTTTCTCACTGCCGGTTAAAAATGATGCAATTCTTTTTAACCGCGACAAGCCTTTTTTGGTTGACGGAAACGGGGGCGATCCCGGTGATTTTATTTACAGGAGTATTATTACCAACTATAAGAAAAACCTGGGGACGTCAGCAGGAAAAGATCAAAGAGAGGATGGAAAAATTACAAGAATGTATATCATAAACTATCCATTGTATTCCATATTTCAACTGGCTTATCCCGACATATTAAAATACAATGCAAAAAGAACTTTTATTGAAGCAGCAGATTCTCTTTTATTTATTAGAACGAAGGACAATGACAGGGCGAATGAACATTTATTTTGTTACGACCTGACAACACCACCGGTTTCCCAGGATCAGATAACCGGGTACTTACAAAATGATCTCGAAAGAACCTTTCATGCTGCGGCCCGCAATGAAACAAGACTCGTTGACTGCTACGTATTGACGACTAATAAAGACATAAGCCATTTGATTACCAAAGGTGGCCCCTCTAAAAGAGATACCGGTCCGGAAAGCCTGCATAAATATTTTAGAAATATTTCTATTGCTGATGCAGTGTCGTTCATGGAGCTTCTTTTAGGCAGGCCGGTGATTGATGAAAGCGGTTTTAAAAAAAATATTGACATCAGTTTCCCAACGAACATATATAATTATACAGCGCAACAAATTATTTCTTATTTCTATCACAGCGGCTTCACATTAAGTCACGCAAAGAGAAATATGAAGGTGGGTGTAATAATACAAAGCAACGGATAAACAATTTTTAATTACCAAAAAAGTAAAAGATGCTTAATAAACATTCTAAAACTATTAGACTCATTATCTTTTTGTTACTTCTTGCTATACAAAGTATTGCACAGAATACAGATAATAAACTGCTGATAAATTGCACCGGAAAGATTGTAAATGAGCAGGAAGAACCTGTTAGTGCTACTATTTCAGTAAAAGGTACCAATTCTGTTACGGGTACAGATACCAAAGGAAATTTTATTATCAGGGGAATAAATGAAAATGCTGAACTGGTTATAAGTGGTATTAATATACAACCTCTGCAAGTAGAAGTAAAAGGCCGGAAAGACCTCGGTATAATCACCGTTACCATGAAAGTTATAGAAGATAAAGAAATTACTATTCGGGCTAATACAGGATACCAGTCGGTAAATCCAAATGAAGTGAATGGCTCATTAGTCGTTATTGATAATAAGACACTCAATCAGCAGGTAGGCCCTGATATTTTAAAACGGCTTGACGGTGTTACGCCCGGGCTTTATTTCAACATTGGTAAGGCCAGTAATAATCCCCAAAATACAACCAATATTTCCATAAGAGGCTTAAGCACTATTAATGGGCCACTTGATCCACTAATAGTGCTGGATAATTTTATTTACGAAGGAGATTTTAATAACATTAATCCAAACGATATCGAAAGCATAACTGTCTTAAAAGATGCCGCCGCAACCTCTATATATGGTGCAAGGGGAGGAAATGGGGTAATTGTTATTACAACAAAAAAAGCAAAATTTGGCCAAAAGTTGAAAGTAGATTTTAATAGTACGGTAACCGTTACCAATAAACCTGATCTTGACTATTTAAGGCAAATGTCTTCGTCGGATTATATTGATGTGGAACAGGATATTTTCAATAAGGGATATTTTAATTCACAGATAAATAGCGAGGCTTATGATGCCCTGACACCTGCCGTGGAGATTTTCTTAAAGCGGCGGCAGGGCCTGATCTCTGCACAGGATTCTGCTACACAGATTAATACGCTCAAGTCTGTAAATAATATTGACCAGTTTGAAAATTTATTTTATAGAAAAGCAGTGCTTCAACAATATGGCCTTACCCTTAGCGGTGGGAGTAAAAATAATGCATGGCTGATTTCAGGAGGCTATAACAATAACATTGGTAATCTTAAAGCCACGGATAATAAAGCGAATATACGGGTTGACAATACATACAGGCCTGTAAAAAATCTCGAACTGAACGTAAGCCTTTATTATACCAATGATAAAAAGATGAATGGGGCACCGGATTATAATAGTATTGTACAGATAGGTAACAGGGAATCGGTACCTTATATAAGTTTTGCCGGGAACAATAGAGATGCCCTGCCTGTTTCCTTAGTGTATAATAAAGATTATGTTGATTCTGCAGGCCAGGGAAGGTTATTGGATTGGTCTTATTATCCTTTGACCGATTACCTGCATGATGTGACTAAAACTATCAACGAAGATTATGTAAGTAATTTACAGCTTAATTATACTTTTCTCCATTCGCTTCAGCTAAGCGTGCATTATCAACTTGAAAAGCAACAAACCAGTTATACCCGAAATTCTGATACGCAAAGTTATTATGCAAGAGACCTGATCAATAAATTCTCCCAACTGGATGTGAACTCAGGAACGATGAATTATTTAATTCCCCAGGGAAGCATCGTGCAAAATAACCTTTCTGCTTTGCAGTCGCAGAATTTTCGTGCTCAATTGAATTATCACAAGGCCTGGGGTTTACATGATGTTTCCGCCATTGCGGGTTCTGAAATAAGGGAGGTGGTTACCAATGGCAATGGTTCTTCTGTTTATGGCTACCAGCAGCAACCACTTACACAGGCCTCAGTTGATTTTACAAATGAGTATCCAACGTTCATTACCGGTGATTATGCAGAGATTCCCAACGGGCCTTATATCAGTGCAACTACCATCAATAGGTTTGTTTCCCTTTTTGGAAATGTTTCCTATGAATATAAAAAACGATACTCTTTATCAGGCAGCGTTAGAAAAGATGGCTCTAATATTTTCGGCCTTAAAACAAATGATAAATGGCAGCCTTTATGGTCTGCAGGTGCAGGATGGGTTTTATCAAATGAGCCATTTTATAAATCCGGTACATTGCCCTGGTTAAAATTGCGTGTAAGCTATGGGGTTAGCGGCAATGTTGATTTGAGCAGATCCCCTTTGCCAATTGCTTACACTGAAACAAATTACATTTCAAATCTGCCTTACTCAAGAATCATTACTATCAATAACCCGGAATTAAAATGGGAACAATCCGAACAGGTCAATTTTGGTTTGGACTTTAAATTGGGGAAAGACTTAATTACCGGTAGCGTTGAATATTATCTAAAAAACGGTACTAACCTCTATGGCGAAACACCCTACGACTACACCACCTGGGGCGGAGCTGCAGAGATTGTAAAAAACGTGGCTGATATGAAAGGGCATGGTATGGATGTTTCACTTAGAACAAAAGATATTGGCAACCAACTGAAGTGGAACAGTGCTATTATATTAAGTTATAATGAAAGCAAAACAACGAAATATTACAGCCAGAATTCCCAGAATGTCTTTTCATTATTAGGTGGAGGCAATACTATAATACCTGTGGTGGGTAAACCGCTGTATGGCATAGTTGCCTTTACATGGGGTGGTTTGGATGATGAAGGCAATCCACAAGGATTTCTTAAAGGGAAAAGGAGTACAGATTATGCATCTATAATAGATTCAGCCAATTCAAAGCAACTTGCCAGCGGGTCCATTAAATATATCGGTGCTGCTACCCCGGTAGTGTTCGGCTCATTCATAAATTCTTTTAAATGGAAAGGGTTTTCTTTATCGTTCAATGTTTCCTATCGCTTTGGATATTATTTTAAAAAGGCCGCTCTTAACTATGATGCATTGATAAATTCAGGAATTGGAAACAGTGATTATGATAAGAGGTGGCAAAAGCCGGGTGACGAGTTAACAACAAATATTCCTTCATTCGTATATGCAAATTATCCTCAGTTTAGCAACAGGAGCTATTTTTATAGCAATGCAGAAGTAAATGTTTTAAAAGCGGATAATATAAGGCTGCAATATCTAAATGTTGCTTATAGCTTTTTGCCCCGAAACAAGAAAACTCCTTTTGAATTTCTTCAATTATATATAAATGCCTCAGACCTTGGTATACTCTGGAGAGCTAATAAAGAAAAATTAGATCCTGATTATCCTAACACACTCATGGTTCCCAAATCCTATTCTATTGGCCTGAGAGCAACATTTTAATATTCACAAAAAAATTAAAAGATATGTTTAAAAAAAATAATCTCCTGTTTATTTTGGCATTCTCATTTACCTGTTTCATTTCCTGTAGGAAATATTTAGATAAGCAATCAAATTCTTCTTATGTGGTGCCAGGTACTCTTAACGATTTGCAGGGATTAATGGACGATGGAATGCTGATGAACGTACATGCTACTCCTTCGTATGGGGAAGCATCATCCGACAACTATTTTCTGCCTCCCGATACCTATAATTCTTTAAGGGAGCAGTTGCAGGATGCTTATACCTGGGTACCTTATGATTATTATGCAAGTAATGATTGGTCTTCCGGATACCTGCCCGTATATAATTCCAATTATTGTTTGGAAGCCCTTTCCAATATCCCGGTTAATCCATCAAATCAATCGGAATGGAGAAATGTTAAAGGCTCCGCTTTATTTTTCAGGGGATATTATTTCCTTCAGCTTGCCTGGGTATATTGCAAAGCTTATGATGAAAATACAGCAAAGAGTGATTTCGGAATTGTGTTGAGACTTGGATCAGATTTTAATGTAAAGTCGGAAAGATCAACTGTTCAGGAGACTTATGAGAGGGTATTATCAGACGTAAAAGAATCTGTTGATTACCTGCCTGACCTTCCTATACATCCTTACCGTCCTTCAAAAGCGGCGGGTTATGGCCTTTTGGCAAGAACTTATTTGTCAATGCGTCAATATGATAGTGCTCTTAAATATTCGGGTTTGTGCCTTAACATAGACAGTACTTTATTAGACTATAACGATCCCGGTATAAACAGAACTGGCAATGTTCCTTTTCAACCTTTTAATCCTGAAATAATTTTTTACTCCAGTATGAATACATTTAACCCAACCATTGCTCCTGTTACCAGCAGGGTAGATACCACTTTGTATAATAGCTATGATTCCGCCGATTTCCGCAAGACGATATTTACCCGGTTAAGTTCAGGCTACCAGAGATTCAAAGGAAGTTACTCCGCCAGCGTGAGTGAGCTTTTTTCAGGAATTGCAACAGATGAGATGTATCTTACAAGAGCTGAATGCTATGCAAGAACTAATGATATTGATAATGCTCTTTCAGATTTGAATACACTTATGCGTAAAAGATGGAACAATATAATACCTTATAATGATATTACTGCATCATCATCAGACGAAGCACTTAAAAAAATTTTAATTGAAAGAAGAAAAGAGCTGTTATACCGTGGATTGCGATGGATAGATATTAAGCGGCTTAATAAAGAGGGCGCAAATATTATTCTACAAAGAAATATTAATGGAAATGTTATAAGACTGCTTCCAAATGATAACAGATATGCCCTTCCACTTCCTGCAGATATAATAAAAGAGGCAGGAATTCAGCAAAATCCGCAGTAGTAATTTAATAAAACGTTGATACTGTTTCTTTAAAATAAAGAGGGATATGCAAAAATATCCCCCTTTACTGTACAAAGGATCAATCTTTATTATGGAAAGCTAAAAGATTGGTTCCACCGGAAACATAATAGTTTCCTGATAATGTGCCCTCTGTGGCATTTATGGATACACTGGAACCTAGTTTAGTGCCGCCAGCAGTTGTATTACTTGAGCTTACTTCCACGCTGCATGCTCTTACATCATCTTCTGAGCAAGTTTCAGTGCCGGGAGCCCAGTTGTCTTTGTTTTGAACGCTTGACTGGCTATAATCACCCGGAGATGGTGGAGTATAGGTAAAGATTACCATATCACGGCTGTTGGAAGGGGGTGTAAAGGCTACGGCACTAATAGCTATAATTGCGGCTAGAATGCCTGTTATGTATCGTTTCATAAAGAATGATTTTAAATTTAATTGAAAAATAATTTGCGCCGTTCTTTCATCCGGCTGCCTCCTTAACACTGTTAAGAATGGTCACCTGCCGATATTTTTTTGTTCCCGCAGGAACTTATGGAGGAGGGCTGCTTTTTAGGTTTTTAGCTCTTTGGTATAAAACGATTCCTGCTACCGATAAGAAAATAAAAAACAAATTAAAGAGAATGTGCTGCGGCCATGTTAGCATTTTTAACACACCACCGCAATTGCAGGGCAGGTTCGGAGTAAAAGCGATCATATAAAGTAAGTAAATGGTAAACAAAGTGATGAGGATGACAGAAGCAATTAAGCCTTTTATTCTAAAGCGGGGAATAAAAAGCAGGATAGCAATTCCGATTTCTATTAATGGTATCAACCATGATATGATTCCCGCATACTGTTTTAATAATGGTGAAGCTGTCAATACATTTTTAAAAAGTTCATTGTCGGTTAATTTACTGGTGGAGGTGTACAGGAAAAGTAACAGGAGTAAAGCGCTGATAAAATCAGCGAGCAGTATCAGTTTGTTCGGCTTTCGGAGACACTTGTCAAAATTGATATCATTGATGGCACTTTTCATTCTTAAATTTTTTAAATTAAGGCTGTAAAACTAAGTTGACTTTAAAAGGACACGAGTGTCCCTGGACACTTTTTTTAAAATTTGTGGCGCCGGGCTCTGGCCACTGAACTTTTGCTCATATTGAGGTATGATCCGATCTGCTCAAGGGTAAGCCTGCCCCGCAAATGCGGAAAATGCCTTACGAAGTAAGCGTAACGGTCATTCGGAGAACGTATGCTCGTGGCCCTGATGCGAATGTCTTTTAGGTTGCTGTAACGTTCGGTAATAATATTGCGGATATACCGGGCTTCGGCATGCGTTTCCAGCACATGCTGAATGTCTCCAAAACGGATACCATACAGCTCGCAATCTTCAAGCAGTTGTATATTGTATAAACTTTTCTTTTGCTCGAAGAGGCTTTTAAATAGTACGATCACATGATCTTCTTCCAAAAACCAAATGGTCACTTCCTGTTCACCATGGTTATAATAACACCTTACCAGCCCCTTTTCAAGATACCATGCATAACGGCATATCTCCCCTTCAAAAAGCAGGAAGTCATTCTTTTTCTTTTTCATATAGCGGCATTCATTTCTCAGTTCCGCTTCTAATGAACCGGAGACAGGATGAAGCCTCTTTAAGAAAGAAAACACTTTTTCCATTACTATTAGCTTTAAGGAAGTAGAGCATCGACGTTAAAAACTTAGCTTCCTGTAGTACTTAATTGATTCGGTACGGGATTGCCGGGATTTGATGATTTGGTTACTGCAATGCAATATAGACGGAGAATATTTTGCAACTGGCTGTAAAAGGTTTGCAACCGGCTTTATTTTTACACGCATAAATCGTGTTTAAAAAAAAGGCTGCGCCAAATTTCAAAGGCTTATTTTCTCCATGCGCCTGGGGGAAGGCCATATTTCTTTTTAAAAGCCGTATTGAAATTACAGGCATGTTTATAGCCCGATAACTTGCTTACTTCCTTCAAACTTTTATCTGTATTCTCTAATAAATATTTGCCGCGCTCCAGCCGTTGTTGCGCCAGGTAGTGGAAAAGGCCCGAGCCAAATAGCTCTTTAAAACCTGCCCTTAATTTAGTAGAGTTGATCAGCGCATATTCAGCAATTTCTGATATAGAATGATGCTGCCGTATGTCGGAGTCAATAAAATTTTTAGCGTTTTGAATGCACTCGATATCGTATGAAGATAACCGCATTTTCGGTTCTTATTTTGCTTCTGATAAATACAGCCTTCTGATTGATAATGTAAGGAGGAATTCGATAAATTAGTTGGAGTCAAAAATCATTAATCTTTGCACACGTCTATAGGGTGTTTCTACCTTTTTTTTATTTGGAAGTGATCTTAGTAAAAGATATAGTTCAAAAAGAAAGGTCTTATTTGTCAGCAATTGCCACCATACCTTTCTTTTAATTAAAAAAATCGACGTATACACTGTTTACCACTAGGCAGCTTGCTGGCTAAAGCATAGCAAAGGCATAGCAAAGGCATAGATAGAGTATGAGGAGTGCATGAGGAATGCATGAAAGTGCATGAATTCAAAAACGAGTTGACGCGTTTCATCGAAAATGCATCAATAAAAAAAGCGGACTTTTTACCGCTTTTTCTTTTGCTTCCATTTCGTATTCCCGGCCTTTGCTCCTCAGGATGGCGGCGTTTCTTCTTCTCCCTCTCCTTTGTAAAGGGCCAGGGTGAGGTCCTTTTTCTTCCACGCTTCCGTAAGCCTTGTTTTGAAAAGCTTTAAAAGCAGTTACTTTGCTTTAAACCCCTGATTTTTGTAAGATTGAAAATCCATCCATCGGCTATTTCCGTCCAACCGTCGTGCAAAACCTGCCACCTGCCGAAAACATTTCGCAGAAAATTTTATTCAGTTGATTTTTGTTTTCTCTCTAGTAAAAAATTTAAGATTTTGCCAAACTAACTGCTTAATTTTTTTACCTTGTGTACAATATCATTAGCCTTTTTTAAAACAAAAAAGGCTATTGATATTTTATTTACTTGTCATCTAAAACCTTATTATTATCTCTTTAAATCAGAAGTTTTATTTGGAGCGAAAAGTCATCAATCATTTAATGAAATTTATTTTTGGAAATCAGTAATAAAACAAACTATCTCCGCGGATGTCCTCACCGGCAAGAATACCGGCAAGAAGACAGCGCTAAAAATAACACATTAGGAAGCAACAACCCGCTACAGCAGCTAATTTCAATTAGCTGCTAAACTACGAATTGCATTGAAAGATGCAACGCATTCTCTTCCTGCGTACGTATTGCAATCTCTTTTCTTACAAAAAACTATTTCAATAACCCATTGACATAATTGGCTATTTCACTATTGCCAAGCGCCTTTTGCGTAGCGCTTATTTTTGAAAAAGCCTGTTTGAAAGCCGGATCAATATATCCCCTGTATTGCTCAGGAATTTGATTCCTGAACTTCATTATTTCATCTACCCCTTTTTTTAGCTGCTCCGGATCTTTTATCGTAGCCAGGTATTTGGCAAAGGTGAAAGCGCTCTTTATTTTATCCTCCGAAAGGGGCTCATTCTTAAAATGGCCGAGTAAAAAATTATAATCAGCGGGCGAAGCATTTTTCATAATAATACCGGAAACTACTTCCCCTAATTTTCCCAAAGCATCGTTGCTAAATTTCTTTGCGAGTGCGTACGCGTGTTCAGGTTCCAGGTTTGCTAGTCCTTCCAGTGCTGCGCCTGAAACGGAATAAGAAGAATCATTCACATATTTTTCAAATAAAGGCTGATATTTTTTGTCATTCAGTTGTGCCAGGATTTCAATTGCTTTTGCCTGTACTTTTTTGTACGGTTCTTTTGTAGCCATTTGTTCCACTTGATTCAAAACAGAAGGGTCACTATAATCTTTTTGCTGATCAATACTTTCCAAAGTCAGCAAACGCAAACCGTGATATTTGTCTTTCAATCCCCAGGCTAACTGGCTTATCATCTTATTTTTTGCAAAATATTGCAGCGCTTCCCTTCTATCCAGGTAATTCGGCCCATACTTATATTGTTGTTCAAATTCAGCCGCTGTTTTATGGTCATGTTTTATCGCCAGCAAAACTTTATCAGCGTCCACATTGATTAAAGAAGGTTTTTGAGCACTGGCAAAATAAAAAGTATCTGCTGCATTTTCCAGCCAAACCCTGTACCTTTTTTTATTGGCTCCCTGGCTGTACACGTCAATAGCAACAGGTAGTTTGAAGATCTTGCCTGTTTGTGTCTGATCCACGATCACTCTTTCTTTTCCATTACTGTAATCATAATTGATATCCAGCGTAGGTTGGCCGCTCCCATAATACCATTGATTCCAAAACCAGTTCATATCCTGCCCCGTTACATCCTCAAACGCCAGCCTCAGTTCCTGAGCTTCTGCAGATTTAAATTTATAAAGATTCAGGTATTCATTCAGCGATTTGAAAAATGCAGAATCACCCACATAGTTTCTGAGCATATTTAAGATCCGTCCTCCTTTGTTATAACTCACCGCGTCAAAAAGATCTTCCCTGTTTTTATAATAAAAGCGCACCAAATCTTTATCATCGCTGCCGCTCATTAAATATCCCTGCATGTCTTCATAATTGAGTTCATCAGCCGCATCTTTCCCATACCGGAATTCCCGCCACAAATACTCACTGTAATTGGCAAAAGATTCATTAACGGTAATGTTGCTCCAGCTTTCGCAGGTTACGAGGTCGCCAAACCAATGATGAAACAATTCGTGCGAAATATCATCCTCCCACCGGTTTCCGTCTGCCAGTTGACGGGCATTTTGGTAGGCGCCATCCTGGTGTAATGTGGCCGTTGTATTTTCCATGGCGCCGCTTACATATTCCCTTCCAACAATTTGGTCATACTTAGGCCAGGCATAAGGAAAATTTAAAATTCTGGAGAAAAAACCGATCATGGCCGGCGTTTCACCAAATATTTTTTTCGCCACCGGTGCATATTCTTTTTCTACATAATAATCTACCGGCATATTTTTATAATGATCTTTTACAATTACATAATCGCCTACGCCCATAAAAAATAAATAAGGCGCATTGGGAAGATCCATTTTCCAGTCATCGGTTCGCGTTCCATCTGCATTTTTCTTTTGATGAACCAATAGACCGTTGCTGAGCGTAACATATTTCGCCGGAACCGTCATCGATATTTCCTGTGTTGTTTTTTGATCAGGCTTATCGATTGTCGGAAACCATACGCTATTTGATTCAGTTTCTCCCTGTGTCCATATTTCAATATGTTCATCGGTTAACCCTTTTGGATTAATGAAGTACAGTCCTTTTGCATCACTGATAGCCGCGCTGCCATGCTCTTTCACCTCGTTCGGTTTCGAAATATAATTGAGGTAAATCGTATATTTCTCATTCCCATTATAAGTTTTATCCAGCGCGATTCTCAATTGTAAGCTGTCATAAGAATATTTCAGCGGAATTTTAGAGCTTCCTTTTACCATCGCAATTTCTTTAATTTCCATTCCTTTTGCATCAAGCGTCAAAGAATCTGTCGGATAAAAATGCGGCTGAAGCGTTACCCATTCCTGCCCATACATCCATTGTTTATCATAATCAAAGCTTACCGCAAGTTTCGTATGAACGAGGTCATTTATTTTTGGATAAGTTGCGCGGTAAATATGTTCCCATGCTGTATCCGTCTGCAGGGCAGCAGAATCATTTTCCTGGGCAGAAACAGATATAATAGCTCCAAAAAACATACATACAAAAACGATTTTTTTCATAAAGACTTTTTAAAATAAAAACAAAAGTACAGGCTAAATATAAAAAGTTCTTATTTTTTGTATGGAAGGCTGTATTTATTGTTATATTAAATAGATTTGCTGATGATG
>Ga0157371_10002418_pt1 | contig 17861 bp, 14 predicted proteins | sample C45metaG_FD_113462 | JGI IMG/M metagenome (GOLD analysis project Ga0157371, IMG submission 113462) | Corn rhizosphere microbial communities from Kellogg Biological Station, Michigan, USA - C4-5 metaG | ecosystem: Host-associated > Plants > Roots > Rhizosphere > Soil | place: USA: Michigan...
CAGGACGTTCCGTTATGGTTTTTCCGGTTACCGTTGCTACAGAACCAGATAGATTTACTTTTTTCTGAGTGCCATAACCTACAACAACAACTTCTTCTAAACTCTTGTCTTGCTCCTGCATCACAATAGTCATAAAGCTATCACTTGCTGCTACTTCCTTAGTCTCGAAGCCTATAAAATTAAAAGTCAACATTGCTGTTGGCTTAGAAACATTGAGGGCAAACTCCCCCTTTTCATTAGTCACAGCCCCATTTCTTGTTCCCTTTTCTGTAACACTAACTCCCGGAATTCCCTGTCCATTAACATCTGTTACTTTTCCCTTTATCACTATTAAAGTAGCATCTGCTGTAGTAAGAACAACAAGATTGTCGTCAAGGAAACGAAACGAAATACCTGTATTTTCAAGCACCTCTTTTAGCACCTCGGTCCAGGCGCTGTTATAAAAATTAATATCTGTTAGTTTGACTTTTGAAAGAATTTCATCATTATAAACAAAATGAATTGTTGTTTGATTTTCGATTGACTTGCATATCTGTTTCAAGGTTGCCTTTTTCACGGAAATCGACACCTTTTCCTGGGCGGAGCTCTTAACCGCAAAAGTTTGAAGGGTCCCGAGCAAAATAAAAAGCAGGACGGTTTTTATCATAATTAAAAGCTTGAGCGTAGAACGATGCTGCCATAGGGATATAACCCCTGGTCCAATTTTTTTCATATATTTGGTTCTTGGTTTTGTTAATAAAATGACCCTATACGTGTTCAGACGGAGGTCGTTTTGACAATTCACATTAAGATAAAGGGGAATGTTTCAGCATTCTCCTTTTTTGTTTTTGTTATAGTTTAGGTTTTTTTCATATTGGTTTGGTTTAGTTTTCTATTTGGTTTTTTATTCTCATTTACCTTGCTGCCTCTATGTAGACTACATCTTCTACAATCCGGTATCTAAATTTAGTTGTAAACTGAAGGGCTGTGAGTACTTGTGTTAGGGATTTGTTTTCAAAGGTGGCAGTGAAACTGGCATATTTTAGCCCCTCGTCTTCTATTATAATATTCTTATTATACCATCTTCCAAGCTCATTTGCTACGTTTTCAAAAGGCTCACCATCAAAAACAAGTTTATCCTCGGTCCACAAACTTTCTATGGCCTTGTTATTTTCAATAGGCACACTGGTTTTGGTCAACAGGGTTGTGGCTTTAACCATACTTTTTGGAGTAGTGGTTGAGGTTTTTTTGTCATTATGTACTTTTAGTTTTTCACCTGGTTTAAGTGTTATTCTGCTCGATGACTGCCCGTCTATACTTACTTCTACCGAACCCTGGATTAGGGTTGTTTCTGTATCCTTATCCTCTGGATAAGCCTTTAGGTTGAAAACCGTGCCCAATACCTTTACCTTTATTGCATTTGCTGAAATAATAAATGGGTGCTTCTTATCATGAGCTACTTCAAAATACGCCTCGCCACTTAAATTAACTTCTCTTGTTGCACTGTTACCAAACTGTTTTGCAAGAGTAAGTTTACTATCGGCATTAAGCCATACTTTTGTTCCGTCGGGTAATACAAGTTTATTCTTAACTCCTTTTTTTGAGCTATAAACAATTGCATTATGCTTATCTTGTTTTGGCGTGAAGAAAAAGACCAGCACACCCAGTGCCAGTGATGCAGCAATAGCTGGCAAAATCCACATTTTGAGGCGCGCGTTTCTTTTTGGAGTTTCAATTTGGTGTGTTGATTGATTTGAGGGTACATAATCTAAATAACCAGCCAACTGCATTTTGGCATAATGCACGGTATAAGCTTTCATTGCTTCAACGGCTTCAACAGCACTTTCTACTTCTGGATTTAAGGTAAGAACCTCATAAACAGAACGTAATTCTGGATCTTGCTCAATTAATCCAAGCAATTCATTAAGTTGATCATCTGTAATATCACCAGCGTTAACTCTGCCAATGAGCCAGTAAAAGCGTTCGTCCTCCATCAAAATTTAGGTTATTATCTGATAAGACAATAAAAAGATGGAAAGTCCCCAATTAAAAAAAAATTATTTTAAAAGGTATGATTTCATTGCCATACCAATTTTCTGTAATGCGATTTGCAAATGACGGTCAACCGTATTTACCGAGATGTCCATTATATCCGCTACTTCTTTGTAGGAAAGCCCATCTTGCCTGTTCAGCATAAAAACCATGCGGCATTTGGGAGGTAACGCTTTAATAGATTTTTCAATTTTTTCTTTAAGCTCTGTATCAAGCATCCTATCTATGGGTGTTGAAAGCTCAACCATACTAGATGGTGCTACCTGCTCAATATCCCAAATTGTATACTTTTTATTCTTTACCAAAAAGTTAATTGAATCATTCTTTACTGCTGAATATAGATATCCTTTAAGATTGGAGATTTCAATAAGAGCAACATCCATTGTCCAAACTTTCAAAAGCGTATCTGATACAATTTCTTCAGCAATTTCACGCTGTTTTACATACACCATACTAAATCGCAGTAAGCCAGAATAAAAGTTGAGAAACAGCTGTTTATAGGCGATCTCATCCTTCTTTAATGCAATTTTTTCCTGTAGTGTGGTGATGTCCATTTAGTCTGTAAAATGTGTTTGAAACACTTTTCTATTTGTAAACGTATCAAATTAGAATTAGTATAACAAATATTTTACATGTATAAATTTCATCTTACGTCAGTAAATTTTCATTAAAACCTTTTAGCAGATTTTAATAAAAATTACTTATTCTGATTAGCCGGAAGTATTAAATTATTTTATTGCTTTGAAGCGTGCTAATGGTGCCATCCTTGCTTTATTTAAAGATAAATCATCTCCATTAATGCTATAATTATCAGCAGTAATTAAAGCTTTGTTCAGGCCATGTTCAATCTCCATATTTTCGCAAGCCATCATAGTAGACATGCCTTGTTCGAATTTGATCCTTCCATTGGCTTGCAAGGTATACGCACCCCCAATTCCATTACATCCGCCGGAAGCAGAATAACGGCTATCACTTTTCTGAAGCAATAAAAATGGTTCTTTACCATTTACCTTGTCTGCCACAGGTTTACCTGCAAGTTCAACCAACTTCCATTTTCGGTCAGTAATAGTTTGTGCATTGTCTTCCTTAGTTGCTTTTGAAGAAGATTTTTTAAACATATTACATGCTGTAAAAGATAGCACGCATACTGTTAGGATTAAATAATAGGGCTGTTTCATATCAAATTAAATTGTAAATAATAACCAAACGTACTTATACAAGTTACTAAAAACTCCTGCAAAAGTAGTTATTAAACATTAAAATACTTTTCCTAAAATCTTTTATTTAACCTAGGTAGCTTGTTTAGGGTGTAGACAACAATCCATTTTTTTTGATTAGTTTTGTTAAAAAAATCCATATGAACAGAAAGAGTTGTCTTCCTCCTCCAAGAGCTTAATAATTAATCTGCGCGGTGCCTCTAGCTTTTGCTTTAGCTACATCCTTAGTTTATTTATTAATATTTAATACTTGTGCTTAAAACAAGTAAACAGACGATTCTTTTATGAAAAAATCATATTTAATATTACATTTTGCAGTATTACTTGCAGGCTTTACCGGAGTATTTGGCAAACTCATTTCTCTTAACGAAGGACTTCTGGTTTGGTATAGAGTCTTTTTCTCTTCAATTATCCTTTTATTTATTTTAAAACTTTTCAAAGTCCGCAACAGTACAACCACGAAAGAGAAATTTGGTATTGCAAAAGTGGGTCTTTTTATCACCATACATTGGGTATTCTTTTACGCCAGTATCAAATACTCAAATATTTCAGTGGGTGTTGTATGCTATTGCCTTACCAGCTTTTTTACTGCAATTTTTAGCCCTTTAATTAACCGTCAGAAATTCAACTTAGCTGAGCTGCTATTAAGTCTGCTAACACTAATTGGTATTGGACTGATATTCCATTTCGATTCCTCATATCAGGCGGGAATAATTCTGGGTGTAATATCCTCTTCTTTTGCTGCGCTCTATACAATTTACAACGAGAAACTTGTTAAAAAATACGACAGCAGGATTATCAATTATTACCAAATGATTGGGGGAACTGTTGCTTTGGGTATTTCCCTTCCATTATATCTGCACTATTTTCCTGCCCCATCAATCATTCCCGGACTTAAAGATACAATATATCTTATCTTGCTGGCTTCTATTTGCACGGTAGGCCTTTATGTACTTTTTGCAGAGTCTCTAAAACGGATATCCGCATTTACGGTTAACTTAAGCTTTAACCTCGAACCGGTATATGCCATAATACTTGCCTTTCTGTTCTTTAACGAAAGCAAAGATCTTAACATTTCCTTTTATGTTGGTTTACTCTTTGTAATGACTTCGGTTATTCTGCAGACAATACTTTCAATTAAACGACCTGACAGGGATCTTGTTTCTCTATAAGTATCTAAGAAATTGAGGGATTAAACATATAATACCCTCAATTTCCTAACTAAGATTACTTACCTCTTGTAAGCTTCTTACTTCTATTTACTTACCGGCTGAAATTCCTTACTATCTTTATTTCCACCAGAAACCAAATAAGCCATCAAATCTTTCAATTCTTCTTTATTTAAGCTATTGATCATACCAGGCATCATAATAGATAATTTAGATACAGAAGTTATAACTATATCTTTTTTCTTAATTGCACGAAGCGTTTGAGGAGAAAAAGGGTTTTGGGATATATATATGTTGTCTTTTGTCTCCTTTTTATACCGTCCATAAATAGAGCTTCCATCTTTTAAATAATAAACTTTAGCTGCGTATTGATCTGAAATGACCTTGCTAGGTGTTATGATTGATTCGAGTATGTCTTTTTCAGAAAATCTGGTACCCAAATGCGTAAGATCAGGCCCTGCAGAACCACCTTCTCCACCTGAAGTGTGGCATGAAATACACAATGTGGCAGCAAACATCATTTTGCCATTTTTAAAGTCTCTGCCTACCAAACTGTCCTTCACTACTGCCAATGCATCTTCCAGTTTCCAATCCTTTCCGGGGCCTTTTGGCTGTGTTACATCAGCAAGCTTAAGCTGCTTATTGTCAACCAAACCGTCTCCAGACATTTTGTTATAATGCGCGTATTGCTCTTTAGGAACATTCCTTAGTGCTATTTTACGTGCCTCATCAATAAAGCCTATATAACTGTTACCACCCTTATACCCAAATGCTTTAAAGAACCATTTAAAATATTTGCTACGGAGTGCAGGGGTCCATCCTTTTTTAGCTTCGCTTAAGGCTACAGCGTAATAAATTTGCTGCGACGGAGGGGTCTTAGAAAGTGTTTTTGCAATATCCAGCCCATATTGAGGGTTTTTTAAAATCAGATCTGTTGAACTGGTAATGCCTTTTTGGTCAGATTCATCATCTTTGGCCAAGTCAATTATTGCCAAGGTTTTAGGTACCACCCGCTCATCACCTATATAAACCAAAATTTTCGTCATGAATCGATTAATTTCATTGCTCTTTGCCGGAAAATAAGCATTCAGATAATTACTTAACTTCAATCTGTCTGAAGGTTGTGGTTTACCTGTACGCAGCAATGTTAACTCAAATGTTCTTAACAGATCCATTTTTTGTGGCTCTGACAGTAAGGAATAATTGATTTTCATCAAAGCATTTAACATTTTACTGTTCAAATCTTTACTGCCATTTCTAGCTAACGCAGTCATTGATTGCATTAATGTAACAGGATCCTTTTCATTTAAAGCCTTGTCTTGCCATTCAGCTACCGGCTGATGCTCAACAGCAATCCTTGCCGCATAGCGAATAAAGCGATCTTTGTTTTTAAGGTTTGGCCATGCAAGTTTAATGGCTTCAGGATCGGGCTTGCCATGAAATTCTTCCAATTGCTTTCTTAAGTTGCGTGCTTCAAGTATACTTGGAGTAGCATTAGACGGCAAAGCATTATTTGGCAAGGAATTATCACCATAATAAACCCTGTACAAATCTGACTCAAGTTCACGCCCCCCTGTTAGAAAATATAATGCTCCATCAGGCCCTATTACACCATCTGTAAGTGGCAAAGGCTGACCCGATAAGAATTCCTCTGCTGTTGTTTTATAAGAAGATCCATCCGGAATAAGCTGTACGGAGTAAATAATACCGAAAGTCCAGTCGAAAGCCAATAAGCCACGACGATACTTTTCAGGAAAACGGGCATTGTAACTACTTACAAGATTTGTAGGTGAGCCCTGCCCAATGTTTAATATTGCCGGAAGATTATCAATATAACTTGGCGACCAGTTGGTATTTCCCGAACGCCAGCCAAATTCACTTCCACTGGTAGCATGAGAAATCCGGGTTGGTTTATACCATGGCATCCCCAAATCCCACTCCATATCACCATCATAAACAAACATTTCTCCGTCTTCGTTAAAAGTAAAATCATATGGATTTCTATATCCTGCACTTACCAGTTCCCATTTTGTTCCATCCGGATCAGTCTTCATTACAAAAGCACCGGGTGCAAAGCGATCTGTAGCATGGCCATTTGGATCTTTTATGGTTGCAAGAGCATTATCTTCTTTCCAGGTTCTTGGCAAGCGATAATTGTCCATGTCGGGCATATCTGTATAATTACCTGCAATCATGTAAATTGATTTTTTGTCTGGAGAAAGGACAATACTGTGTGGCCCATGTTCACCCTCTCCGGTCAATGCTTTCATCAGCGTCACCTTGTCGAACTGATCATCACCGTCCGTATCCTGCAATCGGTAAAGGCCACTGCCGCTCTTAAATTTGTCATCACTATTGTGATTAACCATTACATATAAACTGTTAAAAGCATAGAGCAGGCCATGTGCATATCCCATACCGACTTTATTGTTTGTTGAATCGCCAACAATCAACTTTTCTACTTTGACTTTAACTTTAGTTGTATCAGAGCCTATTGGCGGTATTACCAGTCTATATAAAAAGCCATATTGGTCTGAGGTAATTATCCTACCCTTATCATCAAAAGTCATTGATACCCATGACCCCGTTTTGCTTCCAGATGGACTGTATAAATGCTCAGCTTTGAAATTTGGTAAAAGCTTTAGCTTTTCAACTTTTGGGCCTGGATTATACTTCTGAAAAGTGGTAAAGGAAACCCCGATAAGTATTAGTAACAAAAGGGTAACAGATAATTTAACAGACCTGGTTCTGTTTGATTTCATACGGATTTGGTTTATTTGTGTGTTTGGTATAACAAGAATACTATAAATACATGAAATGTGCATCCTGTGCTGTCCTGTATCAAGCATGTCATTAAAGCATGATTATTTTTCCTCTTTTGCTATCTCAATAATTTGCTGAATCTCTAAAACAAAAGCTTCATCTTGATCATATTGAAACCCCGTGGCAGTAAATCTCATTTTACTGTTGGCATCAATTAAAAATTTTGCCGGTATACCCTTTACATCAAAAGCAGAAGCTTCAGGATTCATATACAATTTTTGCACTTTTTGATAAAATAATTAGCTTTATAAATGAAGCCAAATTTAAAATGAAGAATTACCAGAAGTATCTTAGCGTTAGTGAATTTGAAAAAAACTGGGGATTTTATGTAAATACAGTTGGCTCAGCAAAGGTAGAGCCCAATAAAAACTACCCTAACAACCGCGAGCATCCAATAGACCATTCATTTACCTGGGATAAAGGAAGAATACTGGATGGTTATTACCTTGTTTTTATTACAAAAGGCGAAGGTTCACTGGAATCTGCAAAAACCAAAGCGCACAACATCAAGGAGGGCACCTGTTTCTTTTTATTTCCAGGTGTATGGCACCGATACAAACCCCATCCTAAATATGGGTGGGAAGAGTATTGGGTAGGTTTTAACGGAACTTACCCCAATGAATTGATGAAAAAAGGAATATTTACCTCGGAGAATCCATTTATTGATGTTGGCCATAATGAAGGTCTGCTTCAGCTTTTTCATACGCTTATTAAAACTGTTGCCGCAGCAGAAATAGGTTATCGACAGATTGTATCGGGGCTTACTCTTCAAATTTTAGGCCTGGTAAATGCAATATCAAAATATAAAACACCCGAAATTGGAAACCAATCTAAACTCATCTCAAAGGCAAAATTTCTTTTACAGGAATCCATTGAGAATCCAGTAAATTTAGAAGAAATGGTAAAGGATTTGCCAATGGGCTATTCCAGATTCAGAAAGATCTTTAAAGAAACAACCGGTTTATCACCAAATCAATACCACCTTAATCTTAGATTAGATAAAGCAAAGGATCTACTTACCTCAACCAATTTAACAATTAATGAAGTAGCATACCAAACTGGCTTTGATTCTATATTTTATTTCTCTCGTCTGTTTAAGAAAAAGAATGGATTGCCACCTAAAGAATACAGGCTTGGCAAACACCCATAACTGAGTTTTTAAGTAAAAGTATACTTCTATTTGCTATTTTGACAATTTAACAGATTCATCAAAAAATATCCCGCTCACTGCAGCATTTTCGCCCCTTACATGGTTAATACGAATTCTTATGCTTCCAGAATAATTAAAGATCAGGTATTTTCCCTTTTGATAGTTCTTGATTAATTGCACCGGAGATATAAGTTTGAGCGTTTTTGCATCAAACAACTCTACAGTCGATCTTCTTTCTTTATGGTCCCAATCTAAAAAATACAATGCTATTTGATGGCGTTCAGTTCCCCTAACCTGCACATCTATTGTTATAGTTTGTAAAGTAGGGTTAGGATCTTTGGTTGTAATTGCCCCAAAACTGCCACTGTGCCCTAATGTATCACTTAATACTCTCTTATCTGCCCGGAGCTTCAAGTGAACATTATCTTCATTTTTTAACTTAACTGAGGATACATATAGAGGTAGTTTCTCTATGTGCTTTTTATTTTCGAAGGAATTAAACAAAATAAATCCTTCATTTCCGTAAGTACCTTTCCATTTTCCAGAAGTTGAGCTATCCTGTAAAAATGTATTAACAGGATAGCTCCATGGCAAACTTTTAACCTGGGCAACCTTGTTAACAGACTTGTAGACTATCTGATATTCATATTTCCCTGGCGTAAGATTATTTACATTGATGTAACCATCTTTAATTATAAATCCATCTAGACTCAAAATTGGCTTCCCGTTTAAAAAAAGGGCCTTAACAATATTTTTTCCTATCGGAATAGCAACCCGTTTGGCCAGAGTCCCTTTAGGTATTTGTAATGTAGTTAGGCCTGATTTAATGTTAAAACTGGCATAGATTAATCCCTTTAATGTTGGTGTGCTTCCATTAACAAATGAAATTGTATCTCCAGGGTGAGGTATAATTTCAAAGACCTTAAAGCCCGGTTCTATTGGTTTTATACCCAGCACCTCTTCTGATAGCCACTTAACAACTCCTGCGCTCCATGGGTGTGTTAAACTTGTATATCCACATTGGTTATTGGGGGGAGCATCATTTTTATCCAATATTGCATTCCAGCTTGGTCTGTATACTTCAAAAAATGTCGTTCCACCGTATTGCACTTGCCCACCCCAACAATCCTTAACCGCACTTATCGCTTCTTCATACTTTTGCATTTTTGCCATGGCGCCTATGATGAAGTATTCATTAAATGGAGAATAAGATAAGCGATTTACCCTATCTGTATAATTACGCTGATAAAACAGTACATTTTCTTTAGCTGTTGTAAGACCTGTATTGATGGCATCTGCAGAGGCATGAAGGCCAAAATCATTTTGCCAATTCTTTTTCTTTCTTTCTTCAGCAATTTTTTTGCGGGCATAAGTGGTATATTTCTGTGCCAGATCAGATCTCCCAATTTGTTTCATTAGATGCGCAAACTCTACCCATGATTGTATGGTAAGCATAGAATAAGCAAGCTGAGATTCCTGGATATCTGGATTTTCGAAGCCTGCTCCCAAACGCTCGTCCCAACCATAAAAACCTAGCTTGGGAGATTTACCAAAATGCTGATAAGCTATATTAAGTTTATTGCACGCGTTATCAATGTATTTTTGAACAAATTCAACATCGCCTGTATAATTTACATAATCGATAAGACTTAAAACCCAATACAGGGAATAGCTTAAAATACCATTATTTAAATCTGCTGTATTGATGATATTGGCTTTGACAAAATCATAATTTCCAAAGGCTACCATTGATGCTGCCTGTGATGGATACGCATCACCAGTCCACGAATGGCGGTCGCTTCTTTCCATTAATATTGCTCCAAAATAATCTTTCTGAAGATTTAGCTTAACAGTATACGCCCCTGTATACCATATTCTGGTCAATTCCGAATCGCTACAGGAAAAGCTACCCTGATAGTTTACTGGTTTAACCTGGCAAACCAAACGAAGGTTCTTAATGTGCCAGGTTTGTTTATGCGAGTGCACATTTATCCAGCCAAACCTAACTCCTTCATAAAGCTCAGGATTTAATTCTAATCGGTAAGTCTGACCATGTTTTACAGGAACCATAGTTTTAAGTGGATGTAATGCACCGCTATTTACAATTGCAGGTTCATTATATTCGCTGATACTCATTGTTATACTATCCATTAAATCGTCCGATTCAAATTCAAGCCAACCAGCATTAGTCTGCCCAAAATCGAAACAAATGGTGCCCTCTCCCTGTACAACAATAACATTGTTTTTCCTAAACTTCCCCATCTTAAAGACTTCTGGAGTAGAAGTTTTCCAGCTAATTGGCTGGAGATTATAACTTTCTAAACCATCTGATGCTTTAGGATCAGCCCAGCTATAATTGATAACCGGGTCAGGTGAGAATGGGTTTTCAGTTAGGTTCTTCTTTGCGGAAATGGCTGGATAGATACTACTTTGTGCATGTACAGTTGGGATGCAAATTACAGAGAATACCAAAAAAGCAATTGCAAAACATACACGCTCTATATAGATCATAACATAAAGTTACGCGCTACCCTTAAAATATCCTTGCCATTATGCGGCTTTTATTTGCACTTTTTGGCAATAATCAATAAAGATTACCAGCCCTTAATGGCACCTCCCTTAAATTCTGTTTCGGCGGCCTGGGCTACTTCAGCAGATTGATACGCCTTTACAAAGTTTTTTATTTCAGCTCTATCTTTATCATCCGCCCTTGTAACTATAATATTCACATAAGGAGATTTTTTATCCTCTACAAAGATGCCGTCACGCTCTGCAACCAGGCCAACAGGTGTAGCAAAAGTATTATTAATGATGGCTACAGTTACATTCTGATCATCTAATGCTCTTGGCAGTTGAGGGGCTTCAAGCTCAACAATTTTAAGTTGTTTTGGATTTGCTACAATATCATTGACAGTAGGCAATAATCCAACACCGTCTTTTAGTTTCAACAGATTGGCTTTTTGCATCAACAGCAATGCTCTTCCACCGTTGGTAGGATCATTAGGTATTATGATTGTGCTGCCATCTTTAAGCTCTTCAATCTTTTTAATCTTTTTAGAATAACCAGCAAGAGGATAAACAAATGTATTACCTACAATTGCAAAATTATAGCCACGCTGTTTGGCTTGTACATCTAAATAAGGTTTGTTTTGAAATGCGTTAGCGTCAATATCTCCCTGATGAAGTGCTTCGTTAGGAATTACATAATCATTAAATTGCACCAATTCTACCTCTAAGCCATATTTCTCTTTAGCAACCTTTTGGGCTACCTGAGCTATTGTATATTCCGGCCCTGACTCAACTCCAACTTTTATATGGTTAGGTGTATTCTTTTTTGAGGAGCCACCGCAGCCAAATAAACCAACAGAAGCTATAATTGTAAATATTGCCAGCGCTTTAATTTCTATTTTCATAAGTATTTTTTTATTTTCTGTGATCTACTTTTTTTGCTATAAAATCGCCCGTAAACTGTATAAAGAACACCAAAGCTACAAGTGAGACTAAAACAGTATTCATTACCGTTACATCGTATCCAACATATCCATACTGATAGCCTATTTGTCCCAATCCACCAGCACCAACGGCACCACCCATTGCAGAATAGCCTACAAGAGTTATTAAAGTAATGGAAGCAGTGTTGATTAGAGAAGGAAGAGCTTCGGGAAGCAATACTTTGTAAACGATTTGAAAAGGAGTTGCCCCCATTGCCCTTGCGGCTTCTACTAAACCATGTGGAACCTCGATCAGACTATTTTCTACCATGCGGGCAATAAATGGTGCTGCTCCAATACTTAAAGGAACCAATGCTGCTTCTACACCTATAGAGGTACCAACCAGCATCCTTGTAAAGGGTATCATCCAAACAATCAATATAATAAAGGGAATAGATCTGAACACATTAACAATGACAGACACAGTATTATTTAGCCCTCTGTTTTCTAATACCTGGCCCTTGCGGGTCAAAAATAACATTACGCCTGTTGGTAAGCCAATAACAAATCCAAAGAAACCTGATACAAAGGTCATTATAATTGTTTCCCAGGCTCCTTTAAAAAGCAGTAAAATCATTGAATCAGACATACCCCAATACCTCCACTCTTATTTGTTTGTTGTTATAAAATTCAATTGCCTTTTCATGATTTCCTTCGGTACCTGAAACTTCAATTACCATTGCACCAAATTTAACACCACCAGCATATTCAATCTGAGCAAAAATTATGTTGTTGTCCAGCTCAAATAAACGGCTCACTTCAGACAGTACCGGATCGTCTGCAGATTGCCCCGTAAACTCCAATTTTAATAGTGGCTTTTTATTGCCTTCTTTCTTTGCACTTAATCTTTCCAGATATTCAACCGGGATATTAATTTTTAGTGAGGAAGCAATAAATTCCTTAGTAATTTCCATCTTGGGGTGTGCAAAAATCTCACTAACAGATCCCTGCTCAATAAGTTCTCCCCCACTAATTACCGCAACCTGATCACAAATATTTTTTACAACATCCATCTCATGGGTTATTAGTAAAATGGTGATATTTAATCGTTTATTAATATCCTTTAATAAATTAAGAATAGACTTTGTTGTTGCCGGATCAAGGGCACTGGTAGCCTCATCGCACAAAAGTACCTTAGGATTACTAGCCAGGGTACGTGCTATAGCTACACGTTGCTTTTGCCCTCCAGATAAATTTGCCGGATAGTCGTTATGTTTTTCTTCTAATCCAACTAATGCCAGCAACTCAGCAACCCGCGTATTGATCTCGTGCTTAGGTAATTTATCCAGCTCTAATGGAAAAGCTATATTCTCGGAAACGGTTCTGGAAGATAATAGATTAAAATGTTGAAAGATCATTCCAATATGTCTTCTCTCTTTAGCCAGATCTGCTGCAGATAGCGTCATCAAATTTCGTCCATCAACAATCACCTCGCCCGAAGTTGGACGTTCTAATAAATTAACGCAACGGATTAACGTACTTTTACCAGCCCCTGAAGCCCCAATTACACCAAATATCCGTCCTTTAGGAACCGTTAGCGACACCTCTGACAAAGCTGTAATTTCTTTGTTTTTCTGGTGAAACTTTTTAGTTATGTTTTTTAATTCAATCATTAAACTCATTGCAGTATTGAACTTAGTTTATGTAGACAAAACTAAGTTTGCTGCAAAAGTAAGAATAATCATTAATAGTCTAGTATATCAATAGACTTTTACGTGTAATTCACTAAAATGTCTCGTCAACGAGGTCCTTATTGATCATAGCTCCTGCTTTTGTACCTGCGGCGGTTACAACAGATACCGCACGAAACATGGTAGTATTATCTCCTGCGGCATAAATTCCGGGGATTGTAGTTCTCTGAAAATCATCAATACTAATAAAGCCATGTTCATTGATATTACATCCAAATTCTTCTGGCAATATTGAGTGTTGCTTAAACCCTATTTTAGCAAAAACTGCTGTAAGCTTTTGCTTACTGCCATCTTTAAAAACAACATTTGTCATATATCCCTCAGTATGTTCAATCTCTACAATCTCCTTTTCTATAATTTCAATGTTATGCTGTTTAATTTTTTCAGTTTGCTCCGGCGTTAAAGCAGATCGCCCATTGGTAAGCAAAACCAGACCTTTAGTCCAATTATTAATCAATCTGGAAAATTCGAAACCTAAATCGCCATTCGCAATTACCCCCATTGAGGTATGTTTTACTTCATAACCATGACAATACGGACAGTGTAAAACAGAAATACCCCAGCATTCTGCAAAACCAACAATATCAGGCATCTGGTCACTTATACCAGTTGCAAACAATAACTTACCTGCTGCAAATAATTCTCCGTTTTCCGTCATTATTGTAAAACCATCAGCTGTTTTTGTTCCTTGAACTGCAAGGCCTTCAAAAAAAGTTACAGTATTGTACTTTAATACCTGAACTTTTGCAGCATCAGCTATTTGTTTAGGAGTTTGCCCATCCTGAGTTATAAAATTGTGCGAATGAGGAGTTTGCCTGTTGCAAGGCTTTCCGCTATCTATGATCAAGACTTTCCTTAACGAACGTCCAAGTGTCATAGCGGCCGATAGGCCAGCATAGCTACCTCCTATTATGATTACATCAAATCTTTTATTGTCTTCCATTGTTGTTCATTTAAGTATAAAAATTGCATCACCTTTTACAGGTACAAAATTAAATACAATAACCAACAATGCAACATAGTTGCAAATAAACTATGTTAAAAGAATCTCATTTTTTCATGGATTTTAATTTGAAGAATGTTTCCTCAAAGCCTTATTTCCAAATATGTTATATCGAATAGCGAAAGCCTGCTGACTATCAATAACACCATCAAGAAAATGAAATGACAATGTAAACTTTCCTTCAATTCCTTTATATATCTTTGGTCTCCAGCTCAAATCTAACCTGTTATATGATTTAGCTGTATAGAATTGATCTCCATCTTTTATATGGTGTGCTTCGCCTTTATAAAATGAATTAGTGATACCAAATCTGTGGTATTCTGCAGCCATTTCCAATAATAATCCTTTTGGTGTTTTCCACCCTCCTACACTTCGTTCACGCTCAAACGACATTAAGCCACCTGTATTAAAAGTTAGTGAATCTAAAAATGTTTTCCCACTAAAATCCAAACCAACCTTTACGGCAAGCGCCCCATTATCTTCAATATGATCACCAGGAATATCTATTGCCGGACCAGCATTATGTAGCATCATTGCATAATGAGAAATAAAGAACATGTCTTTTTTATATTGACCCGATAAGCCAAATATAAAATTTTCTCTATCGGTGGCAGTTTGACGGCTTGTCCAATCTATAAACAATAACTGTTTCCAGTTTTCATTTTCATATTTCAGTAACATCCCTTCTACATTAGGACGGTAGTAACTTAGGGTATCATTTAAAACAGCCCTTGGAAAATCTGAAAGCAAATCGCGTCGAGGAAACATCCCCATATAAAAATTCCAGTTTTGCTTAGTAAACTGATAATACACAACTGGGTCTATTTTATTGGTAAACTTAGGCGAACCAAATTCATGAAGTGCATTAAAACCTACTCTAATCCGGTGGGTACTATCAAGTAACAATCCCAGTTCAGGAGAAAACCTTAATCCAAATATAGTTTGAGAAAATCTATTTGATCTGGCATACTCCCTGTTGTCTGCAAAAGTGTGAATATTGAGGTTCCCTTCAATTTCCTGAGCATAAATTTTTGTTATAGCAGAGGACAACAAAATGATAGTTAACAGAATTTTAATTCTCATATATTTAAGATGTGTTTTAAGGTCTGATTTCTTGCGTTATTGTAAATAGCATACTTTAATATTTCCATTTCAATAACACTGGCAAATATTAGATAAAATAGTCTTATTTTAAAACTTAATAAATGTTAGTTCTTAAAATTTAATTTTTAGACTCATGACAATAAATCAATTGCGCTTAATCGTTCCCTTCCTATTGTTTATGATCTCAGGTGCAGGCCTGGCACAAAACAAAATTGTTGTATTTCAATCAGATTTCGGCTTAAAGGATGGTGCTGTTTCTGCAATGAAAGGGGTGGCAATGGGGGTATCACCAGATCTTAAACTTTACGATCTTACACATGAAATTCCTGCTTATAATATATGGGAAGCTTCATATAGGCTAATGCAAACTATACCTTACTATCCTAAAGGAACGGTTTTCGTTTCCGTTGTAGATCCAGGAGTTGGCACAGAAAGGAAATCGGTAGTATTAAAAACCAAAACAGGTCAATTTATAGTTAGCCCCGACAACGGAACTCTAACATTAATAGCTGAACTATCAGGCATTGATGAGATAAGAGAAATAAACGAAGCTGTTAACAGGCGAAAGGATTCTGGAAAATCTTACACCTTTCATGGAAGGGATGTATATGCGTATACCGCAGCACGCCTTGCATCTGGCACAATTTCTTTTAGCCAGGTAGGAAAAGTATTACCCAATGAAGTAGTTAGTATTCCCTATCAAAAGGCGATAATTAATGGTAAAACACTTAAGGGCAATATTCCAATATTAGATATACAATACGGTAATGTATGGACCAACATAGATGCTGAACTTGTAAAAAAGTTCAATCTAAAATATGGGGATCGTTTAAAGGTATCAATTTTTCATAATGACAAAAAAGTGTATGAAACTGAGGCACCATATAGCGAAACCTTTGGCAACGTACCAAAGGGCAAGCCTTTATGTTACCTCAATAGCTTATTACAACTTTCATTTGCACTAAATCAGGACAACTTTGCCACTAGACACAATATACAGAGTGGAAGTGAGTGGAATGTTGAAGTAACCAAACTAGACTTCTGACAACTGAAGCTCTTCTTTTGGTGTTTCCTGAAACGCATTAGCCTGTTTCTTTTTGACCATAACACTTACCCGATAAACAAAAATACAGCACACGGCAATAATAATTGAAACTACAAGCCCCAGGATACCATAATTTTCGAGCGGACTTGTACTGTTTTTTTGTGTAACTATAAGCCCTGCACATAAGGCCGCTATACCGCCAGCCATCTGTTGAAGGGAGGAATTAACACTCATAAAAGCCCCCCTGTCTTTCATGTCAGGTATACTCATTGTTAGTGTAGTTGCCGGTATCATTCTACTCATAATACCCATAAATAGTACCATATTAATTAATACAACTTGCCAAAGTGGTATGGGTACAAGGTTGGTATAAATTAATATCATTACTATTGCCAAGGCAGAACCGGCAGTAAATAACATAAATTTATCTACTTTATCGCTTAGTTTTCCTATTAGCGGCATAATTATTATCGATGCGATACCAGTAAACATAAACACCATAGGCAATTGATGAGGAGTTATTTTTATATTGTTGATGAGGTATGCGCTGCTAAATGGCATAAGCATAAAACCACCAACACTTAAAAAAGCTGTGGCTATAAAACCCGTTTGATAAGATTTATTTGATACCGCATGCCATAAGTGTAAAAAGGCACTTTTATCTGATTGAAGGGCAAGGTGTTTATCTATCGGCTTAACCTTAATTACAATAACTATAGCTATCACAACTGCCAAAGTAACGATCATTAAAAAAGATGAATGCCAGCCCCATAAATTTGCAAAATAAAGCCCGATTGGAATACCCAATACCTGGCTGGCAGCAAATGCCATCTGTACAAAGCCCATTACTCTACCACGCTGATTAACCTCAAACAGATCGGTCATAATTGTCATTGAAATTGCGCCAATAACACCTCCAAATAATCCGGTAATAATTCTGGCACCCAATAACATCCAATATGTAGTTGCCAGGGCACAGCATAAAGTTCCAATAATAAAACCAGCATAGAAAAATAGTAATATTTTTTTACGATCGAATTTATCTGCAAAACCAGCTGCAAGTATTCCTGATACCCCTGCGCTAAATGCATAAGAAGATACCACTACTCCAAAACCCTTTGGAGTAATTGAAAGCGA
>Ga0157371_10002419_pt1 | contig 17859 bp, 16 predicted proteins | sample C45metaG_FD_113462 | JGI IMG/M metagenome (GOLD analysis project Ga0157371, IMG submission 113462) | Corn rhizosphere microbial communities from Kellogg Biological Station, Michigan, USA - C4-5 metaG | ecosystem: Host-associated > Plants > Roots > Rhizosphere > Soil | place: USA: Michigan...
GAATCCATTGGTCATGCACGGTGGCCAGGAAGGCGTTGTCGTGCATGATCGCCTTCTCGGCAATCTGCTCAGGCGTGAGGATGAACGGGCTCTTGCGCGCTTCGGCGGAGATGATCGCCTTGGAGTTGACCGGGCCGTTGTAGATGTCTTCAGCCATCTTGCCCTGCACCAGCGGGTCCAGAGAGTGGTTGATGAAGGCGTAGGCCATGTCGGTGTCGCCCGGACGATTCTTCGGCATCACCGATTGCATCAAGTCGGTGTAGAAACCTTCCTTCATGCCAAAGGTTGCACTCAGGCCGTAAGCCGGGTCGCGAATCTGTTTCGGGAAGAACGCCGGTGCGTACAGGCCGCCCATGTCCAGGGAACCGGTGCGGAACAGCTCGGCGATCTGGTTCGGGTTTTCACCGAGGGTGACCACGCGACTTTTCAGCTCGGCGAGTTTCTTGAAGCCAGGCTCGATGTTGTGCTCGTCACCACCGGCCAGTTTGGCGGCGATGATGATCAGGTCCATCGCTTCGGTCCAGTTCGGCGGCGGTAGGAAGATGTTCGGCGCCAACTCCGGATCCCACAGCGACGCGTAGCTGTCCGGCGCTTCCTTGAGGGTGCGGGTGCTGTAGACCAAGCTGTTGCACCAGAGCAGGTAACCGATACCGTGGCCATTGGCGCCGGTGCGGTATTTCTCCGGCACGTCGACCAGGTTGGGAATACGGTTGAGATCCGGTTTTTCCAGCAGGTTTGCCGCCGCCAGACCTTCGGCGCCGACGCCCGCCAGGGTGATGACGTCGTATTGCGGACGATCACCGCCAGCCTTGAGCTTGGCGACCATTTCCGAGGTGCTGCCGGTGCGGTCAGCGATGACCTTGCAGCCGTACTTGTCTTCGAAGGTCGCGGCAATGTTGCGCAGTGCTGCGAGGCCTGTGTCATCAGACCAGGTCAGCAACCGCAGGGTTTTGCCCTGAAAGCGCGTGTCGCTGGCATTGGCCTTGATGAACGGCATGCTCATGGCCGCCGCTGCGACCGAGGCTACGCCTACGGTCTTGATGAATTGACGTCTGTTTAGATCATGCTCGCCCATGAAGGACTCCCTTTGTTTTTTTAAGTATGAGGTTGGTCGCAACCGTTGCATCCGCGCGATCGGATCCACTTAAACCCCCGGTTTCAAAGGGGTTGAGCTGAGCCGACCGCTTCATCCTGAGGTCGTGCAAAACACCTGACTATCGATAAAAATTCATTGAAGCCATGACGCCAGCGCATGCCTCGTATGGAGGCATGCACTCACCTTTTTCGTGCCTTCAGACGGCGCGAATCACGTGTTTGATTTCCTGGAAAGCCTGCAAGCCCCACGGCCCCAATTCGCGGCCGATGCTGCTCTGCTTGTAGCCACCCCAGGCGGTCTGCGGGAAGATCACTTGCGGCGCGTTGATCCACACCAGCCCCGCCTGCAAAGCATTGGCGACCCGATCCGCCGCTTCGGCGTCACGGGTCACCACGCTGGCGACCAGACCGAACTGGCTGTCGTTGGCCAAGGCAATCGCCTCGGCTTCGCTGGCAAAACTGCGCACGCAGATCACCGGGCCGAAGATCTCTTCACACCACAACGCACTGCCCTGGGGCACGTCGGTGAAAATTGTCGGCTGCAAAAAATAGCCGCGCGGCAGGTCTGCGGGGCGATTGCCACCGCACACCAGCGTGGCGCCAGCGCTCAAACCACGATCGATGTGACCGAGTACACGCTGGTATTGGGCCTGATTGACCAGCGCGCCCATTTCCACGTCCGGGTCGAACGGGTCGGCGACGCGAATGGCTTCAGCGCGGGTTTTGAGCTTCGATAAAAATTCTTCCGCCAGCTCTTCGGCGACCAGCACGCGGCTAGTGGCGGAGCACATTTGCCCGGCGTTGAAGAAACCGCCACCGCAAGCTACGTCCACGGCCAGATCGAGGTCGGCGTCCTTGAGCACCAGCAGCGAGGATTTACCGCCCAGTTCCAGGCTCACGCCTTTGACGGTTTCAGCCGCGCGCTGCATGACCTGTACGCCAACGGCATTGCTGCCGGTAAAGGAAATTTTGGCGATGCGCGGGTCCGCCGACATCGGCGCACCGACGGCCAGCCCCGTGCCGCAGACCAGGTTGAAAACGCCCTTGGGCAGACCGGCCTCGGCGATGATGGCCGCCAGCTGCAGCTCGGGTAACGGCGTCACTTCCGACGGTTTGAGGACAACGCAGCAACCGGCGGCCAGGGCCGGGGCGAGTTTCCACGCCGTGGTGACCATCGGGAAATTCCACGGCACGATCAGGCCGACCACGCCGCACGGTTCACGACGCACGCGAGCGCTGAAGTCGTCGGTAGGCAACTCGACGTTGCTGTCTTGCTTGGCATCAAGGCCTTCGGCCAGACCGGCGTAATACTCGAAGGTCGCGATCACGTCATCAACGTCGATGGCGGCTTCGAACAGCGGCTTGCCGTTGTTGCTCGACTGCAAGTTCATCAGTTGTTCGCGGCCGGCCTGAACGCCGGCGGCAATCTTGCGCAGGATCGCCCCGCGCTCGGCGCCGGTGGTTTTCGACCAGTCGGCGAAGGCATCGGTCGCGGCCGTGACGGCGAGTTCGACAGAGCGCTCATCGCCGCCATTGACGGTGGTCAACAGGGCTTCGGTCGCCGGGTTGATCACGCGCACGTGTTCGCTGCCCGCCGACCATTGGCCGTTGATGTACAGGCCGTCGAGGGCCGTCGGGAACGTCATGCGCAAAGTCATTTCGACACCGCCTTCATCCACTCGGTCTGATCGATTTCAATCAGGGTCGGGCCCTGACGATCAGCGGCGTGGCGCAATGCGCTGCGCAGTTTCTCGACACTGTTGACCGCTTCGGCTGCACAGCCCAGCGCCTTGGCGACACCGATGAAGTCCGGGGTATAGATGTCCACGCCCACCGGCTCGATGGCACGGTTGACCATGTACTTCTTGATCTCTTCGTAGCCCTGGTTATTCCACAGCAGGACGATCACCGGGGTGCGCGCTTCAACGGCACTGGCCAATTCCGGCAAGGTGAATTGCAGGCCGCCGTCACCGATCAGGCACACCACTGGAGGACGCGAACCGCCCTCGACGCTGCCGCCGAGCCAAGCGCCAATCGCCGCTGGCAAGGCATAACCGAGGGTGCCGTAACCGGTGGAGGAGTTGAACCAGCGACGCGGGCGCTCCGGGTTGAAAGTCAGGTTGCCGGTGTAGACCGGTTGGGTCGAGTCACCGACGAAGACTGCGTCTGGCAGTTCGTGCAACACGGTTTCCAGGAAACGGGTCTGGGCCAGGGTCGGCGCATCCCACGTGGCGGCGAGGTCTTCGCGCAGACGTGCGGCGCGAACCTGGCCCCAATCGTTGCGACGCTCGGCCAGCGAGTGATGGGACAGCTCGTTCAGCAAGGCCTGGGCGGCATTGCGCGAGTCCGCCACCAGGGCGACTTTCGGCGGGTAGTTGCGCACGGTCTGGTCCGGGTCGATGTCCACCCGCAGCAGCACGCCAGGAATCTCGAAACCGCCGGCGAAGGTCACGTCGTAATCGGTCTCGGCAAGCTCAGTGCCGATGGCCAGCACCACGTCGGCCTCGGCCACCAGGGCGCGGGTCGCGACCAGGCTTTGGGTCGAGCCGATCAGCAACGGGTGGCCGGATTCGAGCATGCCTTTGGCATTAATGGTCAGGGCCACTGGCGCATCCAGCAGCTCAGCCAGTTCAGTCAGCTCGGCGGCGGCGTCGATAGAGCCACCACCGGCCAGAATCAATGGACGCTTGGCGCCGGCCAGCAGCGCAGTCATGCGGGCAACGGCGCTCGGCGCGGCACCGGCGCGGTCGATGTTCACCGGAAGGCTGGTGAGCAAGTCATCGGCTTCTTCAACCAGCACGTCCAACGGAATTTCGATGTGCACCGGGCGCGGACGACCGGCCTGGAACAGCGCAAACGCGCGGGCCAGCACGCCTGGCAATTCAGCCGCCGACATCAGGGTGTGGGAGAACGCCGCCACGCCGCCCACCAGGGCGCTCTGGTTCGGCAGCTCATGCAGCTTGCCGCGACCGCCACCCAACTGGCTGCGCGATTGCACGCTGGAGATCACCAGCATCGGGATCGAGTCGGCGTAAGCCTGGCCCATCGCGGTGGTGATGTTGGTCATGCCAGGGCCGGTGATGATGAAGCACACGCCCGGTTTGCCGCTGGTGCGTGCATAACCGTCGGCCATGAAACCAGCGCCCTGTTCGTGACGCGGAGTGACGTGGTTGATACTCGAACGGGCCAGGCCGCGATACAGCTCCACGGTATGCACCCCGGGAATGCCGAACACCTGCTCGACCCCGTAATCTTCGAGTAACTTGACCAATACTTCGCCGCACGTCGCCATGTCATTGCCCTTTTTGTTCGTTTGAGACGCCGGGCCTGCGCAGTGTTTATGATGAGTTGGCAGGTCCAGGGATGGCCTCATTGGAACGGGCGACACATAGCCGCAACAATGGATAAAAAGTCATACTAGCCATGTCCTTACGTCATACCTTGGATCCAAATGAAACGATTGCCTCCCTTGCCGGCGCTGCACACTTTTCTGATCACCGCGCAGTGCTGCAACTTCACCCGCGCCGCCGAACAGCTGTACATCACCCAAGGCGCAGTGAGTCGGCAGATCGCCGGGCTGGAAGAAAACCTGGGTTATGAGCTGTTCATTCGTCAGGCCCGTGGCCTGACCCTGACCGCCGAAGGACGCGAATGGCTGCCACGGGTGCAGCAGATTTTCGGGCTGATCGACGAGGCGGTGGAGCAGATCGGCGAGAAGCGCGAAACCCTGCAACTCAAGGCCCCGACGTGCGTGATGCGCTGGCTGCTGCCGCGCCTGTTGCAGTGGCAGCGAGAGCGTCCGGACGTGCCGGTGGAATTGACCACTACGGTCAAGCACGGCGTGGACTTTCATCGCGAGCAATTCGATGCGGCGGTGGTGTATGGCGTGCCGCCGGACACCTCACTGGACTCCCATCGGCTGTTTGATGAACAACTGACGCCGGTCTGTTCCAAACCACTGCTTGAGGGGCCGGTGCCGCTGCAAAAGCCCGAGGATCTGGAACAGCACATGCTGCTGCACCCGACTCGTGATGAACGGGACTGGAAGGCCTGGCTGACCAGCGCGAATGTTCGCTTGAGCAATGTCGGCAAAGGTCAGCACTTCGAAACGCTGGACCTGGCAATGTCGATGGCGTCCCAAGGGACGGGCGTGGCAATTGGGGACTGGTCGTTGATTGGCGATGACCTGAGCGCCGGGCGGCTGGTCATGCCGTTTGAATTGAAAGTGAAAACGGGGTTGGCGTATTACCTGGTATTCCCCGACAAACCAGGACCTTCGCCGAAATTGCGCGAATTAATGGGATGGCTGGTGGAGCAGGCTCAGGCGCGGTGATGATCGTTCCCACGCTGATCGTTCCCACGCTCCGCGTGGGAATGCCTCAAGGGACGCTCCGCGTCCAGTGACGCGGAGCGTCACGGGCTGCATTCCCACGCAGAGCGTGGGAACGATCAGTTACTCGGAATCAATATCCGACGGTGAACCGCTGACGTGAATGCTTCGGTGTTTCCACTTCATCGAGCATCGCAATCGCATAATCGGCAAACGTGATCCAACTGCGCCCTGCACTGCTCACCAGCAAATCATCCTGACCGATCCGGAACGTTCCTGTGCGCTCACCTTCGACAAACTCCGCCGACGGTGACAGGAAGGTCCAGTCCAGGTCTTTTTCTTCACGCAGGTTTTGCAGGAATTGCGCACCGGCACTGGCCTCAGCCTTGTACTCCTCCGGGAAGCCCTTGCTGTCGATGACGCGAGTGCCGTCTGGCAACAACAACGAACCCGCGCCGCCGACCACCAACAGACGTTTCACCCCGGCTTTTTTCACCGGCCCGACAACGGCGCTGGCAGGCAGTGTCGCAAAGTGAGCCGCACTGATCACCACGTCATGGCTGGCGATGGCCGCTTGCAACGCTTGGGCATCAAGCGCATCGACATTTTTGGCGACCACCCCGGCACGCGGGGCGATTTTCGAGGTGTCGCGGGCAATGGCGGTGACGCTATGACCGCGACGCAGGGCTTCTTCCAGCAGTTGGTGACCGGCGCGACCGGTGGCACCAATGATTGCGATCTTGCTCATGACGTTCTCCAGTTGGCTTGGTTGTACCCGTTAACTTTCGATCGTTCCCACGCTCTGCGTGGGAATGCCTCAAGGGACGCTCCGCGTCCAGTGACGCGGAGCGTCACGGGCTGCATTCCCACGCAGAGCGTGGGAACGATCAGCGTGGGAACGATCACTCATTCACCCCACTTCATCTCGCCCTTGGCGACCTTGGCGCTCAGCTCCAGCGAGCTTTCTTCGCCCAGTGTCGGGAAGCGTTTTTTCATCGCGCCGATCAACGCAGCGGAGTCCTTGGCCTTGGCGGTTTCTTCGTCGAAGGCCTTGATGTAATCGGCGGTGAACTGCACGGCGACCAGCGAACGCTTGCTTTCACCGAGGTAGTGACCCGGCACGATGGTGTTCGGCTTGAGGGTTTCGATGGCCTTGAGCGTAGTCAACCAATCGGCGTGGGACTGCGCGGTCTGGGTGTCCGCCATCCACACATGAATGTTTTCAGCGACGACCACGCCACCGACCACGGCCTTGATCGACGGGATCCAGACGAAAGTGCGATCCGGCTGCTTGCCGTCCAGACCTACCACCTGCAACTTCTGCCCTTCGAGCATCAGGCTATCGCCCTTGAGCACGCCCGGCACGAGGGTCTTGGCGGGCACATCAGCGCCCATTTTCGGGCCCCAGAACGCCAGCTTGCCGTCGACGGTGTTCTTGATGTGATCCACGGTCGGTTGCGAAGCCAGCACTTTGGCGTTCGGGAAAGCGGCGGTCAGGGTGTCGAGACCGAAGTAGTAATCCGGGTCACCGTGGCTGATGTAGATGGTGGTCAGTTGTTTGCCGCTGGCGCGGATTTTTTCCACCACTTGTTCGGCCTGGGACTTGCCGAACTGCGCGTCCACCAAAATGGCTTCCTTCTCGCCGCTGACCAGCACCGAGGTAACCGGGAAGATCGCTTTCTCACCCGGGTTGTAGACATCCAGGGTCAGGGTCGACGCCGCAGAGGCGTGGGCCGCGAAACCCAGGGTGGCGGTGGCCAGCAAAATACGCTTGAGAGAGGTGAAGCCGATCATCTGTTGCTCCGTAATCCGAATGCCGTGCTTGGCGATGGGACAGAGCTTAGTTGCGTAACTCAGTACAAAAAATGCGATGCTTGAACATAGTTTGTTTCTAAAATCGGGCAAATCATGGATCGTCTTCAAGCAATGCGCGTGTTCGTCACGGTGGTTGACCTGGGCAGCCAGTCGGCCGCCGCCGATCATCTGGACCTGTCACGGCCGGTCGTGTCGCGTTATCTGGCGGAGTTGGAAGACTGGGTCGGCGCACGCCTGATGCACCGCACCACGCGCAAATTGAGCCTGACCGCCGCCGGCAGCGAAATCCTGCCGCGCTGCCGGCAGATGCTCGACCTGTCCACTGACATGCAAGCCGCCGTCAGTGAGCCGGATGAAGCGCCGCGCGGCCTGTTGCGGATCAGCGTCAGCACCTCGTTCGGCCAGGCACAATTGGCGGATGCAATAGCGGCGTATGTCCAACGCTACCCTGGCGTCAGCATCGACCTGCAGATGCTCGACCGCACCGTTAACCTGGTGGATGAACGCATCGACCTGGCCATCCGCACCAGCAACGACCTGGACCCGAACCTGATCGCCCGGCGGTTGACGGTCTGCCGCTCGGTGATCTGCGCCTCCCCCGCTTACCTGAGCCAACACCCGACGCCGCAACGGGTCGAGGACTTGAGCCAGCACAACTGCCTGACGCACTCCTACTTCGGCAAAAGCCTTTGGCACTTCGAGGAGGATGGCGAACCGGTGTCAGTGCCCGTGCAGGGCAACATCAGCGCCAACGAAGCCAGCACGCTGTTGCGCCTCACCCTCGCCGGAGCCGGCGTGGCGATGCTGCCGACGTATCAGGCAGGTGTGAATATCCATAACGGCGAACTGGTGCGACTGCTGCCCGATGCCGAGCCGAGGCAGATGAATATTTATGCGGTATACGCCTCACGCAAGCACATGCCGACGGCGCTTCGCAGCATGCTGGATTTTCTTGTTTCGAGGTTTCCGGAAGAACCGGAGTGGGATATCGGCCTGTAACCGGATTCCCTTGTGGGAGCGGGCTTGCTCGCGAATGCGTCGGTACATCCAGCATTAATGTGACTGACACACCGCTTTCGCGAGCAAGCTCGCTCCCACAGGGAATATCAGCGTTCTGAATGTCGGGTTACATACACGAGCCGTTTTGCTGGCAACTCAGTGGCACTGACCTATGCTCAAAGTAATACCGAAGGGTATTCGTTCAGAGGTCAACGCCATGAACACCAAAACAAGAAGATACCTCGCCATTTTCATCACCTGCGCGGCAACGCTGGCGCTGTATGGCACCGCCGCCTGGCGCGTGGAGCAGTTGCGGCAACTGCCCCGCGACTATGCGAGCTGTAACTTCGAACGCTGCATCCCCCACAACGCGACTCTCAACGCCCTTCGGTGACGAAAGCGGTCAGGCCTCGTTGTCCTGATCGGCCTTCAAGCGGTCGCGGAACGCCTTGGGCGAAATCCCCACTCGACGTCGGAACAGACGCGTGAAGTTGGTCGGATCGGAAAACCCCAACACGTCGGACATTTCATAAATGGTCATGCTGGTGTAGGTCAGCAAACGCTTGGCCTCCAGCAACTGACGCTCGTGCATGATCTGCAACGCCGGTTGCCCCGCCAGCTCTCGGCAGGTGCCGTTGAGGTGGGACACGGAAATCCCCAGCCGATGCGCCAGGTCCTCGACCTTGACATGCTGGCGGTAGGTTTCTTCCACCAATTGAATAAAGCCGTTGAGGTATTCCCGGGCCCGTTGCGGACGCTGGCTCGCGTTGCGACGCGAAATCACCTGGCGGCTGACCCAGACCATGATCACGCTGACCAGCGAATGCATCAGCATCTCGCGTGCCGGTTGGTGGCCGGTGTACTCCTCCTGCAGCGCCGAAAACAGACTGTTGAGGTAGTCGCTGTCCTTGCCCGCCGGATAACTTTCAGCATGGGTCAATGTGCTCATCGAGCTACCCAACTGCGCCTGAAGATGGGCCACCAGTGGCGCGGCCAACGTCACGACAAATCCTTCGACGTCCTCGGAAAAACGATAACCGTGCACCGATAACGGCGGCAAAACCAGAACGGTCGGCTCAGTCAACTGAGTGCGTTTACCTTCGATTTCAAGCTCTGCCTGACCTTTGAAAACGAAGAGAAACTGACACAAATCGGCGTGACGATGGGGTTTGATTTCCCATTGATGTTCGCGGCTGCGTTTGGAAATGGTTTCACAGTGCAGCAAGTCGGGGGTCGGCCAGTCCAGGCTTTCACCGTAGAGCTTGAACACTGGAATCGAAGGCAGGTCAGGCTTGTTCATCACTTCAATCCAGGCCTCAGAGGTTTACGGGCGATAATCGCACCGATTGGCAGAATGTACAGGTATCGGCTCAGTTTTCACCTTCAATTGACAGACCCGCAAGGGAAAAATGCAAGCACTCGATCCATAAAAATCATTCACCGGCCTGGTCCATGTGAAGCTTGCGAGTCATAAAAACAATGAAAACGCTGAAAACCCAAATCGCCATCATCGGCGCCGGCCCCGCCGGTTTATTGCTCGGCCAATTGCTGCACAACGCCGGCATCGACACCCTTATTCTCGAACGCCAGACCGAGGACTATGTGCTTGGACGCATCCGCGCCGGGGTCCTTGAACAAGGCATGGTAGAGCTGTTGCGTGAGGCCGGCGTGGGACAGCGCATGGATGCCGAAGGATTGGTCCACGGGGGGTTCGAACTGGCCCTCGACGGCCGTCGGGTGCACATCGATCTGCACGCCCTGACCGCTGGCAAAACCGTGATGATTTATGGTCAGACCGAGGTCACCCGCGACCTCATGGCCGCTCGTCGGGAGGCTGGCGCGCAGACGATTTATCAAGCCACCAACGTCGTACCGCACGGGATGAAAACCGCCGAACCGTTTGTGACATTTGAAAAGGATGGCGAAACCTATCGCCTCGATTGCGACTACATCGCCGGTTGCGACGGTTTCCATGGCGTGGCCCGGCAGTCGATCCCTGTTGATTGCCTGAACGTCTTCGAGCGGGTTTATCCGTTTGGCTGGCTCGGCATCCTGGCCGATACGCCGCCGGTCCATGAAGAGCTGGTCTACGCACGCCACGAGCGCGGGTTTGCCTTGTGCAGCATGCGCTCGGCCACCCGCACGCGTTATTACCTTCAAGTGCCGGCTGACGCAAAGGTCGAGGACTGGTCGGATCAGCGTTTCTGGGATGAGCTTAAAACGCGCCTGCCTTCTGCATTGGCCAACACCTTGGTGACTGGGCCGTCCATCGAAAAAAGCATCGCGCCGCTGCGCAGTTTTGTGGTTGAACCGATGCAGTACGGGCGGATGTTCCTGGTCGGCGATGCCGCGCACATCGTCCCGCCCACCGGCGCCAAAGGCCTGAACCTGGCGGCCAGCGACGTCAGTACCTTGTTCAAGATCTTGCTCAAGGTCTATCGCGAAGGACGCCTGGATTTGCTGGAGAAGTATTCCGAGATCTGCCTGCGTCGGGTGTGGAAAGCCGAACGGTTCTCGTGGTGGATGACCTCAATGCTGCACCGCTTTGACGATCACGACGCATTCAGCCAGCGCATCAGCGAGTCGGAGCTGAATTACTTCGTCGACTCCGAGGCCGGTCGCAAAACCATTGCAGAAAATTATGTCGGCCTTCCTTATGAGGCTATCGAATAGCCTGCTACCGACTTACACTGGCGAGCATCCCCGCTCGCCTTGCCCTTGCGGGTCAATCACTGCCCGCAGGTCTTTACCCGTGACCAATCTAAACCAGCCTGAATCGCCTAAACCGGCCATCCGCAGCGTGTTGATCGCCCTGATGCTGGCGATTTTTCTCGGCGCGCTGGACCAAACCATCGTCGCCGTTTCGATGCCGGCCATTTCTGCGCAATTCAAGGACGTCAGCCTGCTGGCCTGGGTGATCTCCGGCTACATGGTGGCGATGACCGTGGCGGTGCCGATCTACGGCAAGCTCGGCGATTTGTATGGCCGGCGCAAGTTGATGCTCTTCGGCATGGGCCTGTTCACGATCGCTTCGCTGTTTTGCGGCATGGCCCAGAGCATGGAGCAACTGGTGTTGGCGCGGATTCTCCAGGGCATCGGCGCGGGCGGGATGATTTCGGTCAGCCAGGCGATCATCGGCGACATCATCCCGCCCCGCGAACGCGGTCGTTATCAAGGGTATTTCAGCAGCATGTACGCGGTGGCCAGCGTCGCCGGCCCAGTGCTGGGCGGTTACATGACCGAGTATTTGTCGTGGCGCTGGGTGTTTCTGATTAACCTGCCACTGGGACTCGGTGCCTGGCTGGTGGCCAATCGCACGCTGGTCGGGCTGCCGGTGCCGCAACGCAAACCGATCATCGATTACCTCGGCACCTTGCTGATGATCATCGGTTTGACCGCTTTGTTGCTGGGCATCACTCAGGTTGGGCAAGGCCATTCCTGGCGCAGTGCCGAAGTGTTGAGCCTGCTGGTGTGTGCGGTGTTGGTGCTGGCGCTGTTTGTCTGGCATGAACGCCGGGCGCGTGAGCCGTTGTTGCCGATGCATCTGTTCGCCAACCGCAACGCGCTCCTGTGCTGGTGCACGATTTTCTTCACCAGTTTCCAGGCGATCTCGCTGATCGTGCTGATGCCGCTGCGCTTTCAGAGCGTCACCGGAGCCGGGGCCGACAGCGCCGCGCTGCACCTGTTGCCGCTGGCCATGGGGTTGCCGATTGGCGCGTATTTCGCCGGGCGTCGCACGTCGGTGACGGGGCGCTACAAACCGATGATCCTGACCGGCGCGGTGCTGATGCCGATCTCGATTCTGGGCATGGCCTTCAGTCCGCCGCAGGCTTTTCTGTTGAGCAGTCTGTTCATGTTGCTCAGCGGGATCGCCAGCGGCATGCAATTCCCGACGTCACTGGTCGGCACGCAGAACTCGGTTGAGCAGCGCGATATCGGCGTCGCGACCAGCACCACCAACCTGTTTCGTTCCCTGGGGGGCGCGGTGGGTGTGGCATTGATGTCGGCGTTGCTGCTGGCGTTGTTGCAGGATTCGAGTTTTGCCCACCTGGCCGGCTCGTCGATGATTGGCGAGGGCCACTCGGGGAATGTGTTGCTCGATGGTTTGAATGCCGCACCCGGCGATGCGCAGAATGCCCTGCGCGCGGAACTGCTGCTGACCTTCCGGCATTTGCTGATGGTCAGCGCGGCGGTGTCGTTGCTGGGGCTGGCGGCGGCGATTGTGATGCCGAATATGTTGTTGCGGGGGCGCGAGGATAAGGTCCGATAGAAGGACCGAGTCGCGGGCTATCGCGAGCAGGCTCGCTCCCACAGTTGACCGCGATCTCAGAAATAATTCGGTCTAATGTGGGAGCGAGCCTGCTCGCGATAGCGGCCTGTCAGCCACCACCAATCAAGGGCTGTAATACCCGACCGCCACCAGGAAATGCCCGACCTTTTTCAGGTACGCATGCTTGTCTTCAATCTTGCCGGTCACCGGGTTTTTCCAGCGGTATTCGTATTCGCCGTAATCCTGCTTGGCAATCAACGCCAGGATCGGCTCGCCCACCGGTTTGCCTTCCGGGTCCTTGATCTTGCCGAAGTCGGTATTGATCAGCCGCAGGTTGGTGCCGTGGGCGACGTAGCGCTGGGTGTTGAGATCGACCACAAACACATACAGGTCATCCTGCAAGTAACCGCCCTTGAGGGAGTTGATGGCGCTCAGCGTGCCCTTTTCGTCCTTGGCCAGATCGGTCGCCGCTTTGTTCAGCAAAGCCATCGCCTGTTCCGCTGAGGCACGTGGCAGGTAATAACCCACCGCCAGAATCCGCTGGCCGACGCGCTGGTAGAACACATGCTTGCGTTCGACCTTGCCGTCGGACCAGTTCTGCCAGCGATATTCCGCCTGTTGGATGCCATTGCCTTCCGGCACGCTCAAGGCGTCCTTGAACGCTTTCTGCAACTCCGGCCCGAGGGTTTCGGACACGTCACGCCCGATCAATGCCGAAGACGGCCCACCGCTGGCGAGCATCACGCCTTTGGTGTCGACCACGAAGACATAACGATCCTTGTCGACAAATTCGCCCTGACGACTGAAGGCGGCGAACGCCTTGTCGCCATTGTCGTGGTAGTAAGCCAGGGCTTTTTCCAGCAAGGCCTTGGCGGCCTGACCGTCGTCCTTTTGCGCCGTGGCGGCATGAACCTGCCCCAGGCACAGCAACAGCATCGCGCCCAGCCCCGCCAACTTGTGCAGAACCCCCATTGTCCATCCCCCGTTCTTGTCAGTGTTTCAAGAGCGTAGACGGCAATGGGATATGTATGAATATTCAGCGAATCGCAGTGTGTAAGGAAATCATTCCCGGACCGCCCGGGAATGATTCAGGCCTCACTGCCGGGCGCGCAGCTGCTGTTGCAGATTCTGGATCTGCGCCTGCAGGGTGTTGATGTTGCGGGTGGTCTGGCCGCGGAAGGCGTCGAACTCGGCGATATTGGTGGCGCCTTGCGCGACGGCCGGGCGGTTGTCCTGCTCGCTTTTGAGCACGATCATTTCTTGCTCCAGACGCTCGATGGCGGCGCTCGGGTTGCCTTGTTTCTTCAGTGCGACGATGTCGGCACCCAGGCTTTTGAGTTGTGCGTCGAATTTGCTGGTGTCGTCCGAAGCACTTTTCAGCGCGGCCAAATCGCTACTCAGGGCTTTGATCTGCGCCTGCAATTGCGTATTGGCGGTCTGATGCTCGGTGTTCTGGGCGGTCATTTGCGCCAGGCGCTTGTCCAGATCGGCGGTTTGCGCAGTCATCTGCGCCAGGCGCTTGTCCAGTTCCGAGGTCTGGCCGACAACGCCTTGCTGCTGTTGGCTCTGGTCCTGGAGTTTGCTTTCAAGTTGTTTGATTTGCAGCTTCAAGGCTTCGCTGTCGCTGTTGACGTTGGTCTGGCTGGCGACCACTTTGCCGGAAATATCCTGCAAGCGCCCCGCCGCTTCCTCACTGATGCGCGCGAAACTTTCCTGGGTCGCCACCAGTTGCTGTTCCATCAGCGAAATCTGCTGGAAGCTCCACCAGGCAAGGCCTGCGAAGGCAAAGAACAGTGCGCCGACCAACGCCCACAACGGACCGGTGCTGGCGCTTTTGACTTTGACGACAGGCACCGGCCGCGAGTGCACGGAAGTGCGCGCAGTGGTGGGGAAATCATCGTCGTCGAGGACGTCGGCACGCAGGCTTGGGACATCGTCGAAGTCGTCGTTGGCATCGTTACGCATGGACATTGAGTCAACCTTTGTGAAACGCGGTGATGGCTTTATGCAGCGAGTATAAACCCCACTGCCGACCGATTGACCCTCAACCGCAAACTCGGTTCAGTGCTGGCAGACGGGCAACCGGACAGTCAGCGAAGGTCCTGAGCCTTCCACCAGCCGCAGAACTCGTCGAGGGCCGTCCAGAGACTGACCTTCGGATCGTAGTCCAGATAATGCCGGGCGCGACTGATGTCCAGGGTGAAATTTTTGTTCATGACTTGCATGCCCAGTCGCGACAGCGTCGGCTCGGGACGGCCCGGCCACAGCTTGCACACCCCTTCGTTGAGCGCGGCAACGCTGTAGGCCAAGCCATAGGACCGGTAGCGCGTCACCTGTGGGACATCCATCTTGCGCATGACGTAATTGACCACATCCCACAACGGCACCGGCGCGCCGTTGCTGATGTTGTAGACCTTGCCCAAAGCCGAACCGCTGGCCAGCAAACTGCTGAGCAATGCTTCGTTGAGGTTGTGCACGCTGGTGAAATCGACTTTGTTCAGGCCGTTGCCAATGATCGCCAGCCGGCCCTTGCGCTGCATCTTCAGCAGGCGCGGGAAGATGCTCATGTCACCGGCCCCGGTCACGAAACGCGGGCGCAGAGCGATGGTTTCGAGACCGAACTCCTGGGCGCCAAAGACCTTCTGCTCAGCCAGAAACTTGGTGGCCGCGTAAGGATGCTTGAAGCGTTTAGGCACCTGTTCTTCGGTCAACCCCAGATGATCGCGGCCATCGAAGTAGATCGACGGCGACGACAAATGCACCAGGCGCCGAACGCGCTGCTTGAGGCAGGCCTCGACCACGTTTTCGGTGACCTGCACGTTACCTTGATGAAAGTCCTGATAACGCCCCCACAACCCGACCGCGCCAGCGCAATGGACCACGGCCTCGACATCTGAACACAGCTCGCGCGCCAGTTCCGGGTCGCTCAAGTCGCCCTGGATAAACTCGGCGCCACGGCGCACCAGGTGTTCAACGCTTTCGGCCCGGCGACCGTTGACCCGCACGTCCAGGCCTTGCTCCAGGGCGAAACGCGCAAAGCGTCCGCCAATGAAGCCGCTTGCGCCGGTGACCAGAATTTTCATGTAGAGCTCCAACAAATGCAGCAGTGCGCTTCAAGCTACACGCTGCAAGTTAAAAACGGTCCGCAAGCGCTTCACTTGCGGCTTGCTGCTTGACGCTTATGGCTGCTTCCAGGGCACCAGCCATTGCTTCGACGAACTCACCAATTGATCGGTCAACAACCCCAGAAGCTGACCGCCATTGCGCCAATGATGCCAGTACAGCGGCACATCGATGGGCTTATCTGGCAAAAGCTCGACCAAAACACCGCGCTCCAGTTGCTCGCGCACCTGCAATTCCGGCACCAAGCCCCAGCCGAGACCGGCCTCGGTCAAACGGATGAAGCCTTCGGAAGACGGGCATAAATGGTGTTCGAAACCACCCTCGACACCCAACGAAGCAAGGTAGCGATGCTGCAGGAAATCGTCCGGGCCGAAGACCAGTGCAGGGGTTTTCGCCAGCAGATCAGCCCGAACCCCTTCAGGAAAATGCCGCGCAATAAACGCCGGGCTGGCCAACGCCCGATAACGCATGGCGCCCAATAACACGCTGCGCGCACCGGCCACCGGCCGTTCGCTGGCGCAAATGCACGCGGCCACTTCGCCTGCACGCATGCGTTTGAGGCCGACCGTCTGGTCTTCAACGACCAGATCCAACAACAGGTGCTGCTCGGCGCAGAAGTCACTGACGGCAGCGGCCCACCACGTGGCGAGGCTGTCAGCGTTCAAGGCGATTCGCAGGCGTTCCGGCAGACCTTCTTCGTCCAGCGCCGGGACCAGCGTCTGTAGATCCCGCTCAAGCAAACGCACCTGCTGGACATGGTTAAGCAGGCGCCGACCAATCTCGGTCGGCGCCGGCGGAGTGATCCGCACCAACACCGGCTGGCCGACTCGCGCCTCCAGCAGTTTGATCCGTTGGGAAATCGCCGACTGCGACAACCCCAGCACCTGCGCGGCGCGTTCAAATCCAGCCTGCTCGACCACGGCGGCCAAGGCGGAAAGCAATTTATAGTCGAACATCAGTTTTCCTAATGAGCGATCAGCATGATTGGTTTTTCTTATACAGGTTAGCAGCGGAGAATGCCCGGCAAGCACTCTTTCACAAGGAACATCGACATGGCTGGCGAAACTTCATTGGCCACCTTGCTGCGCAGCATGAGCCCGCAACTCAACGACGGCGAATACGTGTTTTGCACCCTGCGCGACAGCACGTTACCGGCAGGACTTGAGATCATCGGCAGCTTCCGCGAGCAGGAAGGCCTGACGGTGATTCTGGAACGTTCCCACGCTGAACAGGCCGGTTTCAACTTCGACTACATCGCGGCCTGGATCACCTTGAACGTGCATTCGGCCCTCGAAGCCGTCGGCCTGACGGCCGCGTTCGCCACGGCCCTGGGCCAGGCCGGCATCAGTTGCAACGTGATCGCCGGTTACTACCACGACCATTTATTCGTCGGTCAGGCCGACGCCCAACGCGCAATGCAAGTGCTGCGCGACCTGGCAGCCAACGCGGAGTAAAACCTATGTGGCAAAGTTACGTGAACGGCCTGCTGGTGGCCGCCGGGTTGATCATGGCGATCGGCACCCAGAATGCGTTTGTCCTGGCGCAAAGCCTTCGCCGCGAACATCACCTGCCGGTGGCGGCGCTGTGTGTGGCGTGCGATGCATTATTGGTCGCCGCGGGCGTATTCGGCCTGGCAACCGTCCTGGCGCAAAACCCGACCCTGTTGGCAGTCGCCCGTTGGGGTGGCGCGGTATTTCTGATCTGGTATGGCAGTCAGGCACTGCGCCGGGCCTGCTCGAAACAAAGCCTGCAACAAGGTGAAAACCAAACCGTTCGCTCACTGCGCGCAGTGATGCTCAGCGCCCTGGCGGTGACCTTGCTCAACCCGCACGTTTATCTGGATACGGTTTTGTTGATCGGCTCCCTCGGCGCCCAACAAACCGAGCCCGGCGCCTATGTTGTCGGCGCGGCCAGTGCGTCGTTGCTGTGGTTCTTCACCCTGGCCCTGGGCGCGGCCTGGTTGGCGCCATGGCTGGCACGGCCCAGCACCTGGCGGATTCTCGATCTGCTGGTGGCGGTGATGATGTTTGCCGTGGCCTTTCAATTAATCGTCACCCCCTGATTATTCCAAAAGGCTCTGGAACCTCTATTCCACACAGTTGTTGCGTGGTTATGCCGAACCCCCGGTGCTATGATCCGATCCGATGCGCCGCAAAGAGTACAAACTCCCCGGCGCTTGTCTGGCCGCCCGTGATCGGCCTTGCGCTCACCGCAACTGACCTGATTA
>Ga0157371_10002420_pt1 | contig 17845 bp, 16 predicted proteins | sample C45metaG_FD_113462 | JGI IMG/M metagenome (GOLD analysis project Ga0157371, IMG submission 113462) | Corn rhizosphere microbial communities from Kellogg Biological Station, Michigan, USA - C4-5 metaG | ecosystem: Host-associated > Plants > Roots > Rhizosphere > Soil | place: USA: Michigan...
CCACCAGGGTATGGAACAGCAGGGCGAAAGGACCGTTCTTGGACATGACGAGTTATCCCAATGACTTCTTGTAGCGGCCTTCGATCATCCGGTTCCACGACAGCATGATCAGCAGGTTGAGCAGCAACAGTGCGACAGCGATAGCCGCGCCCATCGGCCAGTTGAGCTCCGACAGGTACTGGTCGTAGATCAACGTGGCGACCATCTTGATCCGACGCCCGCCCAGCAGACCGGGAATGGCGAAGGAGCTGGCTGCCAGCCCGAACACGATCAAGGTGCCGGACAACACGCCGGGCATGATCTGCGGCAGCACCACTTGGCGCATCACGGTGAAGTGGCTGGCGCCCAGCGACATCGCGGCCTGTTGCGCGGCGGGGTCGAGTTTCTGCAGCGAGGTCCAGACCGGAATGATCATGAACGGCAGCATCACGTGAACCAGTGCAATCACCACTGCGAACGGGGTGTACAAAAGCTTCATCGGTGAGCCGCCGAACGCTTGCAAGGTCTGGTTGACCAGGCCGTCGGCACCGAGCAAAAGACTCCAGCCGAAGGCGCGCACCACCACCGAAATCAGCAGCGGGGTGAGGATCAGAATCAGGAAGATCGAGCGCCACGGCGCGCCCATGCGGCTGAGGATATAGGCCTCGGGCACGCCGATCACCACGCAAAGAAAGGTGGTCAGGGCGCTGATCCACATCGTGCGCAGGAAGATTTCGTAGAAGTACGGATCACCCAGCAAGCTGCTGTAGTGACCCAGGGTATAGGCGTCGCCGTTGATGCCCGAGCTGTAGTCGAAGACGTTGAACGACAGCACCAGCGTCAACAGCAGCGGGATGGCCAGCAGACTGATGTACAACGCCAGGGCCGGTGCCGACAACAAATAGCCTTGGCGTCCCTGGCGAATGGCGGCGATCGTACTCATGCCGGCACCTCGTCGACGGTCAGCACCCGCAGCAGTGTCGCGTCCCAGTCGAGCCCGACCGCCGTGCCTTCGTTCAAGGGCGCCGAACCATCGTTGCGGCGTACCACGCTGAGTTCGCCCAGGGGCGTGGAAACGCCGTACAACCATTGGCTGCCGAGAAAGAAGCGGCTGACGATGTGGCCTTGCAAACGTCCTTGGCCTTTGTCCCGCAGATCGATTTTTTCCGGACGCAGACTCAAGGTCAGTTCGCCGCCGCTGTTCACTTGAACCACGCCAGCGCCGTCACGTTCGCCGGGCAGCAGATTGGCCTTGCCGACGAACCCGGAAATGAACTCGGTGCGCGGGTGCTCGTACAGGGTGTAGGGCGCGTCGATCTGGGTTATGCGCCCGGCCTGCATCACCACCACGCGGTCGCTGATCGACAACGCTTCGGATTGGTCATGGGTGACCATCAGCGTGGTAATCCCGACTTCGCGCTGGATGCGGCGGATCTCGAATTGCATTTCTTCGCGCAGGTTCGCGTCGAGGTTCGACAGTGGCTCATCGAGCAGCAGCACCGGTGGCTCGATCACCAGCGCTCGCGCCAGGGCCACACGCTGGCGTTGGCCGCCGGAAAGCTCACGGGGGTAACGCTCGGCATGCTGGTTCAGGCGCACCAGTTTCAACACCCGATCCACCCGCTGCTGCAATTCGGCCGTGGGCACTTTGCGCATCCGCAGGCCGAAGGCGACGTTGTCCTTGACGGTCATGTGCGGGAACAGCGCGTAGCTCTGGAACACCACCCCCAAGCCACGGCTGGCGGGTTTTGCGTGGGTGATGTCGCGACCGTCCAGCACGATGCGCCCGCTGCTGACTTCGACGAAGCCGGCGATCATTTGCAAGGTGGTGGTTTTGCCACAGCCGGAGGGGCCGAGCAGGGAGACGAACTCGCCTTTCTCGACCGAGAGGTTGGTGGCGACGACGGCGTCGATCTCGCCGTAACGTTTGCCAAGTCCTTCAAGTTGCACAAAAGCCATAACTGCGCTCCACCTGAGATTGTTATGCGTCGCCCGAAGGCGCGCTTTTTTGTATGGGCAGATACGAAAAGATCTTGCTGGGTGCGTTGGCGCTCGACTTCAGTCGGCTGCCGCTGTTGTTCGAATCGCCCCTGTCTGGACGCAGAGTAGGACGAAGACTAGGATGGGCTCAATGGCCTATTTCACTGAAGCGATGACTATTTTCAGTTTCATTCAGTGAGTAAATTTATTGTCGAGAATCCACATGACAGATTCCGCTGAACGGAATGAAAACAAAAATGAAGTCGGTGTCGGCGCTGTCTCCAGATTGTTTGCGGTGCTGCGCAGCCTGGGTGACTCCGTCGAGGGCGGGGAGCGAGTGACGCAGCTCGCCCAGCGCATCGGTTTGTCGCAACCGACGACGCACCGTTTGCTGCGCAGCCTGATGGACGAGGGCATGGTCGAGCAGGATGCGCGCAGCAAACGCTATCGCCTGAGCCTGGAGTTCTTTGCCTTGGCTGCCCGCGCCGGCAACACAGGAAACCTGCGCGAACTGGTGCGACCATCATTGCTGCGGCTGTCGGCGTCCTTGGGGGATTCGTTGTTTTTACTGGCGCGCAGCGGTTTTGATGCGATCTGCCTGGACCGCAGCGAAGGGCCGTTTCCGATTCGCACGTTTACCGGCGATATCGGCGGTCGGGTGGCGCTGGGTGTGGGGCAGGGCAGCCTGGCGATCCTGGCGTTTCTGCCGCAGGAGGAGCGCGAGACGGTGATTCACTACAACTTGCCGCGGCTCAAGGATTTTCACCTGTATGACGAGGTGTTCCTGCGCTCGGAGGTCGAGAATGTGCGCACGCTGGGTTACGCCGGGCGAAACACGGGCGTGCTGCAAGGCATGGCCGGGGTGGCGGTGCCGATTCTGGATCGCGAAGGGCGGGCGGTGGCAGCGTTGAGTGTGGCCACGGTCAGTGACCGATTGGGGCCGGATCGTCTGCCGACCGTGGTCGAGATGCTCAAGCGCGAAGCGGCGTTGATCGGGCCGCGAATCAACCCGTTTGATCCGCTGCTGCGCAGGCCTTCGCAGGTGTTCGGGCAGGGCTGAATACAACCACCGAACCTCTGTGGGAGTGAGCCTGCTCGCGATGAGGGCCTGACAGTCAGCAATGATGTTGACTGAAAGACCGCCATCGCGAGCAGGCTCGCTCCCACAGGGGGTTGTGGCAGGGTCAGAACTGGGTGGTTTGCTTGAGCCTCTGCGCCGCCGGCAGGTTACTCGGGCTGACCATCGCGTAGTTGTAACCGGCGCCGGACCAGTACTCGGCCTGCAACTCGCCATCGCTGCGACTGCCCCGAGGCAGCAGGTTGTTCTTCGGTCCGGGTGGACGCACGTAGAAGCTGATCTTGTGGCCGCTCTGATCCTCATAAACGACCATCGCCGCCGGCCCTTGCTCGGTGCTGAGCAACCGGCCGCTGACCGGTCTGAAGCCTGAGTCCGACAGATCCGGCAGGCGATTGGCTCGAGAGAAATAACGGTCGAGCCAGCCTTGCATGTCACCGTCGTCGCTGACCTTATAGTCCGCTGGCAGGATGCCTTGCTGAGCAATCAAGCGATAGGCCTGCATCGCATCGGTCATCGGCGCCGAGGCGCTGACCAGCGTCATTTCCCGCGCCTGCCATCCACTCAATCCGCCCACACCAACCGCGATCAACAGCACGGCAGCGCTGGCCAGATGTCGGCGTGTCTGGCGTTTGAGGCGCTGGCGTATCAGCGCTGGGTCGAGTTCGGGGTTGGCGGTGTGATGCAAGGCGCCGCTCATGGCCGCGCGCAGTTGTTGGGCGTCCTGCTGCCAGGCGCGCACTTGCGCGGCCACTTCAGGGCTGTTGGCCAGGTAAGTCTCGACCAGGCGCCGGTCAGCGTCGTTGAGTTGATGGTCGACGTAGGCGTGCAGGTCACGCTCGCTCGGAGGCATGCTGATCATTTGAGTATCCGCAGAGAAGGGCTGGTGATTTCGCCGTCGCTGAGTTGGCGCAAGGCCTGGCGGGCGCGGGACAGGCGGGACATCACGGTGCCGGTGGGGACGTCGAGAATGACAGCGACCTCTTTATAACTCAATCCTTCCACCGACACCCAGAGCAACAGCGCGCGCTGCTCGGTGCTGAGTTGATCGAAGGCTTGCAGCGTTGATTGGGCCATCACGGTGCGCTCGACCGAGGGCTGTGCATCGTCGCGGCCGGTGAAGAATTCGAGCATGCGCGCGTAACGCCGGGAGCGCCGGTGGGCGTCGAGAAACTGTCGATAAAGGATCGAAAACAGCCAGGCGCGCAAGTCGCCTTCGGGACGCTTGTCGCCCCAACTCGAGAGGGCTCGCTCCAGGCTCGACTGCACCAGATCGTCAGCGCTGCTGGGGTTGCGCGTCAACGACACGGCGAAGCGCCGAAGCCTGGGAATTATTTCACGCAACTGTTCGTCGATTTCGTTCATGAAAAGGGGCGTGTCTCTGTCTGTGAAGGGCGGCAGTGACAAGGAAGACGCCGGTCACAGCAGATTATTCCCTCTGCCGGAAAAGAAAATCCCATCGTGAGTTCCTGTAGGACTTTTCTCCGATGGTTGTCATCCCTGTAATGGCATCACGCGTCGCGGCTCAACCCTCACAGCAAGCGCAAACGGCACTCGGCCAGCCTGATCAACAGGCCCGACAGCATCGCCGGATGTGCGCTTTCACATTGAGCCCGATGAGATTTCCGATATGCAAGAACATGCAAAAACACTGAAGCCAGCATTGGCTTGTTCCCCGTTGCTGATGTCACCTGTTGATCAGGATCGCTGGCAGCCATTCGGTCAAGGGCCGACGGTTACGCCAGCGTTTTCCTTGATCCATCACGCCATTGAAGCGCAAGCCGCGACTAGCCCCCAAGCGATTGCTGCCGATTGGCAGGGGGAGACCATCACCTACAACGAGCTGAACAGGCAGGCCAATCGACTGGCTGGGTTGTTGATCAGCCAAGGTGTCAAACCAGGCGATCACGTTGCGTTGTTTGTAGAGCGCTCGATCCCCATGCTGGTGGGGATGTTGGCCGTATTGAAAGCGGGCGCCGCCTACATCCCACAGCATGTTGGCATTACCCCCGCGCCACAACTGCGCCACATCATGGACGTTGCCGATTCACGTCTAGTGCTGACGCTGTCGAGCCTGCAATCACGGCTTCCCCTGACGCCAACGCAGCATTGCATTTGCCTCGATGAGTTCATGAGGTTGCCGTCAATCCTGTCAGACGATGTGAACGTGGCCGGTTCGCTGTCGTCGACCCCGGATCAACTTTGCTTCGTTCTGTTTACTTCCGGTACGACCGGATTGCCCAACGGGGTTCGGGTTACCCACCGCAATGTCTGCAATATCCTGCTGACCGAACCCGGCAATCTCGGCATGAAGCCCGGGATGAAAGTCGGGCAGATTCTGAACATCGCTTTCGATATGGCCGCTTGGGAGATGCTCGGTTGCCTGGCCCACGGCGCGACATTGATAATCCGTGGCAAGGACATTGATCAGACCGCCGAGCAATGCGATGTGCTGATCGCCACGCCATCGATTCTCGGCACCCTCGATCCGGCGCGCTGCCAGCAGGTCAAGGTCGTGGCGGTTGCCGGGGAGCCGTGCCCGCAACCCCTGGCTGATCGCTGGTCGTCGTTCTGCACGTTCTTCAATGCCTGCGGCCCGACCGAGACCACCATCGTCAATACCATGCAGTGCTATCGGGTTGGAAACGCACTGACCATTGGCAAACCCACGCCTAACAATACCGTGTACGTACTCGATGAAGCCGGTCAACCCTGTGCGGTCGGGGAACAAGGGGAAATGTGGGCCGGTGGAGTCTGTGTGACGGCGGGCTATCTGGGCAATGCCGCACTGACTGCCGAACGGTATCGCCCCGATCCATTTCTCGGTCAGCGCCGAATGATGTTTCGCACACGCGACTTGGGGCGCTGGACCGCACAAGGCGATCTTGAACACCTGGGGCGCGTCGACGATCAAGTCAAGGTTCGGGGCTTTCGCGTTGAGCTCGATAGTGTTTCAGGGGTGTTGGAGTCGTGCGACGCCTGCGAGCGGGCGGTGACGCTAAAACTCGACAATCGCCATCTGGTGGCCTTTGTCAGCCCAGCAACGACGAATATCGATGAGGCCAGACGTCGCTGCGAGGAGCGGCTTGCCTACTATTGCGTACCTTCGTTGATCATCGCCCTGGACATTATTCCGCTGACATCACGGGGCAAGGTCGACAAGCGGCAGCTGCTGGACATGGCATTGGCGCATCAGGCCAAGCCTGATACCAACATTGCACCTGTGGTGAGCGCATGAGCGCCGCTCACGGTTTACCCGCCAAGCGTGCGCTGTGGCGACGGCTTGGAACGCTGCCCCTGTTTTCCCATTACAACCGTCTTGTGGCGCTGGTGCTGGGACTCAATGGTGCCGCGCTGCTACACGGGCTGAATGTCGGGCAATGGTGGACACACTCCGGTGTTGAACTGGAAACATTAGCCGGGCTGGTATTGGCGAATCTGTCGATGGCCATTCTGATTCGTCAGCAATACATCATCAATCTGCTGTTCTGGCTGGCAACCCGGGCTCCCACCTCGTGGCCGCTGGCGCTTCGTCGCTCGCTGGCCAAGGTCTATCACTTCGGCGGTTTGCACAGTGGCGCAGCGTTGGCGGCCATTGGTTGGTTCGTGGCGTTGCTAGGCTCATTGAGTTGGCATTGGATGGAGAGCCTGGGCGGTGTTTCACCCGCGCTTCTGTGGGTGAACGGCGGGCTGTTGGGCGTTTTGTTGGCGGTGGCAATCATGGCTCATCCACGGATTCGCGCACGCTTTCACAATGGGTTCGAACGCACACACCGCTTCGGTGGCTGGACAGCGCTCGTGCTGTTCTGGGTCTCGACACTGCTGTTTGCCCAGGATCAGAACCCGCAATCGCCGTTGCCGGAAGTGCTGGTGGCGTCGGTGCCATTCTGGATGCTGGTGGGACTGACCTTCAGTATTGCCCTGCCATGGCTGCGTTTGCGCAAAGTGCCGGTGCAATTGATCAGGACTTCACCCCATGCAGTGATTGCCCGGTTCGGGCATGTCACGCCATTTGCAGGTTCGTCCAACGCCATCAGTCTCAATCCGCTTCTGGAATGGCACTCTTTTGCCAACATTCCCACCCCGGGAGAGTCCGGTTTCCGCCTGATTATTTCCCGAGCGGGAGACTGGACCGGTGAGTTTATCGAACAGTTGCCGACCCACGTCTGGGTCAAGGGCATCACCACCGCCGGCGTTGCGCACATTGAAACCTTGTTCAAATCGGTGGTGTACATCGCTACCGGCAGTGGCATCGGCCCGGTGCTTCCCCATCTGCTGGCCAGGCAAATACCGATACGTCTGATCTGGTCGACCCGCAGTCCACGAAAAACCTACGGTAACGAACTGGTCGAGGAAATCCTGCGAGCCGAGCCCGATGCCTTGATCTGGGACACCGATCTGCTCGGCAAACCTGACCTGGTGCAACTGGCCTATGACGCGGTTCAAACGTTCGGAGCAGAGGCCGTTATCTGCATTTCCAATCAGGCGCTGACTCAGCGGGTGGTCGAGGAAATGGAAGGACGGGGCATTGCAGCCTACGGCGCTATCTGGGACTCCTGAGGCGTGCGTAAGCGCCCGCCATCCAAGTATTCGACATTATTCAATGAGGTCACCATGTACACACTGATCGAACGTCATGATCGAGTCGTCCTGATTCGTCTCAATCGTCCGCAAGTGCGCAACGCCCTGAGTTATGAGGTCATGCGCGAACTTCTGAACCACCTGCAACGCTTGGACAGGGATCCGGCGGTGGGGTGTTTCGTCATTACCGGAACGGCGGGTTTTTTCGCGGCTGGCGCCGATATCAAGGAAATGAGCGAAAAGTCCTACCTGGACATGGTTCACGAAGATTTTTTTGCCGACTGGGAAGCCTTTGCCGCCTTACGGACGCCAAAGCTGGCGTCTGTCGCCGGTTATGCCTTTGGCGGAGGCTGCGAATTAGCCATGATGTGCGACTTGATTTTTGCTGCCGATACCGCGCGATTTGGCCAACCGGAAATCAAGTTGGGTGTGATGCCCGGAATGGGCGGCACCCAGCGCCTTACGCGTCTGATCGGTAAATCGAAAGCCATGGACATGATCCTGACGGGGCGCTCGATGTCGGCCCATGAGGCTGAGCGGGCAGGGCTGGTATCCAGAGTGATAGAGGCGGCCGATCTGCTCGAACACTCCATGGCGGCGGCGCACACCATCGCCGGGTTCGCCAAAAGCGCCACCGTGGCCGCTCGAGAAGCCGTTGATCGCGCGCTGGAACTCGGGTTGCGCGAAGGCTTGTTGTTCGAGCGAAGAAGCTTTCATGGATTGTTTTCCACTCCCGGGCAAAAAGAAGGCATGCAGGCTTTTCTGGATAAGCGTGAGGCGTGTTTTAACCAGGTCTGACGGGGTTAGGGCATTCGTCGCACGCGTTGCTTTGAAAGAAACTACAGTTCAGAGGGAATAATCCTACGTGACGTTCGTCTCATAGCTCCTTCCCCCTGCGGCCTACGGCCCTGGAGTTTTTCATGGTTGATCGCTCAACACCGCCAACCGGGCCCTCCCGGCCACCGCTGAGTGCCGCGAGCCTGACATTGCGACTGACTGGCATTGCTGTGGTGGTCGCCGCCCTCGCCGGAGCATTTGCCTACGTCAACGGCACACTCGACCCACAGCGACTGACGCCGAAAAAGCTGATCAATGTGCTGGAAACCAACAATGGCGTGCACCCCGGCTTCCGACGGAACCACTCCAAAGGCGTGTGCGTGATCGGGCATTTCGAGAGCAGTGGCGAGGCGCGCAGCTATTCGAGTGCTCAGGTGTTCAATGAAGCCCGAACCCCGGTGGTGGGGCGATTCGCGCTGCCGGCCGGCAATCCTTACGCGCCGGACAACAGCGTGCCGATTCGCAGCATGGCGCTGCGCTTCACCCAGGCCAACGGTCAGCAGTGGCGCACCGGTATGAACAGCATGCCGGTGTTCCCCGTGGGCACGCCCGAAGCGTTCTACCAATTGCAGCAGGCGCAGTCACCCGATCCGGCCACTGGCAAGCCCAATCCTGCCGCCGTGCCGGCGTTCTTCGGTGCGCATCCGGAAGCCGCACCCTTTCTGGCGTGGATCAAGACGGCCAAACCGTCAGCCAGTTACGTGACGGAAACCTATAACAGCGTCAACGCGTTTTACCTGGTGAACGCCGCCGGACAGCGGCAAGCGGTGCGCTGGAGCATGGTGCCGGTGGCGAAGGATGCAGCCGGCGCAACGGCACCGGAGGGCGGTGACTTCCTGGAGAAAGACCTGGCGCAGCGCATTGCTGCAGGACCATTGCGTTGGCAATTGAACATCACCCTGGCCAATCCCGGGGATCCGGTCAACGATGCCAGCAAGGCCTGGCCCGATGGCCGCAAGGTCCTGAATGCCGGCACCCTGGTTCTGGAAAGCACCCAACCGCAACTCAACGGTGAATGCCGAGATATCAATTACGACCCGCTCGTTCTGCCCGCCGGTATAGAAGGGTCAGACGACCCGCTGCTCGCTGCTCGTTCAGCCGGTTACGCCAGTTCCTACTTGCGTCGCACCAGTGAAGTCAACCAGTTGCCTGCCGCTAAACAGGAGGCTCAACAATGAGCGCTCAACCGAATCATTTCGCTCCTTTGGCGCGACTGCTGCATTGGCTGATGGCGTTGATGATCATTGCCATGCTGTTTATCGGTGCGGGCATGGTGGCCTCGGTGTCCGAACGACATGAATGGTTGATCCATCTGCACAAACCTTTGGGTATCGCGATTCTATTGTTGGTGATTGTGCGGCTGGTGGTGCGTTTCTCCACGCAGCAACCGCCGCTGCCGGCGGACCTGCCTGGCTGGCAAGTGCTGGCGGCGAAGGCCTCGCATGTCTTGTTGTACGCCTTGATGTTGATTTTGCCGCTGCTGGGCTGGGCGATGATTTCAGCCGCCGGGGATCCGGTGATGCTGAGCAGTTCGATCCAGTTGCCGTCGATCCTGCCTGCCAATGCGCAGGTGTTTGCGTTTCTGCGCAAGTCTCACCGGTATCTGGCGTATCTGCTGTTTCTGACGGTGCTGGTGCATCTGGCGGCCGCGTTGTTTCACGGCTGGGTGCGTCGCGACGATGTGCTGGACAGCATGTTGCGAGGAAAGGATCGCGTCTGAGTGAGTCATGGCTGCATGCCCGGCATGCAGCCATCGAGCTCGATCAACGCAGGATGTCGATCATCTCGGCAACGGTCGTCAGTACGTCCTTGCCCAGTTGCTTCGAGCGCTTGCCCGACCAGCCGGTGAGCGCATTCGGCGCGTCATCGTTGTCCTTGAAAGGCATTTCCAGGGTCAGCGAGAGGCAGTCGAATTTCTGACCGACGCTGTTGCAAGCCAGTGTCATATTGGCTTTGCCCGGCTCGTCACGGGTGTAACCGTGCTTGGTCTGGAAGTCCTTGGTCTGGTGTTTCAGGTGACTGCGGAAATGCTCTTCGAGTTTTTCGATCCGCAGCGTATAACCCGGGTTGCCTTCGCAACCGGCGGTGAACACATAAGGGATTTCTTCGTCGCCGTGAATATCGAGGAACAGATCGACGCCGTACTTTTCCATTTGTTGCTGAACAAACCACACTTCCGGGCTGTTTTCCGGGCTGGCGCTCTGCCATGCACGGTTCAGGTCCTGGCCCATCGCGTTGGTGCGCAGGTGGCCGTGGAAGGCACCGTCGGGGTTCATGTTCGGCACCAGATATAGATCGGCGCTGGCCAGGAGTTTGTTCAGCACAGGGTCGTCGTGCCGTTCCAGGCGTTCGATCACGCCTTCCATGAACCATTCGGCCATGTGTTCGCCGGGGTGTTGCTGGGCGATCATCCAGATTTTGCGCCGACCTTCGGCGCCGGTGCCTTTACGCAATAACTGAATATCTCGACCTTCTACGCTTTTGCCTGTGGCCAGCAGTTCGGTGCCGGCCTTGGTCAGCGCCTGTTCGATCAGCCAGTCGTGACGGCCTCGGCTGTAAGGTTCGAAGTAAGCGAACCAGGCGTGGGTGGCCGTGGCTTCCAGGCTGAAACGCAGGCAGTCACCTTCAAAGATGGTCGGGACCCGGAACCAGTTGACGTGATCGTACGACGCTACGGCCTGATAACCATCCCAAGCCTTGTTATACGAAGACTTGCTGGCATTGTTCAGACGAAACCAGTGCTCTTGTCCGACGTGCAGACCGCTGGCCTTGAAGTGAAACCATTGGAAGTGTTGGCTGCGCGTGTCCGGCTTGATGGCCAGCAATGCTTGCAACGGGTTGCTGATGTCCAGCACTTCAATGTTGCCACTGTCGAAGTTGGCGCTGATGTCGAAGGAAGATTTGGCCACGCTCATAGTCGGTTCCTGAATATGATTTATGGCTGCTACTTTACACGCTGGGAAGGGAAATACCGGGGGAAATTGTGGGGTGGAAAGGGGGGGCGTCTTCCTTGACGCCGACGCAGCTTAGAGACTGTGTAATCGATTCTCAAGTGCTATTTTCATAAGTTTGGGCCAATGATGCCGGGCTTATTTCATTGACGGATGTTCTTTCGCTATTACTCGCACATTCCAAGTTACAGCACTCCACGTCTTCATTTGCCGGACAACCAACGCCAGAATAATCGGCAAAAAAAAACCCGGCAAAAAAGCCGGGTCAAAAACCGTGATTAGCCTGATGAGGAGATAGTCCAAGAGACCGACCTAAGGTCTCTTGACCATCCACTGATCTCGCGATCAGCTGCATGCAATAATAATCATTCTCGTTTGCAAGTCAAATGATTTTATTTGTTCGATTGGAAAATTCTTTCCCTTCCCTTTCTCGGGCAAGTCCCTCTCATAGCGCCTGAGCGCCTTGCAGAGACCGATCTATCATCGCCTTGGCCATGTCGATCATGTGCACCGTAGAAAACGCCAGGTCCCGGCTCGCGCCATTCAGGTTGTTGGCTGATTCGTACGCGGTGGCCGCTGCACAGCGCAACAGGTCCGAGGCATGAACCAGTGCTTCCTCTGCACTAATGTCCGGTTTCACGTCGAAGAAACGCTCCTCGATGGCGGCCTCTGACACAGCTGGTTTCAAGTAATAGTCCAACGCTCGCTGCGCTGCGGCATAGCCTTTGGTGGAGGTGAGGGTGGTGTCGATTTGCAGGTCCGACAAGTCGTTGCTGGGGTTGGTCATGACGATGGCAAGCTCCGTGATAGATTCAGATCCGTGAATCAATCCTAGTACGATCTGTATTTGTGACCGGAATTTAAATACTACAATTTGTGTTTTGTTGGTCGGAGTACCCAACGTATCGTGCCGCACATGGATAAATGGATTGAGTTGGTCAAAGCCAAGATGAGTGAGCTCAAAGTCACTCAGGAAGTACTCGCCGACCGCCTGGGAATGTCCCAGGGTGGCGTGGGTCATTGGCTGAATAAACGCCGTCAACCGAGCATCGAAGACATGAACCGTGTCTTGCGGGCGCTCGGGATGGAATTTCTGGAAGTGGCGATGGTGATCCGCGAGCCTGTGGTCCTGCTGGACGATGAGGTCTCGCTGACACAAAAGTACAACCCGTACTTCCGTTACCCGGTCAGCGACTGGCGAGAGCCTGCCCAATTGCGTGACGGTGAATTGCCGGAATACGGCAAGCCACGGTTTGAACTCACGGATTACCACGCGCAGGGCAAGGCATTCTGGCTGGTGGTGGTCGGTGATGCGATGACCGCACCCACCGGCATCAGCATCGCCGAAGGCATGATGATCCTGGTCGACCCGGCCATCGTGCCGGAGCCCGGAAAACTGGTTATCGCCCAATGGACGGACAGCCCGGAGGCGACTTTTCGCAAGCTGATCGAAGAGGGCGGGCAGCGTTATCTGGTCCCGCTCAATCCGACGTATCCGAAAGCCCTGTACACCGAGGAATGCAGAATCCTCGGCGTGGTGGTTCAGGCAACGGCCAGATTCTAATCAGATCGGTCCTCGCAGAGCGTAGGACCGATCCTCATTTCATGCCTCTTCCAGCTCGACCAATGCACTGCCTTCGCTGACCATCTCGCCTTCCTGGCAATACAGCGCCTTGATCACCCCGGCGTGTGGCGCACGAATGCTGTGTTCCATCTTCATCGCTTCCAGCACCACCAGTTGCGCCCCGGCTTCAACGGTTTGCCCGGCCTCTACCAGCACGCGCACGATGCTGCCGTTCATGGGCGCGCTCAGCCCGCCCTGATGGCTGTGGCTGGCTTCGACGGCGCTGATCGGGTCGTAGGACTCGATACGACGCAACTCCCCGTTCCATTGCAAATACACCACATCGCCCCGGCGGATTGCCCGATGCTGGCGGCGTACGCCGTCCTGCTCGGTCAGCAGTTGCTCGCCCTTGAGTTGTGCGGTGTGGGCATCAACGTTACCCAGTGTCAGCGCCCGGTCCTGGCCCTCGCAGCTTAAATGCAAAGTGATTTCTCGCGGCAGACCGGCACGCAAACCGGTGCTGATGCTCCACGGCGAACTCACATCATCGGCGCGCACGGAACGCGGCAGGCTCTGGGCAAACGCTTGAGCGGCGGCTTGCCAGAATTCGTCGCCCAGATCCGCAGGTTCCGGCAGCAATTGCTCCTGATAGCGCGGGATGAATCCGGTATCCAGCTCTGCCGCAGCGAACGCCGGGTGAGCGATAATCCGACGCAGGAAGTTGATATTGGTCTTGAGCCCGCCGATGGCAAACTCATCGAGCATGCTCAACAAGCGCAAGCGCGCCTGCTCACGGTCCTCGCCCCAGGCAATCAGCTTGCCAAGCATCGGATCGTAGAACGGCGAAATCTCGTCGCCTTCATCAACACCGCTGTCGACCCGACGGCCCGGTCCTGACGCAGATTCGCGGTACAGCTCCAGGCGTCCGGTCGCCGGCAGGAAATCGTTGCCCGGGTCTTCGGCATACAGCCGCACTTCGATGGCGTGGCCGATCAGCGGAACCTGCTCTTGCGTCATCGGCAACGGTTCGCCGCGTGCCACACGAATTTGCCAGGCCACCAAGTCAAGGCCGGTAATGGCTTCGGTGACCGGGTGCTCGACCTGCAGGCGCGTGTTCATCTCCATGAAGAAAAACTCGCCGCGCGAATCCAGCAAAAACTCCACGGTGCCGGCACCGACATAACCGATGGCCTGTGCCGAACGCACCGCTGCTTCACCCATCGCACGACGCAACTCCGGGCTCAAGCCTGGCGCGGGTGCTTCTTCAACGACTTTCTGGTGCCGACGCTGGATCGAGCAGTCTCGCTCATTGAGGTACAAACAGTTGCCATGCTGATCGGCAAAGACCTGGATTTCCACGTGACGGGGTTTGAGCAAATATTTCTCGACCAGCATCCGCGAATCGCCAAACGAGGATTTGGCTTCACGCTGGGCCGAGGCGAGGGCTTCGGCCAGTTGGCTGACGTCCTCGACGACTTTCATGCCCTTGCCGCCGCCACCGGCCGTGGCTTTGAGCAACACCGGGTAACCGATGCGTTCGCAGGCATCGCGGAAGGTGTCGAAATCCTGAGCTTCGCCGTGGTAGCCAGGCACCAACGGCACCCCGGCGGTTTCCATCAAGGCTTTGGCGGCGGACTTGCTGCCCATCGCATCAATGGCGGAGGCCGGCGGGCCGAGGAAAATCAGGCCTGCTTCTTCAATCGCACGGGCGAACCCGGCGTTCTCGGACAAGAAGCCATAACCCGGATGAATCGCCTGGGCGCCGCTGGCTTTGGCGGCAGCAATCAGTTTGTCGATTTGCAGGTAACTGTCGGCGGCTTTGCTGCCACCGAGGTCGACGCAGATATCCGCTTCGCGGCTGTGTCGGGCATCACGGTCGGTGGCGCTGTGCACGGCCACGGTGGTCAGGCCCAGGGCCTTGGCGGTACGCATCACCCGGCAGGCGATCTCGCCGCGGTTGGCCACCAACAGGGAAGTAATGACAGGTGCGCTCATCAACGCGGCTCCTTGGTGGTGGTTGCTTGCCAACTCGGCGGACGCTTTTGCAGAAAGGCACGCAAGCCTTCCTGACCTTCGGGGCTGACGCGGATTCTGGCGATGGCGTTTTCGGTATAGCGGCGCAGCGCCGGGGTCAGCGCGCCGTTGCCGACTTCACGCAGCAGGTCCTTGCTGACCCGCATGGCGGCGGGGCTGTTGAGCAGCAGGTTGTCGATCCACTGTTCGACGTTCTGTTCCAACTCTACGGCCGGAAAGCTCTCCGACAACAGGCCGATTTCCCGTGCCCGTTGACCGCCGAAACGCTCGGCGGTCAGCGCATAACGGCGCGCGGCTCGTTCGCCGATGGCTTGCACCACGAACGGGCTGATGACGGCCGGGGCCAGGCCGATGCGCACTTCCGACAGGCAAAACTGCGCCTCATCCGTGCCGATTGCCATGTCGCAGCAACTGATCAGACCCAGTGCGCCGCCGAATGCCGCGCCTTGGACCACGGCCAATGTCGGGATCTTCAGCTTGGCGAGGTTGTACATCAACTCCGCCAGTTCCCGCGCGTCGTCGAGGTTGGTGTGGTAATCGAGTTCGGCCGATTGCTGCATCCAGGCCAGGTCGGCGCCGGCACTGAAATGCTTGCCGCGCCCCCGCACCAGCAAGAACCGCAGGCTGGCATCGGTCGCAACCTTGTCCAGCGCGAGGATCAGTTCACGGATCATCTCGGCGTTGAAGGCGTTGTTCTTTTCTTCGCGGCTGAGCCACAGGGTCGCGAAACCCCGCGGGTCGGTCAGCAGCTCGAGGGTGTTGAAGTCGCTCATGGTTTTCTCCCGATCACATCCGGAACACGCCGAAGCGGCTCGGTTCGATTGGCGCGTTCAACGACGCGGACAAGGCCAGGGCCAGCACGTCGCGGGTTTGCGCCGGGTCGATGACACCGGCGTCCCACAGCCGTGCGCTGGAATAGTAAGGGTGGCCCTGTTCTTCGTATTGATCGAGGATCGGTTGCTTGATTTCGGCTTCTTGCTCGGCGCTGAAGCCATGGCCACTGCGTTCGGCCTGCTCGCGTTTGACCTGCACCAGAACACCCGCCGCCTGCTCGGCGCCCATCACGCCGATGCGTGCGTTCGGCCACATCCACAGGAAGCGCGGGTCGTAGGCGCGGCCGCACATGCCGTAGTTGCCGGCACCAAAACTGCCGCCGATGATCACGGTGAATTTCGGCACCTTGGCGCACGCCACGGCAGTCACCAGTTTCGCGCCGTGCTTGGCGATGCCGCCGGCCTCGTATTTCTGGCCGACCATGAAGCCTGTGATGTTTTGCAGGAACAGCAGCGGAATGCCGCGCTGACAGGCCAGCTCGATGAAGTGCGCGCCTTTCTGCGCGGCTTCGGCGAACAGGATGCCGTTGTTGGCGAGGATCGCGATCGGGTAGCCGTGCAGGTGGGCAAAGCCGCACACCAGCGTGGTTCCGAACAGCGCTTTGAATTCGTCGAACACCGAACCGTCGACCAGTCGCGAGATGACTTCGCGCACGTCGAACGGTTGCTTGGCGTCCGCCGACACCACGCCGTATAACTCATCGCTGCTGTAGAGCGGGGCGATGGGCGTGCGTTGTTGCAGTTCACCCAGCTTGCGCCAGTTGAGGTTGGCAACACTGCGCCGGGCAATGGCCAGGGCGTGTTCGTCACTTTCGGCGTAGTGGTCGGCGACTCCGGAAATCTTGCAGTGCACATCGGCACCGCCCAGGTCTTCGGCGCTGACCACTTCACCGGTCGCGGCTTTCACCAGCGGCGGGCCGGCGAGGAAAATCGTCGCTTGCTGGCGCACCATGATCGCTTCGTCCGCCATCGCCGGCACGTAGGCGCCACCGGCGGTGCACGAACCCATCACCACCGCGATCTGCGGGATGCCCATGGCGCTCATGTTGGCCTGGTTGAAGAAGATCCGGCCGAAGTGTTCGCGATCCGGAAACACCTCGTCCTGACGCGGCAGGTTGGCGCCGCCGGAATCCACCAGATAGATGCACGGCAAGCGATTTTGCTGGGCAATGGTCTGGGCGCGCAGGTGTTTTTTCACGGTCAGCGGGTAATACGAGCCACCTTTTACCGTGGCGTCGTTGGCGACGATCATGCATTCGACGCCTTCCACGCGGCCGATCCCGGCAATCACGCCAGCAGCCGGAACGTCTTCGCCATAGACCGCATAGGCCGCCAGTTGGCTGATTTCGAGGAACGGCGAGCCGGGATCGAGCAGACGATTGATCCGCTCACGGGGCAGCAATTTGCCCCGCGAGGCGTGGCGTTCTTGCGCCTTTGGGCCGCCACCTTGCTGCACTTGGGTGAGCAGGGTGTGCAGGGCGTCGACCTGTTTGAGCATCGCCGCGCTGTTGGCCGCGAACTCCGCTGAACGAGGGTTGAGCTGGGTATGCAGAATCATGGCTTACTCCGTAAGCAGCTGTAAGCGGCAAGTTACAAGCGGCAAGTAAAAGCTGTTCTGTTGCAGCTTGAAACTTGCCACTTGCAGCTGACGAAATTCATTTCGTCTCGTTGAACAGTTCGCGACCGATCAGCATGCGACGGATCTCACTGGTGCCGGCGCCGATTTCATACAGCTTGGCGTCTCGCAACAGGCGTCCGGCCGGGAATTCGTTGATGTAGCCATTGCCACCGAGAATCTGGATCGCGTCGAGGGCCATTTGCGTAGCACGTTCAGCGCTGTAGAGGATCACGCCTGCGGCGTCCTTGCGGGTGGTTTCGCCGCGCTCACACGCCTGGGCCACCGCATACAGGTAGGCGCGGCTGGCGTTGAGTTGGGTGTACATGTCGGCGACCTTGCCCTGGATCAACTGGAATTCGCCGATGCTTTGGCCGAACTGCTTGCGGTCGTGGA
>Ga0157371_10002421_pt1 | contig 17840 bp, 22 predicted proteins | sample C45metaG_FD_113462 | JGI IMG/M metagenome (GOLD analysis project Ga0157371, IMG submission 113462) | Corn rhizosphere microbial communities from Kellogg Biological Station, Michigan, USA - C4-5 metaG | ecosystem: Host-associated > Plants > Roots > Rhizosphere > Soil | place: USA: Michigan...
CATGACATGCGAGAATGCGTTCTCTTTTTTTCCCCTCTCGATGGTTAATCACGCGCAATGACTGCACAACTAATCGACGGCAAATCGATCGCCGCCAGCCTGCGCCAGCAGATCGCCAAACGAGTCACCGAGCGTCGCGAGCAAGGTTTGCGCACGCCCGGCCTCGCGGTGATCCTGGTCGGCAGCGATCCTGCCTCTCAGGTTTATGTCTCGCACAAGCGTAAAGACTGTGAAGAGGTAGGCTTCATTTCCCAAGCCTACGACCTGCCTTCCGAAACCACTCAAGAAGCCTTGGCCGATCTGATCGATCGCCTGAACGAAGACCCGGCAATTGACGGCGTACTGCTTCAGCTTCCGTTACCCGAACACCTGGATGCGTCCAAATTGCTGGAGCGCATTCGCCCGGATAAAGACGTCGACGGCTTCCATCCCTATAACGTTGGCCGCCTGGCCCAGCGCATTCCGCTGCTGCGTCCCTGCACGCCCAAAGGCATCATGACGTTGCTGGAAAGCACCGGGACGGATCTGTACGGGATGGACGCCGTTATTGTCGGCGCTTCCAATATCGTGGGTCGTCCGATGGCGATGGAATTGCTGCTGGCCGGTTGCACCGTGACCGTCACCCACCGCTTCACCAAGGACCTGGCCGGCCACGTCGGCCGCGCCGATCTGGTGGTCGTTGCCGCTGGCAAGCCAGGCCTGGTCAAAGGTGAGTGGATCAAGGAAGGCGCGATCGTGATCGACGTCGGCATCAACCGCCAGGAAGACGGCAAACTGGTGGGTGACGTGGTCTACGAAACAGCCCTGCCCCGCGCCGGATGGATCACGCCAGTGCCAGGCGGAGTGGGTCCGATGACACGCGCCTGCCTGCTGGAAAACACTTTGTATGCAGCGGAAACATTGCACGGCTGAGTTGGTGTAAAGACGCCAGCGACAATCAAAAGAACCCCGCTAATAGCGGGGTTCTTTTTGCCTCCCGTAAAAGACTGACCATCCGCCGGAAAATGACTTTTTTTTCATGTTTCCAAAGAGTTTCAGCTCCTACTTGAACAACCATCGACAGTTATTCAGCCATACTCCAGAATGTCGCGCTTTTACGAAACAGCCCGTTACATAACGGCTTATCAACACATTAAGAGTCTGCCAGCGTGAAAATCCGTCTTTCCATCCTGAGCCTATTTTTTGCATTTACAGGGACGTTCATCACGCCAGCGGTTAACGCCGCTGATACCACCTCAGCCCCCCGCGATACATCACACCTGAAGATCGCTTCCGGCAGCGCATTGCTGATGGATCTGCAGACCAACAAGGTCATCTACGCCAGCAACCCCGACGTGGTTGTACCCATTGCCTCGGTCAGCAAACTGATGACGGCTTTGGTCGTGGTTGAAGCCAAGCAAAACATGGATGAGTACATCTCCATCAACATCAGCGACACGCCCGAAATGAAAGGGGTGTTTTCCCGAGTCAAACTCAACAGTGAAATGCCGCGCAGGGAAATGCTGCTGATTGCGCTGATGTCCTCGGAGAATCGTGCCGCCGCCAGCCTTGCACATCACTATCCAGGCGGTTATGTCGCATTCATTGCAGCCATGAACGCCAAGGCCAGGGCGCTGGGCATGACCAACACCCACTATGTCGAGCCGACGGGCCTTTCGCCTCGCAACGTCTCGACGGCGCGCGACTTGAGCAAATTGCTGATCGCTGCTCACAAGTACCCGATCTTGACGGAACTGAGCACCACCAAAGAAAAAACCGTTTCGTTTCGCAAGCCAAACTACAGCCTGGGTTTCCACAATACCGACCACTTGATCGGCAAGCCGAACTGGGACATCAAACTGACGAAAACCGGCTTCACCAACCAGGCGGGCCACTGCCTGGTATTGGTCACAAGCATGGGTAATCGCCCGGTAGCACTGGTGATCCTCGACGCGTTCGGCAAATACACGCATTTTGCCGACGCCACCCGTATACGTAACTGGGTCGAAACCGGCAAGGGCACGACCGTGCCGTCCGTAGCCCTGCAATACAAGTCGGAAAAAAACCTCAAGCACCGTCAGAGCGGCGTTGTTGAAGCTTCGAAATAATCCGGCAACAGCAAAAACAAAGCCCCGATCATTCGGGGCTTTTTTCGTCTGGCATTAATCGTTGGGCAGCGGCATCTGGTCGTCATCCGGAATGCCATCCCCTGCACTCGGATCTCGCGTGCCGTGGGGATGCTCGGTTGGCACGACCATCGGACGCGCCAGAGGGTCTCTTAACGGGTCATTGGGATCCATGACCGGATCAACGCCCTCTTCAGGGGTTGTGGGAACACTGTCCGGACGTTTGTCGTTGAAACTCGAATCGGTAGACATACGCACCTCACCACAGTTGAGATCAGTGTTTCAGGTCGCCAAGCGGGTCATAAGGCTTCGCGGGCGTCTTGCCCTCCTCGCCGGGCTTTATGTCTCTGGGCGCCTTGGCAGGACCGATGGGATCGACCTGAGGATCGGCGAGGTCCGGCGAATCCGGATCAAAACCCAATTCATCACCAGAGGAATGTTCAGACGAATGCGGGCCAGAGGGGGTATTGGATTGAGCCATGGTCGCCTCCTTGGGACGGCCCGCAGAAGTGCGGGCCATACCATTTAGAGGCAAGGTACGCGCAGCGGTGCCCGGCACATGACGAACGGAAGCTTACTGCGTACTCAACGCCTTCTTCGCGCGTTCGGCCGCCTGCTCCTGCCCTGCCTGACCGAGATCACTCGCAGCCTTCAGCCAGCGCTGCGAATCAACGTTGGCCGGGATTTGATTGGGCTTCTGGATCAGCACGGCCCAGCCGCCAGCGTCCTTGAACGATGACTCAAACGAGCTGAAGCTCATCAGGTTGCGGTGATTCATTCCAGCGCGCAGCAACACCGTTTGCTTCTGGCGGTTGTAACCGGCAAGGATGGCGTAACGCGGTCCGGCCCACATTGCCGAGCCTTCGGTAAAGCGCACCATCACCGGGTAACCGGCGGCAACCTGGGTCAACAACGCCGGTAAACGGCTATCGAGGGGATACACCACCATCCCGTATTCACGGGCAAGGTTTTGCATGTTCTGTTGTAACTGCGCTTCAGCGCCAGGCAGGTGCAGCGGTTTCTCAAGCAGCCCCGGCGTAATCACGATGCCTTGCTGCGAGAGCATGCTGGCCAATACCTGGGGGCCGCTTTGAAAGTCCTGGCCCCGATAGAACGTGCCGCTGAGCTCGACACGTTCTGGCAGACGCTTGATCTCCGGCGCCACGCTTCCCGCGCAACCCGCCAACCCTGCAACGCAGCCGACCACCAGCAGCGCCGTTCGAATCCGAGAAAATACCCGCTCCATTATCACTCTCTTGTTCAGACGCCAGGCAACACGCTCCCGGCTTGGCCGTCGATCATAGGACGCCGCAAGGCGCCGGTATAGCCTTTACCTGCAGTTGAATGCATTCGATAGAGCGAACAGGTTGGGGACTGCTGACCTTTGGTCAATGGCCGGAAACACAGCAGCGACTAGACTGTCATTTGCAACGAGTGTGCGCCCGCTGCAGGGCGAAGAGGAGGCACTGATGAGCCTGACAATGACAATCGTGATGCTGGTGTCTGGCTGGTTGGCAGTGGCCACCGCCATGTTGTGGGGTGTCCTGCGTGTTACCCGTCGCCATCATCACCACCCGGTTCAATCGGCGCCTGTGGCGAAGACCGATGAACCGCCTGTGCGCCAAGCTCCGGTGCACTGACGTATTTTGAATTGATAAAAAAACGGCCGCCTGGACTCTTTCGAGCACAGGCGGCCGTTTCGTTTATCGGCGATTAAGCTTCAGCGACAATGCGCTTCTGCCTGGCGCGCCGCGACATCATGTTCAAAGCCTCGATCGTCGCCGAGAACGCCATGGCCGCATACACATAGCCTTTCGGTACGTGGGCACCGAAGCCTTCGGCGATCAGCGTCATGCCGATCATGATCAGGAAGCCCAGCGCCAGCATCACCACCGTCGGGTTGTCATTGATGAACCTGGCCAGCGGGTCAGCCGCCAGCAACATCACCAACACCGACACCACCACCGCGATGATCATGATCGGCAAATGCTCGGTCATGCCGACAGCAGTAATGATGCTGTCGATCGAGAACACCATGTCCAGCATCAGAATCTGCCCGATCGCAGCCGCAAACCCCAGGGTCACGGTCGAGGTCGCGGACTTCGAATCTTCCGGCGCCGGGTCCATGCTGTGATGGATCTCGGTGGTCGCCTTCCACAACAGGAACAGGCCGCCGGCGATCAGGATCATGTCCTTCCAGGAGAACGCGTGGCCGAGGATATCGATCACTGGCTCAGTCAACTGGACGATGAACGCGATGGTGCTCAACAAGCCCAGTCGCAGGATCAGCGCCATGCCGATACCGATGCGTCGCGCTTTCTGCCGATGCTGCTCCGGCAATTTGTTGGTCAGAATCGAGATGAAGATCAGGTTATCGATGCCGAGCACGATTTCCATGACGATCAACGTGGCCAGGGCAACCCAGGCGGTGGGGCTTGCAGCAAGTTCTAAAAGGTATTCCATGGGTCAGTCCTGACTCGTTGTAGACGGTTTAGATTTCCTGGGACGAAGATTCAACTTTCTGCTTGTCTTCGCGCGATGGCTCTTTCTTGCTGATCAGGCCACCCGTGGCATCGCTGATCGCTTGCTCGGCAGCCTTGTGGGTGTCGTCGATCGCCTGTTTTGCACTTTCGGCAGCCTGCCCCATCAGTTGGTGAGCGCTTTTCTCGGCCTGTTCGCAACCGGCCAGCACCAGTAAAGACGTGATCAGCAGCGCCGTGGTTTTAAGCTTCATGTGACTTCCTCGATAGTACAAACCGGACCGAACTGATGGCCCGTCGATAGCGAGGCATTCTAGGGAGGCAAACACTTCAGTAAAATTCGTATTTTCAGCGGTTATACTTCGGTTTTTACGAACTGTAGGTCGTCATGCTCAACTACCGACAATTGCATTACTTCTGGGTGGTCGCCAAAACCGGCAGCATCGTGCGCGCCTGTGAGCAACTGAACCTGACGCCACAAACCATCAGCGGACAGATTTCCTTGCTCGAACAGACCTATGGCATCGAGTTGTTCAGGCGCGTCGGCCGGCAGTTGGAACTCACCGAGGCTGGACGTCAGACCCTGCCCTACGCCGAGCAAATGTTTCAACTGGGTGGCGAACTGGAGTTGATGCTGCGGGCGCAGCCCAACGAACAACAGATTCTGTTCCGGGTCGGCGTGGCCGACGTGGTGCCCAAGTCCATCGTTTATCGCCTGATCGCGCCGACCATGGAATTGAGCGAGCCGCTGCGCATCACCTGCCGTGAAGACAAACTCGAACGCCTGCTCGCCGACCTGGCGATTCAGCGCCTGGACCTGGTGATTTCCGACAGCCCGATGCCGTCGCACCTCGACATCAAGGGCTACAGCCAGAAGCTTGGGGAATGCGGGATCAGCTTTTTCGCGACCCCGGCACTGGCAGCGCAGTATGGCCAGGACTTCCCGCGCAGCCTGCACGGCGCACCGCTGTTGATTCCCGGGCAGGAAACCGTAGTGCGCAGTCGCTTGCAGCGTTGGTTTGCCGAGCAGCAGATCCAGCCGCGTATCGTCGGTGAATTCGACGACAGCGCGCTGATGCAGGCATTCGGTCAATCGGGCAGCGGGATTTTCATTGGCCCGAGCGTGATTGCCGATGAAGTGAAACGCCAATACGGCGTGGAGTTGATTGGCCAGACCGACGCGGTGACCGAGTCGTTCTACGCCATTTCAGTGGAACGCAAAGTCAAGCACCCTGGCATTGTCGCCATTACCGAAGGTGCCCGACGCGAGCTGTTCACCGACGATTGAAACCTCAGGCGCAAACTTCGCGCGGCTTCATGGTCATCAGCGCCATTGCCAGCAGAATCGACACCAGGATAAACGCGGCGGCTGCAAAACCCAGCCCGCCCAGGCCGACGCTGTCGATCACGCGTCCGCCGACCATCGCGCCCAGGCCGATCCCGAGGTTGGCCCCGGCAATGTTCAGCGAGGCGGCAAAGGCTGGCGCCTCGGGGGCGGCCTTCATCAAGCGCACATGGCTGACCAGGAACAATGCCGCCTGAGTCACACCCCAAATGCCCATCGCCGCCGCCAGGCCGATTGGCGAATGAATGTTCGGCACCAACGCCACCATGCCGGCAATCATGAATGCGCAGAACATCATGGACGCGATCAGCGGATTACGATCCACCGCGCGGCCGCCCAGCGAGTTGCCGATCAGCCCGACTGCACCGAAGCCCATCAGGCACCAGCCGACCACCGTGCCGTTGAAACCGGCCAGGCGCTCAAGGATGTCAGCCAGGTAGGTGTAAGCGGTGAACATGCCGCTGAACACCAGGATCGACAGCAACACATGCCCCAGCATCAACGGGCTGCGCAGAATCTTGAATTGCGAACGAAAGCTCACCTGATGCTGATGCAGGTTGGTCTTCGGCAGGTAGACGAACAGCAGCAACGCCTTGGCAAACGCGATCACCGCCAGAATGCCGAAGGCACTGCGCCAGCCGAACGCGTCGGAAATCAGCGTGCCGACCGGAATGCCGAACACCGTGGCGCAGACAATACCGAAGCCGATCTTGGCGATGGCGCGCCCGGCATAATCAGGCCCGACGATGTCCACCGCCGTTTCACTGGCCAGCGCCCAGAACACCGGCAACCCCAGCGCCGGGATCAAGCGGGCAATGGCCATCACCCAGATGTTCGGCGCAAATGCGGCGAGGGTGTTCGCCAGGCCGAACATGATCAACACCGAGATGAACAGTTTGCGCCGCTCGAAACGGGCGAAGTACGCGGTCAGGAACGGCCCGAACGCGGCGACGGTGAAAGCGAATAAGGTCACCAGCAAACCCGCTTGGGGGATGCTGACGTCCAGGTCTCGGGCGATCGCCGGCAGCAGGCCGACGATGATGAATTCCGTGGTCAGCACGGTAAAACCCGCAGCGGACAACAGAAGAATGGGCAACAGCATGCAGAACTCCAGAAAACGACGACACCAGCGATAACCCGAGGGCCCACTGGCATGACTTGAAAATGAGGATGGCGAATCTTAACAGAGTGTTTCCAATCAGGGTTGCACGAACCTGCCTATCTCGTTGATCACGCGGGCGGCAGATCGTCACAGGTCTGAAGGATCAAGCGCACCCTGTGATAAAGTCCGCGCCCCGCGATACGTACACCCTGTTCATCGGCCATTCAGTGGCATTGATGTCGCGACACCCCCGCACCTAATAATCAGAGATGCCGTTTTATGACTGCTTCATCCCCTTCGCTATTGCAACGCCTGAAACGCTTGAGCCTGGTCTCGCAAATCGTCATCGGCCTGATCGCCGGGATTGCCCTGGCGTTGTTCGCGCCGGACGTGGCGAAGTCCACCGCGTTCATCGGCAAAGTGTTCGTGTCGGCACTCAAAGCCGTCGCGCCAATCCTGGTGTTCGTGCTGGTCATGGCCTCGATCGCCAACCACAAGCACGGCCAGGAAACCCACATCCGGCCGATTTTGTTTCTGTACTTGCTCGGTACGTTTGCAGCCGCCGTCGTGGCAGTCGTTGCAGCACAGTCTTCCCGTCGAGCCTGGTACTGGCCACGCATGACGTCGCGGTGAGCGCGCCGGGCGGCATCGGCGAAGTGTTGCAAAGCCTGCTGCTGAGTGTGGTCGACAATCCGGTCAGCGCGCTGATGAACGCCAACTTCATTGGCATTCTGGCTTGGGCAATCGGCATGGGCATCGCCATTCGCCACGCCGGTGACACGACTCGCGAAGTGCTGGGCGACCTGTCCAATGGCGTGACCTTGATCGTGCGCCTGGTCATCCGTTTCGCGCCTTTGGGGATCTTCGGCCTGGTGGCGTCGACGCTCGCCACCTCGGGTTTCGGTGCCTTGATCGGCTATGCGCATCTGCTGGCCGTGTTGCTGGGCTGCATGCTGTTCGTGGCGCTGGTGATGAACCCGATGATTGTGTTCTGGAAGCTGCGTCGCAACCCCTATCCGCTGGTCCTGACCTGCTTGCGCGAAAGCGGTATCACCGCATTTTTCACCCGCAGTTCGGCGGCGAACATCCCGGTCAACCTGGAATTGAGCAAGCGCTTGGGCCTGCACGAAGACACCTACTCGGTCTCGATTCCGCTGGGTGCCACGATCAACATGGCCGGCGCGGCAATCACCATTACCGTGCTGACGCTGGCCGCCGTGCACACACTGGGCATCGCCGTCGACATTCCGACCGCCATCCTGCTGAGCGTGGTTGCGGCAATCTGTGCCTGCGGCGCGTCTGGCGTGGCCGGCGGTTCGCTGTTGCTGATTCCACTGGCGTGCAGCCTCTTCGGCATCCCGAGTGAAATCGCCATGCAGGTGGTAGCGGTCGGTTTCATCATCGGCGTGTTGCAGGACTCGGCGGAGACCGCGCTGAACTCTTCCACAGACGTACTCTTCACGGCTGCCGCGTGCCTGGTTGAAGAACAGAAAGCGCAGCGACTGGCCTGACACCTCGCGCCCACAGAGAAAAACAAAAAAGCCCGCCAAGGTTTGCACCTTGGCGGGCTTTTTAATGCCTGGACGGTTTAGAACGCGCCCATGTAATCGCGCTTGCCCACTTCCACACCGTTGTGACGCAGCAGTGCGTAAGCAGTGGTCACGTGGAAGAAGAACTGCGGCAGGCCGTAGGTCAGCAGGTAGGCCTGGCCGGTGAAGCGCTTCTCTTTCGGCGTGCCCTGACGGGTGATGATCTCGATGCCTTCCTTGCCATTGATTTGCTCCGGCTTAATCTCGCCGATGAAGGCCAGAACCTTGGCGATCAGGGCTTGCAGCTCAGCGAAAGTGGTTTCGCTGTCGTCATACTTCGGCAATTCAACCTCAGCCAGACGCGCGGAAACGCCTTTAGCGAAATCAACGGCGATCTGCACCTGGCGCACCAGCGGGAACATGTCCGGGTACAGACGCGCTTGCAGGAAGGCGTTTGGGTCAATGTTCTTGGCGGTGGCGTGGGCTTCGGCCTTGTTCAGAACGTCGCTCAGGGCATTGAGCATTTGTTTGAAAACCGGAACCGATGCGTCGTACAGGGAAATGGTCATGGCAGTCTCGTGTGATGACAGGAGTGAATCGTGGGTCGATTATAACGGTGCACCGCGGTTGCGGCGGGTCTTTTATCCGGCGTCCAGTTGAGGATCAACGGCAATCAGCCCCCAGCCGGAGGAGTAACGCCGAACGACCCGGTTTGAGATACGGTTCGATTTCGCCGATCTTGCACGACGCCAGACCCTGCAGCTCAGGCGGCAGCGGCGCCTGAACGAATAGTCGCGCATTCGATTGTTTCACCTCGTTCACCTCTGCAACCGTGAGTGCTTCCACGGGCCGCCCCATGTAATAGACCAGGCGAATGTCCGGTTCACCGACACTGTAGACTTTCTGATCCGCTTGTTTGGCAGCCAGGGTGGCTACCTGTTCAAGCCCGCCGAACCGATGCGCCAGCACCTGCCCTTCAATGAACACATAAAACACCAGAAACCCGGCCAGCATGATGTAAGGCACCGAGGCCAGGCCCACCCGCCAACGCCCTTTCGCGTCCTCAAGCAATCCGGTCCAGCGCAGCGCCAGCAGCAGCGCGATAGCCGGGTAAACCGGCAACAGGTATTTGCCGTGTTTCTCGGTGAACATGGAAAAAACCAGCAATGGCAGCAGGCAACAGCACAGCAACATGCCCGCTTCACGACGCGAGCGAATCAGTGCCCAGAACGCTCGAGGCCGCACAAATACAATCAACCAGAAAGGAAAGAAATCACCGGCCAGGTACAGCAGATAGGCATACCAGGCCTCGGCACCCTGCCCGTCGATTTTGTTCACGATGTCTTCGCTGATGATCGACGCCCAAATGCCCCACCCCTGACTGAAAGACACCGCCACATACCAGGAGCTGCCCAGCACTACGGCAATGACCCAGCCCCAGCCATCACACAGGTAGGCCTTGGCGCGGGAATCTTTATAGATCAGGGCATAAGCCAGAATCGGTGCCGTTACCCACAACAGGCAAACCGGCCCCTTGGTCAGCAGCGCACACCCCAACAGTACGTAGCTGAGTCGACTCCAGCCGATTCGGCCCTGACTGAAGACATACTGCCAGGCCGCCAACAACGCGCCGAAACACAGCAGGGTCAAAAACATCTCGATTTCAGAGCGGCGGGCGAACAGGCTGAACGCGCCATTGGCGGCCAGGAACACCGCCGCAAGCAAGCCCGCCTGATGTCCGGCAAGACGGGTGCCATACAGGTAAATACCGATGCAGCACATCGTCGCAGCCAGGGCCGATGGCAAGCGCACGCTCCACTCGGACAAACTGCCCAGCATGCCTGTCGACAACAGACCGACCCAATAGAAGAACGGTGGCTTGGACAGGTACAGCTCACCGTTCATGTATGGCAGCAGCCAGCTCCCTGCCTCGCGCATTTCACGGACGGTGACGGCCCGGCGAGCTTCGTTGACGCTGAGGAACGGCACACTGCCAAGGCCCCAGAAAAACAACAACACGATGGCAATAACGACGAGCAAGGTGATATTACGGGTCAAAAATCGACTGTAATCCAACTTCATCAAAGCTTCTCCGCACCAACTCCCAGAGTGCCTTTCGCTTTTGTGAACCGATAGAACAGGTTGGGCTCGCTGACGATATAGAGCTCGCCATCTGCGTCCATGGTCATGCCTTCGGCTTGCGGCACATTTTTCTTGAGGTCCCCCGCCAGGCTTAGCAGGGACATAATGCTGACGAAATTACCCTTTTCGTCCAGTTCGGTCACGTTGTTGGACTCTTCGCTCAACATCAGCAAATGCCCTGTTCGCGGATCGTAAAAGCATTCAGAAAGATCCCGGCTGAACACACTGCGATCCACCCAGGAGGTCAGGTCATCAATGCGAATCTGCAATGACCCACCCAGGGAGGCGAGCATGCCCGTGACCGAATACAGCTGCCGCGGGTCGCGCTCCTTGACCGCCAGGACGCGATCATTGGCCACGTCATAGGTCACGCCCTCGAACCCTTTGTTGTGGTTGCTCAGGTTGACCCCGATCGCAAGAAACCTGGCGTCCTTCACGTGGATGGGGCCCGGGGTGTCCGGCAAGGTGATGATGTCCAGTTGCTGCTTCACTTCGTCGGCGATCACCACGCGTCCGCCGCCGATGTAAGCGATGCCCTCGGCGTCCTGAAACCCGATCAGCGGATAGTGTTCAAGCACATCACCGTCACGGCTCAACGCCAGAATCTCCATGGGCTCGCCGTTGGTAATACCCAGCATGCGCCCACGATCGAAATCATAGGCAATGCCCGACAAATTGGTCACGCCGGGAAGTGGCTTGGCGTCGATAACCGACCGGTAGTCCGGCAGCCAGATATTTTTGTCCGGGGCCTGATTGCCGTACCACTTGTTGTGCCAGTGCCCATACAACTGCGAGTGCCAGGAAAACCGTAGGCAAACCGCGAAAATCAGTGCCAACGCAACAACAAGAACGATCACTCCTACCTTCCAGGGTTTGCTCATGCTCTTCCTTAATTCCAAGTAAAGCGATACACGTGGTCCGGTTGTACTGCGTGACATTTGCCGTTATCGGCATCGGCGCCAACGATCGACCACTCTGCACGGGATGTCTCGCCGAGTTCATGTGCGCCTTGGGGGTTGAAACACTGCTCCAGCAACTCATCCGGCACCAACGCGTAGGCCTGAGGGTGTTCACGCAGCCACTGCGCGGCCTGCTCGACGGTGGAGCTGGCCATGCCGAAATGCACGATTGGCTGGCGGGCGTACAGCCAGTGCCCCTCTCGCCACTGGACCATTACCAGGTCAGCCCCGTGCGTCATGGTCGCCGCCTGCGCCATGATTTCTTTATGAGGGTTGGCGCCCTCCTTTATCGGTTCGATAAACCCACGGGCGAACCACAGTACGAACCAGCTCACCACCACCGCCTGAAAAATCCGCCGACCGCGCGGACGCTTGGCGAACCAGCGCTTGAGCAACCAGGGAATCAGCGGCGCCGAGACCAGCACCAACCCAGGCAGCGCCGGGTAGATGTACAACTTGCGTTTGCCACTGGCCAGACAGAAAAACAGCACGACCAGCGCCACCCAGCCGAGCAGCACCAGCACTCGACCGTCACGCTTGGCAAGCTGCCTGCGCCAGGCGGGCACCAGCCACGGCAGCACCAGGACCAGCGGCAACCAGTATTGGGGAATTACGTTGACGAAGAAGTACCAGAACGGCTCTCGATGGTCCCACGCAGCGGCATAGCGCCCCGCAGTCTGGCGCAACAGGATCTCGCGCGCATACGCCACCTCATCAGCCGAGCCATTGAGCACGATTGACAAGGCCAGAGGCAGCAACCAGATGGCGATTGCGCCCAAAAAGACCAAAAAGCCCAAAGACCACTTGCGCGCTTCGCCGGGCATAGCCACCACGCCCGACCAGCCTTTACGCACCGCGTAGGCATACGGAATCAGCATCAGTGCCGGAACGAAGCCAACCCCTTTGGTAATGACGCCAATGCCCATCGCGGCGCATCCCACGTAAAACCAGCGCCAGGCCGGGCCGACCAGCAAGTGACGCGCCAACCCGTACATGCCCAGGGACGTGAACAGAATCAGAAAGCTGTCGATCTGGCCGGTGCGCAGGATGCTGTAGGTCTGATAGGTGGCCAGGTACAAGAGCGCCGCGGTGCGACCGATACGCTGATTCCATAGCCGGCGGGCCAGGTCGTAGACCATGGCCGTGACCGTCACGGCCGAAAAAAGGCCCGGGATGTACAGGGCAATATCAGGTTTGCCGGTGAGCCAGGTGAAGAACGCCACCGCCCACATGAAAATCGGCGGTTTGTCGCCGTAGATCTCCCCGGCACGGTGAGGAATCAGCCACGAACCGTTATGCAGCATCTCCAGCGCCACACCGAGGAAGCGCTCCTCATCCACGTTCAGAGGCTGACGCAGCCCCAGTCCCGCACCGATCAACAAGAAAGCAAGCAGCATCAAGCCCAGGCATTCAACCCGGGGGGAAAGGGATCTGCGCATGATTTATTCCTTCGGATGCCTGCTTTTCGCAATCAATTGCAGGTTGCGGAAATAGACGATGGAACCGAACGCCTGACCGGCGATGAACACCGGGTCTTGTCGGTAAATCGCATAAAAAAGCAGCAAGGTGCTGCCGACGATGCTCAGGTACCAGAAGCTCACCGGGATCACACTGCGTTTCTTGTATTCGCTGTACAGCCACTGCAAGACAAAACGACCGGTAAAAGCGATCTGGCCGGTAAACCCGACCACCAGCCACAACGTTTCTCTTGAGAGATTCATTCCTGAACCTCCTGGGCATCGGTATTGAGCCGGGTGCGCTTGATCAGCCACCAGACGCCGAACAGATCGAGAATGCCTACCAGCGCACGATCGAGGTTGCCGTACTTGGACACCCCGGCGGTGCGGGCCCGGTGGTTGACTGGATGGACGACCATTCGGCCGTTTTGGCGCTGGATCAGCGCAGGAATGAACCGATGCATATGGTCGAAGTACGGCAGGCGCAAAAACGCCGCACGCTCGATCACTTTCAACCCGCAACCGGTATCGGGCGTGTCGTCCTTGAGCAGGCGGCGACGCAGGCCGTTGGCAAATCGCGACGCCCAGCGCTTGCTTGCCGTATCTCGACGATTGACCCGATGCCCGGCGACCAGTTGCAGGTCGGCGACACCCTGCTGGCTGCGCACCAGCGCCAACATCCCGGGAATGTCCGCCGGATCGTTCTGACCGTCGCCATCGAGTGTTGCCAGCCATTGCCCACGAGCAGCCTGAGCCGCGTGGTAGAGCGAGGTACTTTGGCCCAGCGAACGGTCATGATGCAGGATACGCAACTCGCTCAAGCCGCCATTTCTGATCTGCCCCAGCTCCTGCAACGTGGTATCGGTGCTGCCATCGTCGACGACTATGATTTCATAACGCTCACCAGCCAGGGCAACACGAATTTCCTCAATCAAAGGCACCAGGTTGTTTGCTTCATTCTTTGCTGGAATCAGCACGGATACAAAAATGTCATGGCTCATACAGGCCCTCTTTTTCCTTGGTTTTTTTATCAAGGGCGAACGAATTACACCTGATAAAAGTGGCGATACCACTTCACGAATTCTTTGACGCCGGTTTCAACGGCGACCTGTGGACTGTAGTCGACCCAGTTGGACAAGGCCGAAACGTCAGCCCATGTCTTGACCATGTCGCCTGCCTGCATTGGCAGGAAGTTGCGTTCCGCTTTCACCCCCAGTGCGGACTCCAGGCAATCGATGAAGTCCAGCAGCGCGACCGGTTCGCCGCGCCCGATGTTGAAAATCCGGTTGGCACCCTCAGCCGATCCTTCCGAGAGCGGCGGCCGGGTGCGCAAACGGGCAATGCCTTCGACGATATCATCGATGTAGGTGAAGTCACGCGACATCAGCCCCTGGTTGTAGATGTCGATCGGCCTGCCGTTAAGAATCGCTTCGGTAAACTTGAACAGCGCCATGTCGGGACGCCCCCAAGGACCATAAACGGTAAAAAACCGCAGGCCGCTGGCTTTCATCCCATAGAGATGGCAATAGCTGTGCGCCATCAACTCATTGGCGCGTTTGCTGGCGGCATACAGGGAAATCGGATGGTCGGCGGCATCTTCAACGCAGAACGGCATTTTGCCATTGGTGCCATACACCGAGCTACTGGATGCATAAATCAAATGCTCGGGGCGATGATGCCGACAGGCTTCCAGCACATTCAGAAAACCGGTCAGGTTCGATTGCGCGTACACATCCGGGTTGTCCAGCGAGTAGCGAACGCCTGCCTGGGCTGCCAGATGAATGACATGGGTGAATGATCGTTCCTCGAACAGCGCCATCAAGGCGGGCTTGTCGACGATATCCAGTCTCTGGAAGTGGAAGCCCGACAATGCCTCCAGCTCCTTGAGCCGAGCCTGTTTGAGTTCGACGCTGTAGTAGTCGTTGAGATTATCGATACCGACAACTTCAAGCCCTTCCCGGCACAAACGCTGAACCGTGTGATACCCAATAAAACCAGCGGCGCCGGTGACCAGAATGGTCATAGCGAGGCCCCGCCGATAAGCGCATTATCGGGGGACAATGACAATGTCAATTTCATGTCTTGCTCCAGAGTGCAGCCACAGACCCGTGGCATCGTCGATATGCCGGGGCCTGCGTCCTTGTGCGGTAGGCGCCCGCGACCCCGCATACGGTGCCCGCAGAATTGTAAAAAAAACGTTAACGAATTATGTAGATTTCATAGCTTTAGGCAAGCAGGAGCAACAAATTTGGTTGCCATCGGCGCCCGCCGATCTAAAGTGCTCGCCAGCGGATTAAACAATTTGAATCGGGTAAGGATGCAGCATCATGAGTATCGAGCAAGAGACGACGTTTGACGAGCCTCGGCTCAACAGCACGGAAATCCGGATTCTGGGGTCACTGATCGAAAAACAGGCCACCAGCCCGGAAACCTACCCACTGACCCTCAATGCTCTGGTGATCGCCTGCAACCAGAAAACCAGCCGTGAACCAGTGATGAACCTCACTCAGGGCCAAGTCGGCCAAAGCCTGCGCGCACTCGAAGGCCGTGGCTTCACCAAATTGGTCATGGGCAGTCGCGCCGACCGCTGGGAGCACAAGGTCGACAAGGCGCTGGAACTGGTGCCGGCGCAGGTGATCCTGACGGGGCTGCTGTTCCTGCGTGGCCCGCAGACGGTCAATGAGCTGCTGACCCGCAGCGGGCGCATGCATGAATTCGAGGACGCCGAGCAGGTCGTGCATCAACTGGAGCGCTTGATTGCTCGAGGCCTGGCCCTGCTGATTCCGCGTCAGGCCGGGCAGCGAGAAGACCGCTACATGCACGCCTTGGGTGATCCGGCGGATATCGAAGCCATCCTCGCCGCCCGGCAAAACCCGGCCGAACGTGGCGCAGGTAGCGGCGTGTCGATTGAGCGAATCGAAGAGCTCGAAGCGCGAATTGCAGCGCTGGAAGAACGCCTGGCCCGCCTCGAATAACCCGATGATAAAGATCCAGACGTGCGAACGAGCGCGGCATTCGCGCGCAAGTCGGGTCAGCTACGGGCAAACTCCACCGCTTTTTGAAACTGCTCCTCGGTCGGACGCACGCCGGTGTACAGCACAAATTGCTCCAGCGCCTGGATCGCAATCACTTCCAGCCCGGTGATCACCCGCTTGCCTTCGGCACGTGCGCGTACGATCAGCGGTGTTTCCGAGGGGATCGCCACGACGTCGAAGACCGTCTCGGCTGCAGCGATGGTTTCAGCATCAAAGGCCAGTTGATCGGCCTCCGGGCCACCGCTCATGCCAATCGGCGTGACATTGATCAGCATTTGCGGGCGTCGGCTGCCCAGTTCCGCCTGCCACTCATAGCCCAACGACTGCGCCAGCGCACGCCCGGCGCGCTCGTTACGGGCGACAATAAGGCCATCTTTATAGCCGCCATCGCGCAACGCGCTGGCCACGGCCTTGGCCATCCCGCCGCTGCCGCGCAGGGCAAAAGTCGAGTCCTTGGGCACTGCGTGGGTGTCGAGCAATTGCGCGATGGCAATGTAGTCGGTGTTGTAGGCCTTGAGGTGGCCGTCGGTGTTGACGATGGTGTTGATCGATTGAATGGCCGCGGCCGACGCGTCCAGTTCATCAACCAATGCGATACACGCCTCCTTGAACGGCATCGACACCCCGCAACCGCGTATGCCCAACGCCCGGATACCGCCGACCGCACCCGGTAAATCCTGACTGCTGAAAGCCTTGTAATAAAAATTCAGGCCCAATTGTTCATACAGATGATTGTGAAACCGCAGGCCGAAATTACCGGGGCGCCCGGAAAGCGACATGCATAACCGGGTGTCTCTGTTGGGGTTCATCTGCATGAAACTTCTCCTTCAATAGCAGTTTCAGATGGACGGGATTAGCCATTCCATCCGCTGTATTCGATCATAACGGCGGGTCCGTGCAAGGTAACGCCGGACCGTCAGCAAACCGGTACAGACCTTACACAAAATTTACCAATCGGCTGTGCTGATTTTGAAAAAAACGCTGTCTTAGATGTATCCCCGCGACAATCCTTGGGTCTATTGCAGGCCCAAGCGCCGGGTCGAAGAACCGAGGAATTATCATGATCCGTAAAATCCCCACAGTAGCTTTGCTGATTGGCGCACTCGCTATCGCAGGGCAAGCGCAAGCCCATGGCGGCGGTGGCGGTTGGCAAGGTCCAGCGGTATTTGGCGCGATCGTTGGCTCGGCCATCGTCGGTTCGGCCATCATCAACAGCAACCGGCCTGTTTATGTGGAACAACCGGTTTACGCGCAGCCGCAGCCCGTCTACGTGCAACCGGCGCCACCGGTTTACTACCAGCCGGCACCGGTCTACGTGCAGCAACCGGTCTACTACGGACCTCCGCCGGTTTACTACGGACCGCCACGTGGCTATTACGGCCCACCACGCGGTTACTACGGCCCTCCTCACGGTTATGGCCGCTGGTAACAGGCTCATCGGGCCCCGCCTCATCAGCGTAATGCTGTTCACTTTTTTGAGGTTGGGGGTTAGGGGTTGGGGACATATCCGTTTCTGCGGTCATGGCGGCCATTGGTTCCGCCCTGACGGCGGGTTACTTGGAAAAGCGCCAAGTAACCAAGCGCTTGCGCCCCTGACGTACGGTGCCTCGCTGTGGCTCGGCATTCCCTCACTCCGGTCCTGCTCCGTGGGCCCGCCGCCATCGGCCATCCATGGCCGGGGGCGGC
>Ga0157371_10002423_pt1 | contig 17819 bp, 18 predicted proteins | sample C45metaG_FD_113462 | JGI IMG/M metagenome (GOLD analysis project Ga0157371, IMG submission 113462) | Corn rhizosphere microbial communities from Kellogg Biological Station, Michigan, USA - C4-5 metaG | ecosystem: Host-associated > Plants > Roots > Rhizosphere > Soil | place: USA: Michigan...
ACCTGAAAAGAAATTTCATTCCAGATAAATCTAAAGTTTTGCCAGGAATAATTAAATACAGCAGATTGAAGCACGAGGCTATTTGGAAAGCGAATAAGACGGCCGCTCGGTAAATCATTGGTAAGGTATTCTCCTCCAAATTCCCACAAAGTGGTATCTACATAACCAATTTCAATCACATCTCCTTTAAATTCATTAATCTGAATGCGATCGCCAATCCGGTACGGAACGCGGATGATAATATAAATCCAGCCAATAAACGAAGATATCGGCGTTTGCAACGCAAAACCGAGAATAAGGGAAATCAAGCCGAGCGAAACAGCCGCCGCATACCAATTAGCAAAAAGAAACGAAATAGCTACAATTACTATTAAAATAACACTGATTAAACGGGTAAGATGAATAAGATTGTATTTAGTATATTTTCCTTTGGATCGTTTATGAATAAATAATTTGATCAGATTTCTTGCCGTCAGAATGAACACGGCAATAAATACTGCCAGCGAAAGCTTTTGAAGAAGCGCTCTGTATTTTCCTAAAAGATCAAAGGTATGAAGCCGCAGGAGGAAATATGCGACAAGAGAAATTACGGCAATAGTAATGTAAGTTCCCAACCAAATAAAAGAAGATTTTTTTTTAACCGGCAGATCATCCTCTTCAGCTTCTCTTTCCTGGTTGTGTTTGATTTCCATAATTTAGAAAAAAGGTTATGAAGAAAAATTACAATAATAAAGCCAAAAGAAAAGCAGTTGAATTTTGGAAAATAGATTGGAAAGCGCTCACCTTGTATTATTTCAGCTAAATTTCACCTTTTGTCTGTTATTTAAATTTGACAGCTTAACTTTACCGCCCTAAAAAAGTAACGGATTTTTTGCGTATTCATTTTTTAAAATTTCTTACACACGATGTCATCACACACAAGACAATTTCTCGACTTTGAACAACCGATAAAAGAACTGTACGAGCAGGTGGAAGAGAATAAAAAACTCGCTTTAAAAAATCCACAGGGAAATTATCAATCTATTATTAATGAACTGGAAGAAAATATTCTGGTTAAAAGAAAAGAAATTACCGAACATCTTACTCCGTGGCAAAAAGTGCAACTCAGCCGCCATCCTGATCGGCCATATACTCTCGAGTATATCTTAAAAATGTTTACCAATTTTTTGGAATTGCACGGCGATAGAAATGTTAGAGACGATAAAGCGATGATTGGCGGATTTGCACAGCTGGATGGCGAAACAATCATGGTGATTGGGCAACAAAAAGGGACGAACACGAAGATGCGGCAGATGCGCAATTTTGGCATGGCGAATCCTGAAGGTTACCGGAAGGCTTTACGGCTGATGAAACTTGCTGAAAAATTCAATAAACCAATTGTTACATTGATTGATACTCCCGGCGCTTTTCCCGGCCTGGAAGCAGAAGAGCGGGGTCAGGGTGAAGCTATAGCGAGAAATATTTATGAAATGATCCGCTTGAAAGTGCCGGTTGTTTGCGTAATAATTGGTGAAGGTGCCAGTGGCGGGGCTTTGGGAATTGGAGTAGGGGACCGGGTTTTAATGTTGGAAAATTCGTGGTACACGGTAATCTCTCCTGAAAACTGCAGTTCTATTCTGTGGCGTAGCTGGGCGCAAAAAGAAGTTGCCGCCGAGCAATTAAAACTGACTTCAGAAGATATGTTGAAATTTGGCTTGGTAGATGGAATTATTCGCGAACCATTTGGTGGTGCTCACTGGAATTATGATGAAGCAGCAGCAAACGTGAAAGCTTATATCAAACCAATTATCCAGGAATTAAAACAAATTCCCGCGGAAGAAAGAATCAGCCAGCGAATTGAAAAGTTTAATAAGATGGGTTTTTGGGATGAGTGAGTTACTATTGAATTATTGAAACTAACATTCTAAACTGTCTTTCTACAGGTTTTTAACGAACTACAGGTTTTTAACGAACAACTCTAAACATAAAAAAGTGTCTTTAATAAATAAACTTACCGGCACCGGAGTCGCTATCATTACTCCATTCAACAAAAACAGCGAAGTTGATTTCGATGCACTTGACCGAATGATCAATTTCATAATTGATAATGGCGTAGAATATATTGTAACCCTTGGTACGACTGGCGAAACGCCTACACTTACCAAAAAAGAACAAAGAGAAATTGTTGACTTCACTGCAAAAAAAGTTAATGACCGCGTGCCATTGGTTTTGGGAATTGGAGGAAATAACACTCAAGAAGTGATTGATTATTTTTCCAATTTTTCTTTGGAGAAAATTACAGCGATTTTAAGTTCAAGCCCGAATTATAACAAGCCTTCACAGGAAGGAATTTTTCAACATTACAAAGCGATTGCCGAAGCATCGCCTTTGCCGGTAATTTTATACAATGTGCCGGGAAGAACCGGTAGTAATATCACTGCTGAAACTACTTTGCGGCTGGCGAAAGAATGCGAAAATATCCAGGGAATAAAAGAAGCGAGTGGCAACATGATCCAGTGCATGCACATTCTAAAAAACATGCCTGAAGATTTTTTATTTGTAAGTGGCGATGATCATATTTCACTTCCTTTGATTGCCTGCGGATCTAAAGGCGTCATCAGTGTTGTAGCCAATTGCTTTCCAAAAGATTTTTCAGAATTGATCCGTTTATCATTAAAAAATGGATTTCAAAAAGCAGCGCAACTTCATTTGAAATTATTACCTGCTTATGATCTTCTGTTTGTTGAAAATAATCCTGCCGGAGTGAAAGCATTTTTATATGAACTGAAGATCATTGAAAATGAATTGCGGCTTCCGCTGGTTTCTTTGACGGCTGCTAATCATCAGAAAGTGAAGGATTTTCTTGCTTCCGTTTCTTAAAGAATCCGATTTATGCAAAAACAAAAAAAGTGTCTGTTTGTTGCTTTACTGCTTTCTATTTCTACATTTTCTTTTGCACAATATAAAGTAACGTTTCTTTTGAAACAGCCGTCATTGCTGCATTCTATGGATCATATTTTTGTCGCAGGCAATTTTAATATGTGGAGCCCGGCCGACAGCAGTTATCAATTAACATCAGATAAAAGTGGCATTTCAAAAATCACTTTTTCCTTGCCTGCGGGGAATTATGAATACAAGTTTACGAGAGGGAGCTGGGAGAAAGTAGAAACAGATTCCGCAGGAAACGGAATTAAAAACCGCACTTTAAAATTACAGTCGGATACAACCATCCAAATTAATATTGGAGAATGGAACGATGATTTTAAACATACCGCCAGTTCTAAGAAAAACAATTCAGCGTCTGTGAATGTAAAAATTATGGACACGGCTTTTTACATTCCGCAATTAAACCGCACAAGAAGGATCTGGCTTTATCTTCCGCCTGATTATGCCAAATCAAAAAAGAAATACCCGGTTTTATACATGCATGATGGACAGAATCTTTTTGAAAATAAAACTTCCTATTCCGGCGAATGGGGCGTAGATGAATACCTCGATTCTATTTATAAAAAAGGAGAAAAAGAAGTGATCGTAGTGGGGATTGACAACGGCCTTTTTAAAAGAATGCAGGAATACAATCCATGGGAATTTCAAAATTTTGGAGAAGGAGAGGGCGATAAATATGTTGATTTTTTAGTAAAAACTTTAAAGCCTTTTATTGACAAACATTACCGCACTTTGAAAAATAAACCGAATACTTTTATTGCCGGAAGTTCGATGGGCGGCCTGATTTCATTGTATGCCGTTTTAAAATATCCGAAAGTCTTTGGTGGTGCCGGAATTTTTTCTCCTGCATTTTGGACCGCTTCAGGAATTGACAGCACGGTGATTGCGGCTGCAAAGAAAGTAAACACCAAATTGTTTTTCTATGCAGGAGGCAAAGAAGGCGATTCCATGGTGCCTGATATGAAAAGAATTGAAAAAGAAATAAAAGAACGCTCTTCTTCTCCAATAAAAGAAAAGATTGATCCGGATGCCCAACATAATGAGGCTGCATGGAGAAAATACTTTCCTGATTTTTATGAATGGACGGTGGAGTGAATGTAGAATTTAAATCTTCTCACAACCCGGTTTCCAACTGCTCAATCATTTTCATCATTCTTTCATAATGTGATCCTTTCCAGTAAATTTGGGTGCAGGAAGGACATTGCCAGAACTCAGAAAAATCTTTTTTGGTGTTCCGTAAAAGCCGGTTTTCTACTTCTTCCTTTTTTATTTTTTGCAAAATTTCATTGCAATTCAGGCAACGCGAAAATGGTTCAAATAAACCATGCAAATTGAAATGTTGGATCACATCTTTGAGTTGCTCAAATGGATCAGCACTTTTGATCTGATAAAAAGTAATTCCCGGCAATCGAGAAAAATAATCACTTTTTGAAACAAGAATGCGTTGTTCTTTCAACGCAATTTCACATAAATCTTTTTTGGAAAAATCATTTTTGTAAACGGTGTCAAAACCGAGCATTCTTAGCAATCGCGCAAGTTTTCCCAAATGGACATCAGCACAAAATCGAAGTGTTTCAGACATCAGGATTGTAAATTGAAGATTCGTTACAAATTACAGCTTTTCTCTTCATGCAATTTCCTTGAAGATATGAAAATCTGCTTTCGGAAAACATAAAAAGCATTTATTTCTTCGTTTACTGCTGTCAAAACGGGCCAGCTAATTTGCGGAAAAATAATTGGTAAAAATTAGTGTAATTCGTTCAAGAAAAATCACGCCAGATAACAAGTTCCTTCTTCTGCTATTTCAGTGTTTTCGAAAATTTCGCAAGCTTCTTCTTTGAATTGTTCCAGCGTATCATACATAGAAGAAAAATGGCCCAACAATAATTTTTTTGCACCCGCTTTTTTTGCAATAGTTGCTGCCTGTTTTGATGTAGAATGAAATCTTGAAGTGGCTTTTTTTTCAAGATCAGCCAGGTACGTGCTTTCATGATACACAAGGTCAACACCTTTTATTTTTTCCGCTATCGGTTCATGAAAAGCAGTATCAGCGCAAAATGCATAAGATTTTGGTGGCTCTACCGCGTTTGTAAGAACTTCATTTTTGATCACTTGATTTTTTTCGTTCACATAATCTTCTCCGCGATGTAAGTTTTCATAAAATGTTTTGGGAACGCGATATTTTTTTACCTGCTCTAGGTTTATTTTTCTGAGGTTTTTCTTTTCTCTGAAGAGAAATCCCCAACATTCGATGCGGTGATTAACCGGGAAACATTCGACAGAAAGCTTTTTGTCTTCAAAAAGAATTTCTTGTTTCTCCAAAGCATGAAAATAAAGTTGAAAAGGCAACCCTGATCCTGACGAATCCATTTGAATTTCAATGATGCTTTTCAATTTCTCCGGTGCATAAATATGCAGGTCGTTCAGCCGGTTGTTCAATGCAAGACTATTTAATAAGCCGATCAAACCAAAATAATGATCTCCATGCAAATGCGAAATAAAAATATCATTAATGCGGCTTTTTCTTATTTTGTAACGATTCATTTGCATCTGCGTTCCCTCGCCACAATCGATCAGTACAAGATGCTCGGAAGTTTGTAAAACCTGCGCGGTTGGATGCCGGCTATGAGAAGGTACGGCGGAATTGTTTCCTAAAATAGTTACGGCAATCACTTAGTTTATTTTTTTCTGTTGGGGTTCTTTTTACACATTTCTCGTTGAATAATACCAAATTGAGTAAATCAATAATTTTGCTGATTTATCATTTTATAGAAATTCCCGTTCTATTTCTTCCATTTGTACAATATCCCATGCTTCGCTTTCTGTTGGTGTTATATTCATTATCCCTAACAATTCATTTTTGTCCAAAAAATTAGAAACAGGAGGTTGAAGATTACAAAGTACAAATGATTGATTGGCTTCGGAGAACGTTAGCTGAACTGATATCAGTGCCTCTGCAGCCGGCAACTCTATTTCTTTTACTTCTTTTAAATTTACAACCACGTTTTTAATGGGTTCCGATAAAAATTTAAGAAGCTGCTTCTTAATTGCCTCTGTCATATTTGCAGGTAATTTTTCTTCAACTACCGTAATGACGTGCATTTTTTCTTTGGTATCAATTTTGACTTTCATAATATCAGTTTACAAGAAGAACAGATGGATCAAAGATATTAAAAAGGAAAAGTATGCTCGAAAGTTTTTGAATAATTGAATTAGCAAATTAAGTAAGAGAGCACAGTTTTTAATATTTTCTTTACAATTTTCATTTTTTAACCTTTGACCCTTCCTTACATACTTTTTAACATCATGTGCATTCTTTTAAACGTGAATTAATAGAATTTATTTATTATTATTGTACAGCATTAAATTAAAAGACAGCTTAAATTAAATTGTTTATAAATGGACAACAATTTTTCCACACAAGTAAAAGAAATTATTTCTTACAGCCGCGAAGAAGCTTTGCGATTGGGAAATGACTTTATTGGAACGGAACATCTTGTTCTCGGACTGATAAGGGATGGCGAAAATACGGCGATGAAAATCCTCAAATCGCTAAATGTAGATTTATATGAATTAAGGAAAGAAATCGAACTCGCAGTAAAAGATAAAACAGGTAAAAATATTGCAAATATCAATTCACTTCCTCTTACCAAACAGGCAGAAAAGGTAATCAGGATCACGGTTCTGGAAGCTAAAACCAATAAAAGCCCGTTAGTGGAAAGTGAACATCTGATGCTTTCTATTTTGAAGAATAAAGAAAATATCGCTACGCAGATCTTAAACCAGTTTGATGTAGATTATGACATGTTCAAAAGCGAACTGGGATATGTAAAAACAGACCCAAAAGCTGATTTTCAGGATGAAGAAAATGAAGAGTTTGAAGAAGAAAGAAAATCTTATTCACAACAGCAGCGGCCATCAAAAAGTACTACCACTGCTACAAAAACGAAGACTCCGGTTTTGGATAATTTCGGAAGAGATATTACCCGCCTTGCAGAAATGGGAACACTTGATCCGATTGTAGGACGCGAAACAGAAATTGAAAGAGTTTCGCAAATCCTCAGCCGCCGTAAAAAGAATAACCCGATTTTAATCGGTGAACCAGGTGTAGGTAAAACAGCTATCGTAGAAGGGCTTGCCTTAAGAATTATTCAAAGAAAAGTAAGCCGCGTTTTATTTGATAAAAGGGTGGTTTCTCTTGACCTTGCAGCTTTGGTTGCGGGTACAAAATATCGCGGACAATTTGAAGAAAGGATGAAAGCGATTATGAATGAACTGGAAAAAAATCGTGATGTAATTTTATTTATTGATGAAATTCATACAATCGTAGGTGCAGGCGGAGCAAGCGGTTCACTTGATGCTTCTAATATTTTCAAGCCGGCTTTGGCTCGCGGCGAACTTCAATGCATTGGCGCATCTACGTTAGATGAATATAGAATGTACATTGAAAAAGATGGCGCGCTTGATCGTCGTTTTCAAAAAGTAATGGTAGAACAACCCAGCGTTGATGAAACCATAGAAATATTGAACAACATTAAAAGTAAATACGAAGATTATCACAATGTCATTTATGATCATGAGGCAATCGATGCTTGTGTAAAACTAAGCGATCGTTATATGACTGACCGCTTGTTGCCCGATAAAGCAATTGACGTGTTGGACGAAGTAGGTGCAAGAGTGCATTTGAAAAATATCAATGTTCCACAGGAAGTGATTGAACTCGAGAAAAAGATCGATGACATCAAACATGAAAAAAATAAGGTTGTAAAAAGCCAACGCTTTGAAGAAGCGGCCTCACTTCGTGATACAGAAAAACGTTTGCAGGAAGAATTGGAAAAAGCAAAATCAGATTGGGAAGAAGAGAGCAGGAATAAAAGATATCCTATCAATGAAGAAGCAATTGCAGAAGTTGTGAGTATGATGACCGGAATTCCGGTGAAGAGAATGGTACAGGAAGAGACAGACAAACTTCGCAAAATGGGTGACGATCTGAAAGGCGCTGTAGTTGGGCAGGACGAAGCTATTTCTAAGGTTGTAAAAGCTATCCAGAGAAATCGCGTGGGACTGAAAGATCCAAAAAAACCTATTGGAACATTTATATTCTTAGGTCCTACCGGTGTCGGAAAGACAGAACTGGCGCGGGCTTTGGCAAGATACATGTTCGATAGCGAAGACGCGCTGATCCGTATTGATATGAGTGAATACATGGAAAAATTTACTGTTTCCCGGTTAATCGGTGCGCCTCCCGGATATGTAGGTTATGAAGAAGGTGGACAGTTGACTGAGAAGGTAAGACGCAAACCTTATTCAGTAATTCTTCTGGATGAAATTGAAAAAGCGCATCCGGATATTTACAACATTTTGTTGCAGGTTTTGGATGATGGTGTTTTGACAGATGGATTAGGAAGAAAGATAGATTTTAAAAATACCATGATCATCATGACTTCCAACATTGGTGCAAGACAATTGAAAGACTTTGGCGCAGGCGTTGGCTTTACCACAGCTTCAAGAATTCAGAATGCAGAGGAGAACAGCAAAGCGGTAATTGAAAAAGCATTGAAACGTACTTTCAGCCCTGAATTTTTAAACAGAATAGATGATGTGGTGATTTTCAATTCACTGACCGAAGAAAACATTTTCTCAATCATAGATATTTTGATGAAAGGCGTTACCAAAAGATTGGATAACCTGGGATTAACATTGGAGTTGACAGAAGAAGCAAAGAAGTTTATTTCAGAGAAGGGATATGATTCACAATTTGGTGCAAGGCCTTTGCACAGAGCGATTCAGAAATACCTGGAAGATCCGTTAGCGGAAGAGATTTTGAATATGAATGTAAAAAGCGGAGATATATTGGTAGCTTCCCTCGACAAAGAAAATTCGAAGATCGTTTTTGAAGTAAAAGGAAGTCCGGTTGCCAAAAAGAAATCTGAGGTTTGATTATAGATTTTTATGAATTTAAAATGCCATCTTAAACGGTGGCATTTTTTTTTGCTATTTCCTCACTGCTAAAACTACCAGAGGAAAGCAACTTTTTTTTACGATTTTTATTTTATTTCAGATATTTTTGTAGTGATGTTTCCCAAAATCATTATAACGATTGATGGCTTTTCTTCCTGTGGTAAAAGTACACTTGCAAAGCAATTGGCGAAAAAATTAAACTATACTTATATTGACAGTGGTGCCATGTACCGGGCAATCACTTTATATTTTTTGCGAAATAATGTTGATAGGACAAAGGAAAAAGAAATACGTCACGCTCTTCATAATATTTCTCTTCAATTTATTGTAAATAAACACAGCGGAAATTCTGAGATTTTCCTGAATGGTGAGAATGTGGAATACATTATCCGCGACCTCCTAATTGCAGAAAAAGTAAGCGAAGTGGCTGCTTTAAAAGATGTGAGAACTTTTGCAGTAGCGGCGCAGCAAAGAATGGGAATTAATAAAGGCATTGTAATGGATGGACGCGATATTGGAACGGTTGTATTTCCGGATGCTGAAATAAAAATTTTTATGGTGGCTGATGAAGCTGTTAGGGTGGAAAGAAGATTCGCAGAAATGTTTGACAAGAATCCTAATATTTCATTAGATGAAATAAAAACCAACATTGCAATGCGCGATTATATTGACTCTAACCGGGAAGTAAGCCCGCTAAGGAAAGCGCCGGATGCAATTGAACTCGACAATACAAATCTTACTGAAAAACAACAATTAGACTTCGCGTTAAAATTGGTAAGAAAAGTTTGTGAGCCGGTTCAATAATTTGTAACCTTTACTTCCCATCCCCACTCAAATAAAATAAAAGCCAAGCGCGCAAACTTGAAATCAGTTCCATAACTGATTACGATCATGCTGAAGATTGTATCGCTTCGTTTTTTTGAAATTATCTTTGCACAATCAATTACTGTTAGCCGATTGAAAATACTTGCCACTATATTCTTAACCGTTACTATTTTTATACAAACCTTTAGTACGTTCATTATACAGGCAGACTTTTTTCTCAACCGTTCTTACATCGCTAAAAATTTATGTATAAACCGTGATAAACCAATGCTTCATTGCAACGGTAAATGCTATCTTCAAAAAAAATTAAAGGAGCAGCAAAAACAGGATCAGTCTCCTGTTTCAAAAACGGAAAGGTTTGATGTGCAACCATTCTTTATACCCGAAATCATTTCCTTACAAAATACTGTCGCTGTTTTTCAACCGACGTATTTTATTAAGAATGAAAATAAACTTTCATCTTTCCCTCATTTTATTTTTCATCCACCTTCTGTCTAATTAGTGAGTTATAGTTATCGCATGATTTTGTCCTGAAAAAGGATAAAAAATTATTTCATTTTAATTTAATGAGTGATGAATAAGCATATAGGCTTAACTGCCTTGCTATTGATGGCAATGAGTATAGTTTTTGCACAGAATAAAATATCGGGGAAAGTGGTAGACGCTGCTACCAATCAGCCTTTGCAAGGAGCAACCGTTACAGATTTACAAAATAAAAGAAGCACTGTTTCTGACGCAAATGGGAATTTTTGGATCCAGGAGAATACAGATAGTATTCACGTTTCTTCTGTCGGATATGATTCTTTCAACGGCGCAGTAAACAAACAAAAAATAGTAATTTCTCTTCACCCTTCTTTTGCAAATCTGAATGAAGTGATTGTTTCTGCAAATAGGGAAGTTCAAAAAAGAACTGAAGTTCCTGTGGCAATTGACGTCATTTCGAAAACACAAATAAATGATACAAAAGCGACACGCCTCGATATGTTGGTAAATAAAATTCCGGGCGTTTTTATGGTTGACCTGGGAAATGAACAACACAGCATGAGTGTAAGGCAACCGCTCGGTTACAGCAATTTATTTCTTTATCTGGAAGATGGAATTCCAATAAGGACTGTCGGAGATTTTAACCACAATGCTCTGATTGAAATTAACCAGGCATCAGTGCAAAGAATAGAAGTGATCAAAGGGCCGGCTTCTTCATTATATGGCAGCGAAGCGGTTGGTGGTGCACTTAATTTTATTACTCAATCTCCTTCTCCTTTTCTTGCAGGGAAAGTTCAGGTGCAGGCCGGAACCCGTGGTTATAAACGCACAGATTTTAATATCAGCAATACCTATAAGAAGCTGGGAATTTACTTTGGCGGATATTATGCTGAGCAAAATGAACCTGAAAGGGAGCATAATAATTTTCATAAAACAGCACTGACTTTCAGAGCCGATTATGCCTTCAATGATAACACAAAACTGGTAACTGTTGCCCATTACATTAATTACAAAACTGATCAGAAAGGCGGATTAGACAGCGTGCATTTTTATGATGAAGATTACAATAGTTTTTATCGCTTCACTTACCGGAAAACAGATGCAACGCGCATCAGAAGCACGCTTTCCAAAAAGTGGAATAAGAATAACAGTACCAATTTTACGCTGTTTTACAGGAACACTTCTGTTGGCCAAAATCCTTTTTATTCCATTGCCGATGTTCCTGGAAATCCGGCAAAAGCAACAGGTCAGGTAAATGATGATGCTTTTAAAAGCTATGGTGCACTTATCCAGCATTCAAAAAAATTTAATTCCCTTCGTGCAAAATGGACGACAGGAATTAGTGTTGATTATAGTCCTGCACGCTATTTGGCGCAGTTTATTAAGATCGATAAAAATGCAAACGGCGTTTATTATCAATATCAGAAAACGGATAGTGTGCTAACAAATTACCAGGTTGGTTTACTGAACAGTGCCGCATACACACAAATAGAATACAATCCGGTTGCAAATTTAAGAATCGTTTTTGCCGCAAGATATGACCGCTTGGATTATAATTTTGATAACCATTGCAGCCAGGCGCTTATACAGGCGCTCCTGATGCAATAAATCACTTTGATCACTTTACGCCGAAGCTGGGCTTCACTTATGATTTCGGAAATAACAGGGGAATTTATTTGAATTACAGTGTCGGTTTTGCACCTCCAAATATTAATGATTTGTATCGTGGAGTGCAGGTGCCAACATTAAATCCGTCTTCTTATACAAATTATGAAGTTGGAGGCTGGCTCGCTTTTGCCGATAATAAAGGTTCCGCTGAAATTTCATTGTATGAATTAAATGGGAAAAATGAAATTGTAAGTACAAGGCTTTCTGATGGAAGTTATGTAAACGAAAATGCGGGTATTACCAGTCACAAAGGAATTGAATTGAATCTAAAATATTCGCCGGTAAAAGAAATTCATTTTCGTGTAGGAGGCACCGTTGCCAAGCATCGGTATGTGAATTATACTCAGCAGGGAAAAACTTTTTCCGGAAATGAAATGCCTCAATCTCCGTCTTATATTATGAATGGAGAAATAACTTATAAACCTAAATATTTAAAAGGATTTAGAATCAGTTTGGAAAGTGAAAGCCTCGGTTCATATTTTACAGATCCCCAAAACACAGCGAAATATAACGGTTTTACTGTTTTTAACGTAAGATCAGGATATGAATTTAAAGCGTTTGAAGTTTGGATAAACTGGATCAATGCAATGAATAAAAATTATGCGGTAACAGTGGAGAAGAGCGACTATGGTACTTCTTATCGTCCGGGGCAGTTAAGTACAATTTCTATTGGCATTGGATATCATTTTAATAAAATAAATATTAAAAACTAATTTTGGTTTTATTTGCAATTCATTTTTAAAAATTATTCTTGTCAAAAATAATCACGCTTTTAAGAAAAGATTTTTTGCTTGAACTGCGCCAGCAGCATGCTTTTTTTGGCATTTTACTTTATGTGGCGAGTACGATTTTCGTTTTGTACCTGGCGATGGGGCAGCCCGACAGCAGTGTTTATAACGGCTTGTTTTGGATGATCCAGTTGTTTGTTTGTGTAAACGCCGTAGCGAAAAGCTTTATGCAGGAAAGCAAAGGCCGGATGCTTTATTTTTATTCAATTGTAAGCCCTGTTCATTTTATTATTTCAAAATTAATTTACAGTGTGGTTATCATGCTTTTGATGGTTTTGGTTAGTCTCGTCCTGTTTCGTATTTTATTGGGAAATCCTGTGATGAACGAATTTCAATTTATCGGAATTGCTTGTCTTGGAGGATTAAGTTTGAGTCTTGTGTTTACTTTAATGTCGGCCATTGCTGCCAAAGCCCATCAGAATGCGGCGATAATGGCAATACTTGGATTCCCGCTTATTATTCCGCAACTTTTATTATTAATCCGTTTATCAAAAGCTGCTTACGGCGAAATATTCAGACAAGGAGCGATTTTACAAATTTCTCTTTTATTGATCGGACTCGATGTGTTAGTTATTGTTTTGTCTCTTATATTATTTCCTTTTTTGTGGAAAGATTGAAACAGTATTCCGGTAAATATTTTCAGAGTCAAATGTTTCTTCCGGATTTACTCAAAAAACTATATAGCCATTAAACATTTCAAGAAATACAATGATATTATCCTTAATTTTGCTGGACAAAAAAAACTTCATGCAATTAAAGTGGTGGAAGATATTGTGCATTATTTTCTTGTTTCTCACGTTCACCGCCGGTTTTCTTATTCCAGTTCCTATTATTGGAAATCTTCATCAAAGTATTCGTAATTTCTTCTTTCATGTTCCAATGTGGTTCGGACAAATGGGCCTCCTCACTTTATCGCTCGCCTATTCCATTGCTTATTTGCGAACTCAAAACCTGAAACATGATATATACGCCTCTGAATTTGCGAAAACAGGAATTATTTTTGGGATTCTGGGCTTAGCAACCGGATCAATCTGGGCGAAATATACCTGGGGTGAGTTTTGGAGTAATGATCCCAAACAAATCGCTGCTGCTATTGCTGTTTTGATTTATCTCGCTTACATTGTTTTACGCAGTTCGATGACTGATTTTGATAAAAGAGCAAGAGTTTCTTCCGTCTATAACATTTTCGCTTATTTTATTTATATTCCTTTGATTATGATACTCCCTCGCCTTGTTCAGTCTCTTCACCCAGGTGGACTGGAAGGTGCAAAAGGCGGAGGAAATCCGGCGCTCGGCGGCGATAGCCTGGATTCGACCATGCGTCTGATCTTCTGGCCTGCAGTTATTGGCTGGCTGCTTTTAGGAATCTGGATCAGCAGTCTGAAAATTCGTTTGAGCCTGCTTGCCAATAAAAATTTAATTCATGAATAGATTGTTTTTAAAGCGCTTATGCTTCACAGTAGTTTTATTTCTATTAAGCCCTTTTTTATGGGCTCAACAAACCATTTCCCCTGCCATTGACGAAACGATGCGAAGCCATGATAAAATATATGTAGTTATGGCTGTTTGTATTGTTATCCTCATTGTATTCTTTTTGTATTTAATAAGAATTGATAGAAAAGTTTCTAAAAAAGAAAAATCTGTATAAATTGACTTTCTAATAAGCAGAATAAGCAGAATTAATTTAAAGTAAAATAAATATTATGTCATCTAAAGTTCCCTATAGTTTTTTTGAAAACGTTGAAAAGAGTTTCGATAAGGCAGCAGTTTTTACACAATGGGATAGCGGAATTCTTCAACAGATCAAACAGTGCAATAGCGTATATCAAATGAGGTTTCCGATTAAGAGAGAAAATGGTGACATTGTCACCCTGGAAGCATATCGTGTTCAACATTCTCATCATAAAACGCCATGCAAGGGTGGAATCAGGTTTAGCAATGCCGTTAACCAGGATGAAGTGATGGCTCTGGCTGCTTTGATGACTTATAAATGCGCTATTGTGAATGTGCCTTTCGGAGGAGCAAAAGGCGGAATTAAAATAAGGCCAACAGAATACACTCCTTATGAACTGGAGAAAATTACCCGTCGTTATACTGCAGAGTTGATTAAGAAAAACTTTATTGGGCCCGGTACGGATGTTCCGGCCCCTGATTATGGAACCGGCGAAAGAGAAATGGCATGGATACTTGATACATATTCTGCGATGCATCCGGGGGAAATTGACGCTGCTGCCTGTGTTACCGGAAAACCGGTTTCGCAAGGCGGTGTACGTGGAAGAAGAGAAGCTACCGGGCTGGGTGTTTTTTATGGCCTTACTGAAGTATGCAATATGTCTACCTTAATGAATAAATTAGGTTTGCCAACAGGGGTAAAAGGAAAACGGGTATGTGTTCAGGGATTAGGAAATGTAGGTTATCATTCTGCTTTATTTTTTCAACAGGCAGGCGCAGTGATTGTCGGCCTTGCTGAGATGGAAGGAGCAATTAAAAGCGAGACAGGACTGGATGTAGAGCAGGTTTGGCTGCATCGCAAAAAAACCGGGTCTATTCTCAACTTTCCCGGCGCTCAAAACTTTGAAAAGACTGCTGATGCCCTGGAGATGGAATGTGATATTTTGATTCCCGCTGCTTTGGAGAACGTGATTAACGGCGAAAATGCCGCACGTGTAAAAGCAAAAATTGTCGGTGAGGCTGCCAATGGCCCGTTAACGCCTGAAGCTGATGAGATTTTAAATCCGAAAGGCGTTCTTATAGTTCCGGACATGTATTTAAATGCCGGCGGGGTTACCGTTAGTTATTTTGAATGGTTAAAAAACCTCAGTCATGTTCGTTATGGCCGTTTGGAAAAAAGATTTAGTGAAAATATGAATCATCATATTGTAAACCAGGTAGAAGAACTTACCGGCAAAACAATGAGCCTGACCGAAAAAGATTTCATTCTTCATGGAGCAGATGAAGTGGACCTGGTAAGAAGCGGACTGGAAGAAACCATGATTACGGCAACGCGGGAAATTGTTGATATCTGGCAAAAAACACCGGCTATTCCGGATATGAGAACCGCCGCTTATGTTTGCGCTATTAACAAAGTGGCTACCTCTTATGCTGAATTAGGAATTTTCCCATAAAATACTTCCCTAAGCTTACTATTTTTAAGTTTTGGCGAACGTTTTATCATATCTCAAGGCATTTATGAATAATTATGCATTAATTTCTTTTCCTTAATAGTCAAATACCTTACCTTTGCCGCCCAAATAAAAATTTTATTCACCAAAAAACACGATTAATGCAGAATTACGAATTGATGGTGATTTTTACCCCTGTACTTTCTGAAGAGGAATTTAAAGCCGCTCAGAATAAGTTCGCCACCCTGGTTACTGACAACGGTGGAGAGGTAGTACACGAAAATGCCTGGGGACTAAAATCACTGGCGTACCCAATCCAGAAAAAAACAACCGGCTTATACTGGGTTCTGGAATATGCGGCGCCAACCGACTTCAATGAAAAGCTGAAAACACAGCTTTTGCGCGATGAATCAGTTATTCGCCACATGTTCACTGCACTTGACAAATACGCCGTTGAGTACAATGCTAAAAAGAGAAAAGGCGTACAAACAGGAATCGAAAAAGCGGAGGTAAACCATGCCTAAACCAAACGAAATAAAATATCTGACAGCAATAAAAGCTGAGAAACGGCCTAAGAAATATTGCCGTTTCAAAAAATTAGGCATCAAATACATTGACTATAAAGATGCGGATTTTTTGAAGAAATTCCTGAACGAACAAGGTAAATTGCTGCCACGCCGCATTACGGGTAATTCTTTGAAATACCAGCGGAAAGTGAGTGATGCAGTAAAAAAAGCGCGTCAAATGGCTATTCTTCCTTACGTAACAGATTTAATGAAATAATTTTTTTTTAACCACCCTAATCCGCACAAGGCGGAGAAAGACGGCCAAGCCGGCAGTTTGGGTAAAAATGCAAACAACATGCAGGTAATATTAATACAGGATGTAAATAATTTAGGCGGCGCACACGAATTGGTAACTGTAAAAGATGGTTACGGACGCAACTATTTGATCCCTCACAAATTTGCTGTAGAAGCTAGTCCTTCTAATTTGAAACAACTGGAAGAACGCAAAAAGCAGCTTTCTAAAAAAGAAGAAAAACTTCTTGCAGAAATTAACAGCGTAATCAGCGTTTTACAGGAATCGCCGTTAAAAATTGGTGCTAAAACAGGTACCAGCGGAAAAATATTTGGTAGCGTCACTTCTGTGCAGATAGCAAGAGCCATTCGTGAACAAAAAGGCTACGAAATTGACCGTCGCAGAATCACCATTCTTGATGACGTGAAAGAATTAGGCAGTTATAAAGCTAAAATTGATTTTGGCAAAGGAAACGAAACTGAAGTTACTTTTGAAGTAGTAGCAGAATAATTTCCCATAAATATTTTAATAGAAACCCCGCTTATTTTTAAGGCGGGGTTTTATATTATTTGGGAAAAACAAAATGAACTTCCCGATTATTCATTTGTTTACTACTCATTTTCCTTTTCCCAATAAAATGATCCTAACGGTATGAATCATGATCTTAAAATCAAGCGCCAGTGAAATATTTTCAATGTAAATAATATCGTATTTCATTCGTTCAATCATTTCCTCTATGTTCTGGGCATATCCAAATTTCACCATTCCCCAACTGGTAATTCCCGGTTTTACTTTTAATAATATTTTATATTCCGGATGTTTTTCAACGATCTGATCTATGTAAAATTTTCTTTCCGGCCGCGGCCCGACCAGGCTCATTTCTCCTTTTATCACGTTCCACAATTGAGGCAGTTCATCCAGGCGCCAGCGGCGCATTATTTTGCCCCATTTAGTAATTCTTTCATCATGATCACTGCTCAGCATTACGCCGTTTTTTTCAGCATCCATGATCATTGACCTGAATTTATGAATGCAAAAAGGTTTCCCTTTATACCCGATTCTTTCCTGTGAAAAAAATACGCTTCCTTTTGATGAAAGTCGTGTTCTGATTGCGGTGTATAAAATTAAAGGTGAAAGAATAAGGATTCCAAATACGGAGATTAAAATATCAACAAGCTGCTTTACATTTTGTTGCCACGCATTCATTAATCCTGTATGAATTTCAATAAGCGGCGTTCCCATAATATTG
>Ga0157371_10002428_pt1 | contig 17770 bp, 14 predicted proteins | sample C45metaG_FD_113462 | JGI IMG/M metagenome (GOLD analysis project Ga0157371, IMG submission 113462) | Corn rhizosphere microbial communities from Kellogg Biological Station, Michigan, USA - C4-5 metaG | ecosystem: Host-associated > Plants > Roots > Rhizosphere > Soil | place: USA: Michigan...
CCTCAAGTCAACGCAGAATGTCGGCAGCGGAGGTGTCGGTTTTCGCTACGAGTTGGCCCGCAAGTTCGGCCTGAACGCGGGCGTCGACATCGCCCACAGTCCAGGCACGACCGCCGTCTACTTCGTCGTCGGCAACGCATGGTTCCGGCCGTAACGACCACTCGGGATGTCGCGCGTTCCATCGAGAAGAACCCGATCCAACGCCGGCTCCCACAGCCTGACGCCGCCAGTGATGCCCGCTTCGTTGGAGACAGTGGTCACATCGGGCGGCAGCTCGAAATCGATCCTGGCGGCATCGCCGCCGCCGAGGTACAGGTGATCGAAATCGAGCAGTGTTCGGACGGCCTCGATCATTCTCCGCACCCGACGATTCCACTTCGCAGCGCCGTGCTTCCGCAAGGCGGCGGAGCCGACGAACTGATCGTAGGTTTTGTTCTTCCGGATCGGATGCTGCCCGAGCTCGAGATGAGGCATCAGCTCGCCATCACGATAGATCGCGCTGCCCAGTCCCGTGCCCAGCGTCAATACGCATTCGAGCCCCCTGCCTTTGATCACCCCGAGCCCTTGCACTTCGGCGTCGTTGAGCACGCGCGCGGGCGTGCGAAAGCGTCGGGTGAGCTCCGCCGCCAGGGGAAAGCCATGCCAGTCGGCGGTTCCGAGATTCGGCGCGGTCATGACCTCGCCATGCTTGACCACACCCGGAAATCCCGCCGAAACGCGATCGTACTTCGGCAAAGATTGCGCCAGCCCTTCGAGCAGCGAAAGCACCGCTTGCGGCGGAGCGGGATGCGGTGTCGCGACCTCGACACGCTTGGCGACCTCCGTGCCCGAGCGATCGAGGACAGACGCTTTGAGATGCGTCCCGCCGATATCGATGGCCAGCGTAAAGGGCGCGCCCTTTTTCGCGTTCCTGACAGCCGCGTGCCTGCCGCGGCCTTTCATGGAAATGTCCATGTAATCGCTCGGCCGCTGCGACGCGGCCAGGGCTCATGATTGCATGCGCTTGTGCCGGCGGTAACGGCGGATCAGGGCGTTGGTCGAGCTGTCGTGCTGCAACTCCGGCTCGGTTTCGCTCGCGAGCTCGGTGATCGTCTGCTTCGCCAGAACCTTGCCGAGCTCGACCCCCCATTGGTCGAACGAATCGATGTTCCAGATCGCTCCCTGCGTGAACACGCTGTGCTCGTACAGCGCAACCAACGTCCCCAGCGTGCGTGGCGTCAGGCGCTCGACGAGAATGGTGTTCGTCGGGCGATTGCCGTCGAAGGTCTTGTGCGGCGCAAGCCACGCGGGCGTTCCGTCGGCTTTGACCTCATCCTCGGTCTTGCCGAAGGCCAGCGCCTCCGTCTGCGCGAACAGGTTCGCGATCAGCAGGTCATGCTGGTTCCCAAGCGGGTTCAAGCCCTGGCAGAAGCCGATGAAGTCGCACGGGACGAACCTTGTCCCCTGGTGGAGGAGCTGATAGAACGAATGCTGGCCGTTGGTGCCGCGTTGGCCCCAGTAGATTGGTGCAGTCTGATAGTCGACGCGCGCGCCGTCGAGCGTGACGTGCTTGCCGTTGCTCTCCATGGTCAATTGCTGGAGGTACGCCGGGAAATGCCGAAGATATTGATCGTAGGGCAGCACCGCGACGGTCGGCGCATCGAAGAAGTTGTTGTACCAGACGGTGAGCAGTCCCATCAGCACCGGCAGGTTGCGGTCGAACGGCGCTGTGCGGAAATGCCGGTCCATTGCGTGAAAGCCCGAGAGCATGTCGGCGAAATTCTGCGGCCCGATGGCGATCATCGTCGACAGCCCGATGGCCGAATCCATCGAATAGCGGCCGCCGACCCAATCCCAGAAGCCGAACAGATTGGCGACGTCGATGCCGAACTTCGCGGCCTCGCGGGCATTGGTCGATACGGCGACGAAATGCCGCCCGACGGCACGCTCGTTCCCGAGCTTCGCAAGGCTCCACGCGCGCGCGGCCCGCGCGTTGGTTACGGTCTCGAGGGTGGTGAACGTCTTCGAAGAGATGATGAACAACGTTTCTTCGGGGTCGAGGTCGCGCGTGGCTTCCTCGAAGTCGGTGCCGTCCACGTTGGAGACGAAGCGGAAGCACAGGTCGCGCTGGCTGTAATGTCGCAGCGCCTCATGGGCCATCACCGGACCGAGGTCGGAGCCGCCGAGTCCGATGTTGATGACGTTGCGGATGCGCTTGCCGGTGAATCCAGGCCATTGGCCGCTGCGGATCTGATCCGAGAACGCGGCCATCCGGTCGAGCACCGCATGGACTTCCGGAACGACATCGGCGCCGTCGACCACGATTCGGTCGCCTCGCTGCGCGCGCAGGGCAATGTGAAGGACAGCGCGTCGTTCCGTGACGTTGATCTTCTCGCCGCTGAACATCGCTGCGATCCGCGTGCGCAAGCCGCACGCGTCGGCGAGATTCACGAGCAGCGTGATCGTGTGCTCGGTGACGCGGTTCTTGGAGTAGTCGAGGTAAATGCCCGCGGCCTCGCACGCGAAGCGCTCACCGCGTTGGGGATCGTCGGTGAAGAGTTGCCGCAGATGCCGGGGGTGCATCTGCTGAGCGTGCCGAACGAGTGCCTTCCACGCCGGCCGGTCGGTCAGCGATGACGGTTGCGCGGTCAAGCCTGTGCTCATCATTGCTGTCCTCAGGCGCGAGCGATTTTTTTCACGATGCTGCTCTTGGTCGCGATGCAGTCCATCAGCTCTTGCCAGGACTTGGCGAACGACTGCGCGCCTTCGCGCTGGAGTCGGGCGGCCAGTGCGGCATTGTCCACGCCCGCCCGCGTGAACGCGGCGAGCACCGCGTCGGCATCGCCACCGTCGATTGGCATCACCCCGTTCACCCTGCCATGGTCGGCGAAGGCGAGCAGCGTCTTGTCGGGTATCGTATTGATCGTGTCCGGCGCCGCAAGCGCTTCGACGTACAGCGTGTCCGGCGCGCCCGGATCCTTGGTGCCGGTGCTGGCCCAGAGCAGGCGCTGCGTCCGGGCGCCTGCGCCCGCCAGCTTCTGCCAGCGGGGCGAGGCAAGCAGATCGCGGTACGCCTTGTACGTGCGCCTGGCGACGGCGATGCCGAGACGATTGCGAAGCTCGCCTGCAACCTTGTCCTTGACGGCGACATCCCAGCGGCTGACGAAAAGCGACGCCACGGAGCTCACCTTAGGATCGAGCCCGCCGGCGATGCGTCGCTCGATCCCGCGCATGTAGGCCTCTGCCGCAGCGACGTATTGCTCGCGTGAGAACAGAAGCGTGACGTTCACCGGTACGCCGGCAAAGATCGACTCTTCGATCGCCTTCAGGCCGCTCCCGGTGCCCGGAATCTTGATGAAGATGTTCGCGCGTCCTGCGCGTCCGTGAAGCCGCGCCACCTCCCTGATCGTGCCGCCCGCATCGTCCACCAGCAGAGGAGACACTTCCAGCGACACCCAACCGTCGACTCCAGCCGTCGCATCGTGGATGGGACGGAAGAGGTCCGCGGCCCGGGTCAGATCTTCGAGCGCAAGCTCGAGGAACAGCGGCTCGCCCGCTTTGCCCTCGTCCGTCTTCCGGTGGATGGCGTCGTCGTAGGCGTCCCCTTTTCTGATCGCGTGATCGAAGATGGTGGGATTCGAGGTGAGTCCCGTGACCGAAAGCTCGCCGATGTAGCTGCGGAGCGTGCCGCGGTCCAGCAGATCGCGAGTGATGTTGTCGAGCCAGAGGCTCTGGCCGAGATCGTGCAATGTTTGCGTGGCTTTCATCGTCATCTCCTACTGCGTGAGAGCACCGTTGTCGCCGAGGAACGCGGCCCGATCGAAGTTGACGAGATCGCCGATGCGCTCGACCGTTAGTGCGGCTGGCGGGTAAGCGGAGAGGTTTCTCGAATCGAGCGCATAGTGAGCCTGCCGCGGCAATACCGTCGTCAGTCGATCACCCCAGGCCTCTTTCATCGCTGCCAGGATTCGCAGCTTGTCGTCCACCATGACGTAGTGCCGGGCCGGATACCGCTCGCGGACATCGTCGAGCATCTGCTCCTTGTGGATGTAGATCAGCACCCGGCCGTCGACGGCGTCCCACAGCCCCGAGCGTTGGATCTTCCGCGGCTGGAACACGACATCGCCATCCGACAGGATGACCGGGAGGCCAAAGCGCCGAAGATGCGCGATCGCGTCGAACGCGCCGGGGTACAGGCGATCTGCAAACGGGTAATCCACCAGGAAGGAGGACATGAGCAGCAGCCGCGGATCGTGCATGTCGCCGAGGCGGTAGCGCTGCAACGCGCCCAGATAGTCCGCGTAGCCCAGCTCGGCGCGCAGCGCTTCGAAGATTGCCCAGTAGCGATCGCGGCTCGCGACGCCGAACTCGCGCTCGAGATGACCCCGGAGATCGTCCTGCACGCGGTCGTTGTCGAGCAGCGTGTTGTCACAATCGAGCAGACACACGACGTCATCCCGCGGTTTCATCCCTGACCCCTTGCGGCGTCGGGTCGTGCCAGCGGCCTTCGCCGGCGACGATGCGTTCGGCCTCCGCCGGCCCCCAGGTATTCGGCTCGTACGCGGTGACCGGCGTCGCGTTGCCAAGGATCGGATCGACCACCCGCCAGGCCGCCTCGACGGCATCGGCCCCGGCAAACAGCGTCGCGTCGCCGTGCATCGCATCGCCCAGCAAGCGTTCATACGGCAGCATTTCGTCACCGGGGTGGCGATGCAGAACGAGCTCCGCATCTTCGCCGACCATCGCCTCGCCGGGCACCTTGATCCGTGCGCCCGCGGAGATGAGCACTTCGGGACTCAGGCGAAAGCGGAAATAGTTCGATTCGCCGAGCCTGAACGAGTCGAAGACCGCATGGGGCGGTCGCTTCAGCTCGACCGTCACTTCGGTCGCGGTGACGGGAAGCCGCTTCCCGGCCCGGATTTCGAACGGCACGCCTGCCCAGCGTCCATTGTCGATGTGCAGCCGCAAGGCTGCGAAGGTCTCCACCTGCGAGTCGAGCGCCACGCCCTTCTCGCCGCGGTAGCCGTGAAACTGGCCGCGCACCACCTCCTCCACGGCGAGCGGCCGCATCGCCACGAAGACCCGTAGCTTTTCCTGGCGGATGCGATCGGTGCCGTGGCCGACCGGTGCCTCCATCGCGAGCAGCGACGCGACCTGCAGCAGGTGGTTCTGCACGACGTCGCGAATCGCGCCCACTTCCTCGTAGAACCGTCCTCGTCCCTGCACGCCGAAGCTCTCCGCCATCGTGATCTGCACGCGCGCGACGTGGTGGCCATTCCAGATCGGCTCGAGAAACGCATTGGCAAACCGGAAATAGAGAAGATTCTCGACCGGTTCCTTCCCCAGGTAATGATCGATGCGGAATATGGCTGCCTCGGGAAAGATGCCGGTGAGCGTGCGGTTGAGCGACTGCGCAGAGGCGAGATCGCGGCCGAAGGGCTTCTCGACGACCACGCGCGCGTCCGTGGCGCAACCTCCCTTGGACAGTCCGTCGACAACGGTTGCAAACATGCTCGGCGGAATGGCGAGATAGTGCAACGGTCGCGCAGCGTGGCCGAGCGCGTCGCGCAAGCGTTCGTACGTCGCGCGATCGCCATAGTCGCCATCGATATAGCGAAGACGGGCAGAGAGCTTCGCAAAGGCATCGGCGTCGACGCCGCCATGTTCTTGCAGGCTGTCGCGCGCACGGGCTTTGAGCTGATCGACGTTCCAACCCGACTTCGCAACGCCGATGATCGGCAGGTCGAGTCGGTCACGCCGCATCAACGCCTGGAGCGCAGGAAAGATCTGTTTGTACGCCAAATCGCCGGTCGCGCCGAAGAACACGAAGGCGTCCGAGGCCGGCGCCGGCATGCTCAGTTCTTCCGCGTATCGGCCGGCTTTTCTACGTGGCCGCCGAACTCGTGTCGCATCGCCGAGAGCACCTTGTCGGCGAAATCCGCGCTCCCCCGCGAACTGAAGCGCTCAAAGAGCGCGGCGCTCAGGATCGGCGCGGGAACGCCTTCGTCGATGGCGGCCGCAATGGTCCACCGCCCTTCACCCGAATCGGACACGCGACCCGCATAATTCTTCAAGCCGGGGTCGAGGGCGAGTGCGCTGGCGGTGAGATCCAGCAGCCACGAACCAATCACGCTGCCGCGGCGCCAGACTTCGGCAATGTCGGGCAGGTCGAGCTCGTAGCGATAACACTCGGGGTTCCGCAGCGGCGTCGTCTCGGCATCCGTCGTACGCGCGCGCTTGCCGGCGTCGGCATTGCGCAGGATGTTCAGCCCCTCCGCATAGGCGGCCATCAGTCCGTACTCGATGCCGTTGTGGACCATCTTGACGAAATGGCCTGCCCCATGCGCCCCGCAGTGGAGGTAGCCGAGCTCGGCGGTGCTGTCCCGCTTCTCGCGGCCCGGCGTGCGCGGCGCGGCTTCCGCACCCGGCGCGAGGGTCGCGAAAATCGGCGCAAGATGCTCGATGATCGGCTTTTCGCCACCGATCATCAGGCAATAGCCGCGCTCGAGCCCTGCCACTCCGCCGCTCGTCCCGACATCTACGTAGTGAATTCTCTTCGGCTCCAACTCCGCCGCACGGCGGATATCGTCGCGGTACCAGGAGTTGCCGCCGTCGATGACGATGTCGTCATCCTCGAGAAGCGGGGTCAGTGATGCGAGCTCGTGATCGAGCAGCGCCGCTGGCAGCATCAACCACACTGCGCGCGGCTTGGCGAGGTGCGCGACGAGATCTTCGAGCGAAGCGGCGCCGATGGCGCCTTGCTGCTCGACCGCGTTCATGGCGTCCGCGCGTGTGTCATGGACAACGCACTCGTGTCCTCCATCGATCAGCCGGCGGACCATGTTGGAGCCCATGCGCCCGAGTCCGATCATGCCGAGCCGCATCCTGCATCTCCTCGTTCAGCGGAGCCCTGTTTCACGTTCGCACGAACTGCTGCTCGCTTTGCGGCGGCCGCGCGCGCTTCGCGGGTTGGTAGGTGCCGGGCTCGGCGCGGAAGCCGATCGCAATGCGATTCCAGCCGTTGATCGCGACGATGGCGAGGGTCAGGTCGACGAGCTCCTGCTCGGAGAAATGCTCGCGCGCCTCCCGGTATACGTCGTCGGGCGCGTGCGTCTGCGAAATCAGCGTCAGCGCCTCGGTCCAGGCCAGCACTGCGCGCTCACGCGATGAATAGAACGGCGTCTCACGCCAGGCGTCGAGCGCATACAGCCGTTGTTCGGTCTCGCCCTCGGCGCGAGCGTCCTTCGAGTGCATGTCGAGGCAATAGGCACAGCCGTTGATCTGCGATGCGCGCATCTTGATCAAATGGATGAGCGAGCGATCGAGGCCGGATTCGGCCAGATAGGCCTCCATGTCGAGCATGGTCTTCAGCGCAGCGGGTGAGACCCTGGCGGCGTCCAGCCGTCGTGTCATGGGAAGCTCCTTTCGAAAAGATGTTGGAGCCGCCGCCGCTCGCGATAGTTCTCCACGCCGGCCGACTGAACCAAGAACATGCGGATGTGTCTGCCTGGTAACACCGATGGCTTGCACATCCCGCGTGCCTCCTCCGATGCATTCCCATTCCGCGCTGGACGAGTCGTGCATCAACACGCTGCGCTTCCTGTCGGTCGACGCAGTGCAGAAGGCCAACAGCGGACATCCGGGGCTGCCGCTCGGCGCGGCGCCCATGGCTTATGTCCTCTGGACCCGCTTCCTCGAGCACAATCCCGCGAACCCCCGCTGGTTCGACCGCGACCGCTTCGTTCTCTCCGCCGGGCACGGATCGATGCTGCTGTACAGCCTGCTCCATGTGACGGGCTACGATCTTCCGCTCGAACAGATCAAGCAGTTCCGGCAATGGGGCAGCGTCACGCCGGGACACCCCGAGCGCGGGCTGACGCCCGGCGTCGAGGTGACCACCGGTCCGCTCGGACAGGGTTTCGGCAACGGCGTGGGGATGGCCATGGCGGAGGCTCACCTGGCCGCACGCTACAACCGCCCGGGCTTCGAGATCGTCGACCACTTCACGTACGGGATCGTGAGCGATGGCGATCTGATGGAGGGCATCGCATCGGAGGCGACGTCGCTCGCCGGCCATTTGCAACTCGGCAAGCTGATCTACCTGTACGACGACAATTACGTCACGCTTTCCGCCGGCACCGACATCACGTTCACGGAAGACCGCGCCCGACGCTTCGAGGCCTGCGGCTGGCACACCCAATCGGTCGGCGACGGCAACGACCTGGCGGCGATCGACCGCGCGCTGCGCGCGGCGCGCGCCGAGACTCGGCGCCCGTCGCTGATTCTCGTGCGCACGCATCTCGGCTACGGGTCCCCGCACAAGCAGGACACGTTCGAAGCGCACGGTTCGCCGCTGGGCGAGGATGAGGTACGGCTCACGAAGGAGAATCTGGGGTGGCCGACCGAGCCGCCGTTTTTCGTTCCCGAAGCGGCGCTCGCCCATTTTCACCAGGCTGTCGAGCACGGCGCGGATGCGGAACGGGTCTGGAACGAAAAATTCGCCGCATACGCAAACGCGTTTCCCGATCTCGCGCGCGAGCTCGAGCAGGTCTTGCAGGGCGAAGCACCCCGAAACTGGGATGCCGACATTCCGAAGTTTCCTGCCGATGCGAAAGGCATGGCGACCCGCGTTGCCTCGGGCAAAGTGATGAATGCCATTGCCACGCGCCTGCCTGCGCTCATCGGCGGGTCGGCCGATCTCGATCCGTCGACGCATACGGCGCTGAAAGGACTGGGAGACTTCGAGCCCTCCGGGGCGAATCCTCGCGATCGCCAAGGTTCGGAGGGTGCATGGAGCCCTGCCGGCCGCAATCTCCACTTCGGCGTGCGCGAGCATGCGATGGGGGCGATCCTGAACGGGCTCGCTGCGCATGGTGGAACCCTGCCGTTCGGCGCAACGTTTCTGGTCTTCTCGGACTACATGCGACCGCCGATCCGCCTCGCGGCGCTGATGGGGCTGCACGTCGTCTACGTGTTCACTCACGACAGCATCGCGCTCGGCGAGGACGGACCCACGCATCAGCCGGTCGAGCACCTCGCCGGCTTGCGTGCGGTTCCGAACCTCCTCGTGATCCGCCCCGGCGATGCCAACGAGACCGCCGTCGCATGGCGCGTCGCCGTGGAAGCGCGCGATCGTCCCGTGGCGCTGATCCTGACGCGACAAAACGTGCCCACGCTTGACCGCACGCAGTTCGCCGCGGCCGACGGTCTGCGGCGTGGCGCCTACGTACTGGCCGACGCGCCCGATGGCAAGCCCGAGCTGATCCTGATCGCGAGCGGGTCGGAGGTCGGGCTGATCGTCGCGGCGGCGCAGAAGCTGGCGACACAACGGATCCGCGCACGTGTCGTCTCGATGCCGAGCTGGAAGCTCTTCGATGCGGAGCCGCAGGACTACCGCGACGCCGTGTTGCCGCCGTCGGTCCGGGCGCGGCTTGCCGCCGAAGCGGGCGCACCGCAGGGATGGCATCGCTACGTCGGAGATCATGGCGACGTGCTGGGCATCGAGCGTTTCGGCGCTTCGGCGCCCGGCAATGTCACGTTGCGCGAGTACGGCTTTACCGTCGAGCATGTGTGCAGGCGGGCGCTCGCCCTGCTGCGCTAGCCGCCGCGCAGCGCGCCGCTCATACAACTCACGCAGACTTGCTGCCGGGGCCGACTGCCGTCTCGTGAGCGAGAATCCAGCGCCCGATGGCGGGCCACACGTCGGCGACGTTGCGCTTGCTCATGAACAAGGCGATATGGCCGCCGGGTGCCACGGTCTTTTCGATCTCGCCCTTCGGCGTACCGACCAGGGATTCGGCCTGAAAGAGTTCCTCGCGCGGCGTGATGTCGTCGTGTTCCCCCGCGACCAGACGCAGCGGCATCCGTCCACGACCACGTTGAACTCCGCGAGGTACTTGTCGATGTCGTAGTTCTTCATCGAGTCCGTCGCGGTTTTCCAGTCGGTAACGAGCACCCGGTCCCGTCCTGCCGCACGAAGGGCCTCGATCAGCTTTGATCTTTCGCGAAGTCGGTGATGGTTGCGCCATGCCCGGCGTAAGGTGCCGCGACGACGACCGGTTCGGCACTGCCGGCACGAGATCGCGTCGAGAAATCGCGCACGCGCATCGTGTCGAGCTCGCGCGCCAGTGATGCACCGATCGCTCTCACCGGCGCGACAGAAGGCCCTCGACCGTGAAAATGCGCGCTACAAAAGTGCGCTGGCGGCATGCAGCCGCCTGCCGGTGAGCGAGCGCACGAGGTGCGCGTCCCGGGCCGGCGACGATCGCAAGCTCGCGGCGACGAGATAAGCGGCGGCGCTTCGGGACCTCAGTGCGACGCGATCAGTGCCTCGATTTCCGCGAACGTGCGGGCGATGTCGTGCACCTGCTGCGGCGGGATGCCGAGGCGGCGTCCGATCTGTGTCAACGAGAACATGCCGCAGATCACGGGCGCCTTGCCCTCGACCGTATCGACGACGAGCGCGTGCTGCCGCCCCGAACGCCTGAGCGTCGCGACGACGTCGCCAACGCGGGCGGCCATCACGTCGTCCAGATGGAGCACTTCCAGCCGGTCCTCGGCGGTCATGATGTCGCGCACCGAGATCTCGTCGTAGTGGATGTTGCGCGACTGGGCGAAGCTCAACGGGCGCTCGCCGAGGAGGTCGGTGGCGGTCACGATGCCGAGCACCTCCTGCGTGCCGGCGACGACGAACAGCGCCCGCACGCCGCGGCCGATCATCGTCTGATTGGCCTCCGCGATCGACGCGCCGGGCACGATCGTCACCGGCGCGACGCGACGCAGGTCGGTCATCACCTCGATCGCGCGCGAGGCGAGGCTCGCCTGCGCGGGCGCCGCCGCCGCCGGCAGGCTGCACCGATGGCCGCTGCGCGTGCGGAACGTCGGCAGTGGCGCGTAGTCGCCGGTCCGCGGCACCGGTCCGTGCGTCGGCTCGACCTCGCTCGGGCTCGCCCGGAAGAACATCAACTGCAGGAAGTGATCCTTGTGCTGCCCCGAGCCGCGCGATGCTGCGCCGTGCGCGTTCCTGGGAGTCCCCGCTTGCGGAGCCATGCCGTCGTCGACGTCCATCGCGCCCATTCGAACCTCGCAATCGTCATTCGCAACCGCAGGGCCGCCTGGCAGGCTGTGCCTCGGCCCAAGGCTACGCCGCGTTCATCGACCAGACAACAGCCGGACGGCGTTGGTTCACGCCGCGCGTCGGACTACTGGTAGCGCACGCCGACCACCTCGAAGCTGCGCACCCCGCCCGGCGCCTGCACGTCGGCAGTGTCGCCTTCGGTCTTGCCGATCAGCGCGCGCGCAATCGGTGAATTCACGGAGATCTTGCTCGCCTTGATGTCGGCCTCGTCGTCGCCGACGATCTGGTACGAGTTGCGGTCGCCGCTTTCGAGGTCCTCGATCTCCACGGTCGAGCCGAACACGACGCGGCCGTCCGCCTCGATGGCCGCGGGATCGATCACCTGCGCATGCGCGAGCTTGGCTTCGACCTCGGAAATGCGGCCTTCGATGAACCCCTGCCGCTCCTTGGCCGCATCGTAATCGGCGTTCTCGGACAGGTCACCCTGCGAGCGCGCGTCGGAGAGCGCCTGGATCACGGCCGGGCGCTCGACGGTCTTGAGGCGCTGCAGTTCGGCCTTCAGGCGCTCCGCGCCCTCGACCGTCATCGGTACTTTCATCATTCGGCGTCACCAAAAGCGATCGACCGGAAGCGAAACCCGCATCCGGCCGATGCCCGCCATTCTACGCGCATCGGGCGGCCGATGCGAGCCGCGGCGTCCTCGGGCGTGCGGCGAAGTAGCTGGCGACCAACGCGGCGATGACGAGCGCGGCGCCCACGAGCTCGACGGACCGAAAGTGCCGGCCTTGCGCGACGGCGATCGCGAACGCCGTGATCGGAACGAGATTGACGAACAGCACGCCATTCGCAGGCCCCAATACGGCAATGCCTCCGTTCCACGCGACGACCGCTCCAATGCCCGCAATCAGGCAGAGATAGGCGATCTCGAACTTCGCCGCGGCTACCACATGCCATGTCGGCGGTGTCGAAAAGCCCGCCGCCCAGGCCGCGAGCGTCACCAGCAGGATGGCGATTCCACCGAGGGCCATGCTGTGCGCCGAGTAGCGCAGCGTACTGAAGCCCGGCACCTGCGACGCGCCCATCGTATATGCGACCCACGACACGACGCCCGCGAGCACCAGCAGGTCGGCGCCAAGCGTGCCGTCGGCGAGCCCGTCGAAGCGTCCCTTCGTGATGACCAGCACGACACCCGTGAGGGCGACCAGAATGGCAGCCAGCGTCACCGCACCGGGCCGCCGGCCGCGCACGATCCAATTGAGCAGCGCCGAAATCATCGGCATCAACGCCACGATGATCGCCGCGTGCTCCGGCCGCGAGCGCGCGATGCCGAGGAACACGAGGATGCTGAAGCCCGCGAAACCCAGCGCGCCGAAGCCGAACAATCGCAGGCCGAATCCGTCCAGCGAAAGCGCACGCCGGCCCTCGACGATGCGCAGCAAGCCGAGCATCAGCAGGCCCCCGGGCACGTAACGCCATGCGCTCAACCAGAACGCGTCGAGCGTGTGCAGCGTTCCCTTCGCGATCTCGAACAGGGCACCCCAGGCGACCGTCGCGAAAATCAGCATCCCCGCCGCGGGGGCCCTGTTCCGTTGCCACGTCATGTCAAAGGGTCGCGTGCAGATCCTGGATCGGATAGGGCACGAGGTCGCGCAGGTGCTCCATGCCGATCGCCGCGGCGCGGGCGCCGGCGAGCGTGGTGAACGTCGGAACCGCATCGTGCAGCGCTGCGCGGCGGATCGCGTAGCTGTCGTGAATCGCCGAGCGTTTCTCCTCGACGGTGTTCACGACCATGGCGATCTCACCGTTGACGATCATGTCGACGATGTGCGGACGCCCTTCGGCCACCTTGTTGACCGCCGTCGCGGGAACGCCGGCCGCGTTGAACGCCGCGGCCGTTCCGCGCGTGGCGACGAGGCCGTACCCGAGCTCCTGCAGCTTGCGCGCGATGTCGATGGCGCGCGCCTTGTCGGCGTCGCGCAAGCTGACGAACACGTTGCCGGATTCCGGCAGCTTCACGCCGGCCGCAAGCTGGCTCTTGAGGAAAGCCTCCGCAAACGTCTCGCCGACGCCCATCACCTCGCCGGTGGACTTCATCTCGGGACCGAGGATCGTGTCGACACCGGGGAACTTGATGAACGGGAACACGGCCTCCTTGACCGAGAAGTACCGGGGAACGACTTCCCGTGCGATACCTTGCGCCTTGAGCGACGTGCCGACCATGCAGCGCGCTGCGATCTTCGCGAGCGGACGGCCCGTTGCCTTCGAGACGAACGGCACGGTGCGCGAGGCCCGCGGATTCACCTCGAGCACGTACACGACCGAGCCGCGGCCCTCCTCGCTGCGAATCGCGAACTGCACGTTCATCAGCCCCACGACGTGCAATTCCTTCGCCATCACCACCGTCTGGCGCCGCAGCTCGTCCTCGAGCACGCGCGACAGCGAGTATGCGGGCAGCGAGCACGCTGAGTCGCCGGAGTGGACGCCGGCCTGCTCGATGTGCTCCATGATGCCGCCGATGATGACGTCCTGGCCGTCGGCCACGGCGTCGACATCGACCTCGATCGCGTCGTTCAGGAAACGATCGAGCAGCACCGGGCTCTCGTTCGACACCCGCACCGCTTCCTTCATGTAGCGCTCGAGATCGCGCGCCTCGTGCACGATCTCCATCGCGCGGCCGCCGAGCACGTACGACGGACGCACGACGAGCGGGTAACCAATGGCTTCCGCCGCGGCAAGGGCGTCCGCTTCCGTGCGGGCCGTGCGGTTGGGCGGCTGCCGCAGGCGCACGCGATGGAGCAGCTGCGCGAAGCGCTCGCGATCCTCCGCGGCGTCGATCATGTCGGGCGACGTGCCGATGATGGGCACGCCGTTCGCGGCGAGGTCGCGCGCGAGCTTGAGCGGCGTCTGGCCGCCGAACTGCACGATGACGCCCCACGGCTTCTCGACGTGCACGATCTCGAGCACGTCCTCGAGCGTCAGCGGCTCGAAATACAGCCGGTCCGACGTGTCGTAGTCGGTCGAGACGGTCTCCGGATTGCAGTTGACCATGATCGTCTCGAAGCCGTCCTCGCGCAGCGCCATCGCCGCGTGCACGCAGCAATAGTCGAACTCGATACCCTGGCCGATGCGATTCGGGCCGCCGCCCAGCACCATCACCTTCCTGCGGTCGGTCGGCGCCGCTTCGCATTCGTCCTCGTACGTCGAGTACATGTACGCGGTGCGCGTCGCGAATTCGGCTGCGCACGTGTCGACGCGCTTGTACACGGGCCGAAGCCCAAGCGCATGGCGCCGCTCACGCACCGCGGTTTCCGTCGTCTTCAGCAGGTGCGCGAGCCGACGATCGGCGAAGCCCATGCGCTTCAGCTCGCGCAGGTCATCGGCACCGATCGCTTCCAGCGTGCGTTTTTCGAGCGCGAGCTCCAGGTCGACGATCTCCTTGATCTGCGCGAGGAACCAGCGATCGATCTTCGTCAGCGCGTACAGCTCGTCGACGCTCATGCCGATGCCGAACGCATCGGCGACATACCACAGGCGCTCCCCGCGCGGATAGGCGAGCTGGTCGGCGATGCTGTCGGGATCGACGGTCTTCAGGTTGAAACCGTCGACGCCGACCTCGAGGCCGCGCAGCGCCTTCTGCAGCGACTCCTTGAACGTGCGGCCGATGGCCATCACCTCGCCGACCGACTTCATCTGCGTCGTCAGGCGGTCGTCGGCGCGGCGGAACTTCTCGAACGCGAACCGCGGGACCTTGGTCACGACGTAGTCGATCGTCGGCTCGAACGAGGCCGGCATGAAATGGCCCTGGTCGTTGCCGGCGATGTCGTTGGCAAGCTCGTCGAGCGTGTAGCCGACGGCGAGCTTGGCCGCGATCTTGGCGATCGGAAACCCGGTCGCCTTCGATGCGAGCGCGGAGCTCCGCGACACGCGCGGATTCATCTCGATGACGACCATCCGCCCGTCGGCAGGATCGATGGCGAACTGCACATTCGATCCGCCGGTGTCGACGCCGACTTCGCGCAGCACCGCGATCGACGCGTCGCGCATCAGCTGGTATTCCTTGTCGGTCAGCGTCTGGGCGGGCGCGACGGTGATCGAATCGCCGGTGTGCACGCCCATCGGGTCGAGGTTCTCGATCGAGCAAACGATGATGCAGTTGTCTTTGCGGTCGCGCACGACCTCCATCTCGAACTCTTTCCAGCCGAGCAGCGACTCCTCGATCAGGAGCTCGTGCGTCGGCGAGAGGTCGAGCCCGCGCTTGCACATGTCGACGAACTCGTCCTTGTTGTAGGCGATGCCGCCGCCGGTCCCGCCGAGCGTGAACGACGGGCGGATCACGGCCGGAAAGCCGATCTGCGCCTGGACGGTGAGCGCCTGATCGAGATCGTGGGCGATGCCCGAGCGCGCGGATGCGAGCCCGATGCGCGTCATCGCCGCCTTGAATTTCTCGCGGTCCTCGGCCTTGTCGATGGCCTTCTTCGACGCGCCGATCAGCTCGACGTCAAACTTCGTGAGCACGCCCTCGCGCGCGAGGTCGAGCGCGCAATTGAGCGCCGTCTGCCCGCCCATCGTCGGCAGCAGCGCGTCGGGGCGCTCGCGCTCGATGATGCTCGCCACCATCTGCCAGGTGATCGGCTCGATGTACGTCACGTCCGCCATCTCCGGGTCGGTCATGATCGTGGCCGGATTGGAGTTGACGAGGATGACGCGATAACCCTCCTCGCGCAGCGCCTTGCATGCCTGCGCGCCCGAATAGTCGAACTCGCACGCCTGGCCGATGACGATGGGTCCGGCGCCGATGATGAGAACCGACGTGATGTCCGTTCTTCTGGGCATCGCTATTTCTTTTCCAGCATTTTCACGAAGCGATCGAACAGGTACGCCAATTCATGCGGCCCGGGGCTTGCCTCCGGGTGTCCCTGGAAACCGAATGCGGGCCGATCCGTCCGCGCGATGCCCTGCAGGCTGCCGTCGAAGAGCGACACGTGCGTGACGCGCACGTTCGCCGGCAGCGACGACGCGTCGACCGCGAAGCCGTGGTTCTGGCTCGTGATGAGCACGTGGCCGGTGTCCTTGTCGAGCACGGGGTGATTGGCGCCGTGGTGCCCGAACTTCATCTTCTGCGTGCGGCCGCCGGACGCGAGCCCGAGCAACTGGTGGCCGAGGCAGATGCCGAACGTCGGGATGCCGCGCTCGACGATCGCGCGGATCGCGTCGATCGCGTAGCCGCACGGCTCCGGATCGCCGGGACCGTTCGAGAGAAACACGCCGTCGGGTGCGAGGGCCAGCGCTTCGGCAGCCGGCGTTTGCGCGGGCACGACCGAAAGCCTGCACCCGCGTTGCGCGAGCAGGCGCAGGATGTTGTGCTTCGCGCCGAAATCGTACGCGACGACGTGGAACCTCGGCTCGCCCATCGGGCGGTAGCCGCTGCCGAGAACCCACGCGCCCGATGTCCAGGCGTACGGCTCTTCGCACGAGACGACCTTGGCGAGGTCGAGCCCGGCCATCGCCGGTGCCGCGCGCGCGCGGCCGATCGCGCGTTCCGCATCCGCGGCGTCGAGCGCCTGCGCCGCGACAATGCAGCCGTTCTGCGCGCCGCGCTCCCGCAGGATGCGTGTGAGCTTGCGCGTGTCGATGCCGGCAATGCCCACGACGTTCGCCGCGCGCAGGTAATGCGATAGATCCTCGGAGCGGCGCCAGCTCGACGCCAGGCCTGGAAGGTCGCGGATCACGAGCCCGGCGGCGAAGACGCGCCGCGACTCCGCATCCTCGGGATTGACGCCGACGTTGCCGACGTGCGGGTACGTGAGCGTGACGATCTGTCCGGCATACGAAGGATCGGTGAGGATCTCCTGGTAGCCGGTCATCGCCGTGTTGAACACGACCTCGCCGGTCGCCTGTCCGAGTGCGCCGATCGCATGGCCCCGGAACACCGTGCCGTCGGCGAGCGCGAGCAGCGCCAGCGCGTGCCCGGGGAACAGCGCGCGCGCGGTGGCAGCCGTGTTTTCCGGGGCGTTCACGCGTGACTCGAAGTTCGAGGGCCGGAGATCGGGACGATCGAGGATCCGTGCGATCTACAGGCCGAGCACGCCGGCCATGTCGAACAGTCCGGCGCGACCTTCGGCGCGATGCTTCGCCGCGAAGCGCGCAGCCCGCAAGGCGCCTTCCGCGAAATTGCGCCGGGACGTCGCGCGATGCGTGAGCTCGAGGCGCTCGCCGGCGCCGGCGAAGATCACCGAGTGCTCGCCGACGACATCGCCGCCGCGGAGCGTCGCGAAGCCGATCGTGCCCGCCTTGCGCTCGCCGGTGACGCCTTCGCGCGCGTAGACGGCGTGGTCGCGCAACTCGACGCCGGCGCCCACGGCTGCGGCCTCGCCGAGGCGCAAGGCGGTTCCCGACGGAGCGTCGATCTTGTGGCGATGATGGATCTCGACGATCTCGATGTCGAATGCTGGTCCGAGCTGGCGGGCGGCCTGCTCGACCAGCCCCGCGAGCACCGTGATGCCGACGCTCATGTTCGGCGCGAACACGATGGGAATTGCTATTGCGTGGCGTGCGATGGCGTCCTTGCCGGCGGCGTCGAATCCCGTCGTACCGACGACGGCCGCGACGCGCGACTGCGCGCACGCCGCAAGATGCGCAAGCGTGCCGGACGGGCGGGTGAAGTCGATCAGCACGTCGCATTCGCCGACGACCGCCGTGACATCGGATTGAACG